>MDTG01069757.1_pt1 | contig 13505 bp, 8 predicted proteins | sample 811421 | NCBI WGS metagenome assembly MDTG01 (sample SAMN05326645, study PRJNA326480) | marine metagenome | isolation source: seawater | place: Pacific Ocean: South East | collected 2011 | reverse complement strand
GTTGTGTTCTTCTGTGTGTTTGACTCGGCTTCTAATGGACAAGTGTGCAAGACGTTGCAATAGACCTGCGAACTGCTTGTAATGCAAGCGGCCTTTATCTTGTCAAAAATGCGTTCGGTGAGCTTGTTTACGTGCGAAGTCTGGTTGATTACCGACATGCACAATGGTTCGTAACTTGAGCGACATAAAGACAGCATAAGCATATTGGCACGAAAGAAACACAGCGCAAAGTTGTCCATGAACCGATTTACAGGGTCGCTCAATGTGGATGCGTGCATGCCTCCGGTTTCATAACCAACTCCGCGAAGCATACTAAGCTGCATGCAATATGGCTCTAAAAGGTCACGTAATGCGCGACAGCTGAGTAAGAGTGGTATGGAACGTGCACGATTGGGCGTGTCGCAGTTGTACCGGCGCTTGCGGCATTTGTCATGTCTGACGTATGATATTATATGGCTTGTAACAACACTGTGCGTGCCGCACTCCAAAAGCCATATTAAACTCATTGGTTTTCGCAATGGGTTTGGCAACAGCGGGCTGTTGATTTTATGTATGTAATTTGACCGGCCGTGTGTATATATATGCATATTAGTGCCATTGGCATGCAAGGCGACCAGAGCGTTTATTGTGGCCTGAGTTGCCATGATTTATGCATAATATGCAGCGAAGACTGCTGAAGTTTGCGACGCTTGGTTCCGTTTGTCTCGTGTGGCTGTGTACTTGGTTCGGAAATACTTTCTACCTCGTGACCATCAAGCCACAGCCAATATTGACAGTTGGCATAATGGTGTTTATATTTTGCACAGCGCAAATACGATCTACCAAAATCGTCACCGGGTATCGTGCATTCAGCAATTACAGAAGCTTCGCGGCATAAACAAACGGGACAGGACCGTGAAAACCGCTCGTGTATCAGCTTGTCTTGTATTTTGTCGCCTTTTCGGGTGTTCCATGTGTTTTGTCTTGTCTTCAGTGTCTTGACCGCAGTTTCGCGGACGTACGCGTACCACTGTTGAATACACCGAAGGCCGTAAATTTTCAAGGAGAATTCGCCGAGACCGTACAACGTGTTAAGCTTTTCTCGCCACACCCTGTTCTTATGTCGCCATGCAACCACACATTTTGACACTTGCCTGTTGCGTTCTTTAGTACGATGGAAGGCATACGTACCTCCCAGTGTTTTAAGACCATTGTTTCGCCTGCGCAGTTTCAGAGCATGCAGTCTTCTTGCTTCCGCGTGGTCGGCTTCTGCTTTTTGTTTTGCAGCAGCTTCTTCTTCTAACCTTTGCTTTTTTTTAGCAAGCTCTTTCATTTGCTTTTTCATAGCAGCTCTTTGTACATCTCTGGTGTCTGTTAACCATACCCAACAATCACACCCTCGTAATTTACGCAGGCGCGCGCAACACACGTATTCTCTGCCTTCGTTTACACCAGGCTGAGTGTAGACGCCAACCTTCATTGATTTGCCACACAAGCAATTTGGCGTGGCAAGATACAGAGCGCATGCTTTTAAGTGCGTGCCAGCGGGTATAAACCATCGATGGCTTTGTTTGCTATATCGAATTGCACTCCATAAGCTTACATGAGGTTTGCCATCCAGAAATGTTTTTTCTGTTGTCACGTTGTCGTAAAAGGCGTGCACTTGCCTTTCGTATGTACGTTCATTCTGCTTCCAATCCGTGCCTTTGTTTGATCGTATATCCAATAAAGTTTGAATGATGTGCTCTGTGTTTTGACGCCACGCGTTAACGCACTCACGGCACTGCTTGATTTGAACGCGCAGCACGCCACAGTTGTAGACGTTAACAAGCGACCTTGCTGCGTTGGCATATGCACGCGCTCGCTCGTGCCATTCGAGCAAACGAGCTTGATGCCGCCGTAAAAGTACAAACAAGTACACCAAATTAACTTTGCGAGTGGCCTTCCGAATGCATCGCGAGCAAACGCGACTCTTACGCTCACAGAACAACTCAATCTTTTTGCTCTCGCTGTACTTTTGGAGTTTGTCAATTACATCCGAACTACTTACTTCATACCATTCCAGCGTGCTTGGACGACTTCTTTCTTTGGTACGACTTGTGTGAAACACTTCAATGACACATTGTGTTTTTTCTGGCTCTGCGGATGAGTATCTAACGATACCAACATCTCCTCTGCGCCTGCTTGCATCTGGCATTAAGGCTCTGAGGTCGGCCTCGAGTATTGCTTTCTCATTGAACTTGGCAACCTTGTTTTCGGTAAGCTTGTCTGGATTTTTACAGTAGACGTCTTCTCTTCTTACATTGAAACACTTCTTGCACGACAAAATCATTGTGATTTTGCCATCGTCGTTCAGGAAATCACGCAGAAGCAACTGTGCGTTCAAGTGCTCCATTGACATCCCGGACGAGCAGCCAATGTGTGTGTTGCCCGTGTTCCCGACACCGTTCTGTGTATATCTCGGAGGAGTTTTTAGGTGTGGTCGTCGTATGTCGCCCCACGCGATTATGAATCGCATTCCGCATGTACCAACAGGACAAAAAGGACATGGCACTCGTTTTGATTTCTTATTTGTTTTCTTGTAATTTTCAATTTCCTCTTTGGTGCACCCGCAAAACGTTTGTGCGTTTGCCATGTGCACAAGTGTAAAAGATGGGGTTCAGCCGCCGTGGTGTTTATTATTATGCCCCGGCCGGTTGCATATATACGTAATATATGCACGTTTGCTCTTGTGGATTTTATTCGCATGTGGCTGTGACCACTTACAAATCCACCCAGCGACGTGCACACCGCACTAGTTGTACGACCAAAAAAAACGCTACAACTACGCAGGCCGCCACAGCTCCATCGTGTTTGCACAGAGAGTTCCAATCAAATGCAACCGCATTGCAGACGCCCTGTGAAGTACACGCCAACGCTGGCATGTTCAGCGCTTAGAATTCACGCGAACGTTTTATAGCTAAACATCGACCACCGACGTCCACTAAAGCTTATTCCGACTATACCACACAATGCACATTGGCCTGTTGAAATGCAAGCCTGTGCTGTTGCACACAGAGACGTTCGTTGTCATGACCGTACGCAAAGAGACGCTGAGCTTGCCACGTTTCGGTGTACGCAAACGATTGCCGCTGTGTTAACATGAGCACGTTCATGGCATAGAGCACGTCGAGTGTTTGCAGCACTATATCCATTGCTGCCTGTTTGCTGTAAACCAAATCATCGTCACAATGGAGCAAGCCCCCGTCTTCATTTTTGCACCTTTCGCTTGTTGCCGCTAAAATAATCGCACGTACATCATGCACGCCGTCGCAATACGCAATGACGCTGCTTGCCCATAAAACATTCAAATTGCCCTTACTGCCATTGTGCGGCGAGGTTGTGCATACATCACGATGCTGTTGTAATCGATACATCTCGGATAGTCGCATGGGGGAGCAGGCCAGCGTTATGTGTGGTGTGGCTTCCACGTTGCGTGATGGAGGCACGCGTGACGTAAACGTGTACTGTGATGCACGCACGTACACAGAAACGTAACTTGATGCACGTAACGCGTCGTTGCACGTCTCTCTGAATTGACGTGACGTACGTGACGCGTAACTGTGCCCGGTGTATTGCCATGCACTGTCGGTCCAGAACACGAGCCTGGTATTTGCCAAATTGAAGTCTGGGCGTGAATTTAAACGAGCATTATCGCTGCCCGGCAAGCATGTAACATGTAAATTGCCGAGAATGCATTCACGTGGCACGTGACGTTCTGACACAAGAAGCATGGCGTCGTTATACAACAGGCCACCGGTATCATATTTGTACACGTCAGGGGTGTCCACGTAAACCAGGCCATACGGAGCATGCTGCATGGTGTAATAGTGCCATGCCGACGACTCTGCTGCCGTGATATTTGATTTAAAATGAGTTTGACTCAGAATCCAATTGAAACGTATCGTGGTACACGTCAAGGACAGAAGCGAGTTGGATGTCTGTTTAAACTTGGCAAAAATGACACGCCGTGCCGCCAACATGCTAACGTAATCAAAATCCTGCACGACTACAGTGGTGTGCTGTCTTGTTTGGCACTGTTGCCTTTCGTGTTTTATGATAAGTTGCAGTAACACGGACATCAATATCGACGACAGCCGTGTATTACAATTACACAACATTACATTTGCCTCGTGCCATGCCAACGTTGGCAGGGCGGCTGCGTGTAAAACGCGATATGTGTTAGTTTCGTGTGACAGCGTCGGCATAGTGGCTGACGCGTTGACGTTGTCGGTGCATGGTATCCACGCGTGTTGTATTTCATGCTGATTTGTGTTCACCAGCACGTCCGTGACTATTGCGTCAACGTCGCCGTATTGAATCACGGCACCGTGTCCACCCAAAGCGAGCTGAACGCGAGCACGCGTGTACCTGGACGTGTTTTCGTCTGACGTACGCAGCCAGCCACAGCTGTCACGAGCAAGAGCAGCAAGCTGGTGACGCACGTCAAACGTGTACGTGGCACGGAGTGAATACGTGTAAACGTGCAGCCACAAGAGCCACGCGTGCACGCCGGTTGCACGTGTACCGTAAAGCTTACTCGCGAGTGGTTTACACTGAGTCGACGTAAGCCCCAATGCATTGACGGCACAGTCACACACTGTAACGTGTATTATGCGATGCAGCAAGACAAGTAACGTCAGTGTAATTATACCCAGCACGGCAACCAACGTTGTTGCTTTTGTCATACCAAATGACAATACTTGCAGCATGAAGCGTGCTTTATGACATGCGCACGGCCGCCTTAACGCGTGGCCGTATATATGCGCACGTTAAAACGCACAGCTTTATGGTGTGCAATTAACAATTGGCGATCTAATGGAATCTTCGTACGTTACGTCGTTCATGATCAGCAATATCATAAATACTGCTGCTGCAATCTGTATCACGTAGGTGATAACTTTGAAGCTAGGTGCCGAATCAATAACCACGTGTTTGAACAGATTTTCTTCTTGCCTGCCCGTGATGCAACACAAAATTGCATAAAACACGAAGGGCAAGAACAAGCTCAAGCACAAGACTGCATTTGTGATAAATGGCAATAGCAGTTTCCATGCTATTTTGGCTTGTTCGCGAACACACAAAACCAGTGCATCTGCCGTAATTGTCACGACCAGTTTTGCCAAAAATATTATTACTTTGCAGAACAGCTCAATTATCTTCAGAACACATGTACTGCAACAACAAAACAAAAGAACGCCAGCGACAATGCAGATAAGCACGATGTGTTCTTCGATGGCCGTGTCACACGAATTTGTGGATGCCAGCCAGCAATAACACCATCTGTCGTCAAAAAGCGCATCAAAGTGTGCCACAAATTCACGCCTGGCGTTTTCGATGCATTGCGCCGGGGATTCACTAAATCCCTCAATAACAGCATTTGCTGTCGAACAATAGACAGGAGACGCGATGAGTTGTATAAGCGACCAGATCATGCCCCAAAAGTCAAAGCAGCGAAGACATCTATGGTTGCATTTGTCAGCGTAGCGATTTTGAAAGATGTTGAGATAAACCTGATTTGACTGTGAATTGCAGCTATCACATTGTGTTGTCCTACCCGTTGTCAAACTTGCGCGATTTGCTTTACATTTCATGCACGCGTTATTAGATATGATGTTGCCACAGCCGTCAGCTCCTGTACGGTAACCATGTTGCATGCATCTGTCGCTGTAGGTACCAGCAGGACATTCGGTGATGTCGCTTAACCTTGCACCGGTTCTAAAAGTGATGACCTCGGCGTTAACTGTTGTGTTTGGGAGCAGGCTCTGCACGTCCTTAATTTTGTCGGCAAAGTCTACCCTGTCGTTTACGTATCTGCCCTTTGGGACCAGTTTGCAGCTGTCGGCGCCGCGCTCTGAATTGTAACGACCAGCCTCACACGCAAAGCACCTGTCGGCGGCCGTGCCTCTTTGCTGAAGCTGCAAGGGAGTATACGGCTGATATCTACCCTCGGTGCACGCTTCGCATTTCTCTGGCCTTCCGTGCCATTTTTCGGGCACATGCATTCCCTGCTCGCAATGTAAACAGGTGGATTGCCGCGTTTGATTTTGGAATGTGCCATTTTGGCACACTGTACATGCTGTAGCAAAACCAAGTTTTGAATACCTACCCGTGTTACAATCCTGACATCGATGTCCTGGTTGTTGATATTGCCCAGGCTCGCAGCGTTTACATTCTTCGGCACCAGTACTAGACGACTTGCCATGTGCACATTTCTCACAGCTCATCTGACCTTTGCTTCTTTGGTATGTACCCGCTTCACAGGCATCACAATTGTCTTGTATGTTTGTCAATTTACTGTTGCGGCCTGCGGGACACGCTTCGCATAGTACGCTACCAGTAGAATCGATTGCACATTGTCCGTTTGTCACATTTTTACAGTGCTGTCCAGGCGGACACCCAGGTACACACATTTTGAGCGACTCTGCACCGTGAATTCCTGTGTTCTCGTCTATGGTGTTATTCAGGCTCTCTCGTAACGACGCGACACCGCGATTGACACCCAATCGGCATCTGTAATCCACGTGTGTTGCAAAGCCCTGTTTACAAGCATGGCAAAATGTTTTTCCTATCTGGCTTTGGTATCGACCACTGGGACAGCATATACAGCGGTTAAGTTTCATTTGTGATACCACTTTTTGCACGTACCCATTTGTACCAAACGCTGCCTCTTTTTTGACGTGCACATAAAGGTTGCCTATTTGCGGATTATCTTGGATTTGTATTTCCAGTTCTGTTTCGTTGCGTACACTTGGATTGTAACTCCCGCGACCACACGGCCGACACGCGGTTTCCCCGTGCTGATTAGTTTTCAGAGTAATTGTGCCGTCTGGGCAGCGCCTTGCCTTATTGGCGTCCCATGTGCCTTTTGGCATGTACCAGCCACTTGTTATGCTCATACAGCGTTGCCAACGATTGTTTATTGTGTCGGTCATAATTGCATTTCCTGCTTTACAGGGTGTTTCTGCACTGCTGCCTTTGCCAGGGCAGTAATTTCCCTCGCTGACACTACAGTTGTTGCAGCTGCTCTTCCCCGACTGACTTTGATATTTACCGACAGGACAAAGCTCACAGTGATTTGAAGTACTGTCTTTTAACACGCTCATTGTTCCCGGTGGACATTTACAACAGTGTGTCAAAGAATTGCCAAAGACAACTTCCGATGGCACGTTTACCCACCCAAAGTGTTTGTCTCCAAACTGAGTTGGTATGTTTCTACAGAATGCAGGAGGTTTATATTGCGATCCCGCAAAAATGTTAACAAATGCGGTGGACCCAAGTCTGGCCCGGAACGATGTTCTGTAATCTTCGTCTGCGTCTTCAAACTGGCATCCAAAACCACCCGGGTACGAATACTTTACGTAGGTTGCATTTTGTGTCCATTTCGCGTTGCAATCTTTGACTGCCTGTGTATTGAGTGAAAGCTTGGCCACACAGCCGCTTGGGTACATGTTCACATTCTTGTTTTCGTTGCCGGCGCCAGACACGTCGTCACCAAACAAACCAAACAAATTAAACGCGCAACTGCCTTCCAGGTGCGCAATTAAGAGTATGACGTAAAAAAGGCGCCCAGCCATTTTTACGGGCGTATTTAAATCAAGTGCCAGCCAGTAGTGTTTACAAAACGCCTCATCCACGTGCACCGTGGCTTAAGTGCCGTTGCATTATATATATACATACTTGCCAAGTAACGCTTGCGCTGTCTTACATTGCAGTCATCACTCTCTCGGGTGCGGCATTATGTTGTTTGACATGAATATCCACTATTTTCTGCAACGTGCGGGTTTTGTCGTCCATTTCACACTGAATGTTTATGCAGTATTCGGACACCACAGTACGCAATGTGCCCTGAAACGCGATGGTGGTTGCGCGTGTTCCAGAGATACACTGAACACATGCAAGACCGCTACACTGTAGCCATTCGGACAATTTGGCTTCGGGCACGTGGCTTTGCTCGGCCCTGAATAACCTTGTGAGCAAAAAGGCAATTTCTTCCTGTTCCAGTAACGACACTGGCAGATTGTGTACGCACGACTCGTAAAACCGCATGGTGGCAACAAAGACCAGGCGACTCCGTGATGCTGTTGTAAACAACACGGTGCATATATACGGCCTCTCTCTTAATCTCTTGCTGTATATACAGCATATGTCTGCGTACGTACGTCGTGCGCTACCACTGTCATGCCACCGACTGAGAACTCGGAAAACGCGACGGCTTTGCATGAAAAGCTGCACTTGCTGGACACTTCCATTGCCAGCCTGCACGAGCAACATCAGAGCCACCGGAACGACACTCGTCATCTTGTGCTTACACTTACACAGCTAAAACAGCACCACGAGCAAGTACACCCTGTGGACGCCGGTACACACGGCATGACAATGTTGCATGCACATCATTCCAGCGCTATGCTGCTGCTTCCTTTCTTCATTACTGCAGCAAGCATTGTATGCTGTTTGTGCATGCTTGTCTGTTTAAAATGCAACGCCCCGTTGAGACAAAAAATACAAGAAGCACTTTGCTGTGTACAAAGAATGTGGCGCTATCGTTATCACTATTGCTGTTGTGACACGTTATGTCCCGTCCCCGCTGGGGAGGTGCACGAGAACCTTACTCCTGCAAATTTGTCACAGAGGGAGCAACAATACATGCACGTAGTACCATACAAAGACCCTGCCACTATGCATGTCAGTACTCTGCAGAGGTTGAACGATCGCAACATAAACTTGATTGGTGGCCATAGTCGCCCCGGAGTGCATACAATGGTAATGTAACGAAACGAGAAATGTAGTATATACAACACAAACACCTCTTCAGACAATACAAATACCAGCAGAGAGAAAACAGGACAGGCAGTTAGACGTCGTGCGTGCACCAAAATGGGTGACGACAAAGGAGGCACACATGGCTTCTTCCTGAAAAGCATTATTTTTGCTTACATCATCATCTTTATGATGATAAACAGCAGCCAGAACTCAGTCACGCTTGTTACGGGCGTGTCGCTCGTGGTATTGATGGTTATCGTAATCTGTTTGGTCTCCGTGGTGTTTTGCAGCACAAAGACGCAGGTGACGTCCTTACATAAAATCGAGATGGACATTGTCGAAGGTCTCGGGGTTGGGCTTGCTTCTGCAAACATAAACAAAAATGTGATTACGCAAATAAAAAGCGGCGCCAGCTTGTTCACGCGACTGGTTTGTCTATTTTGTATCATGATCGGGCTGTGCTTACTTTGCGTGGGCGGTTTCGAGTATTGCCGCTCCCAGGCCAGCACAAACGCGACTTACGCGATCCTTGTGCTGTCAGCATTCACGTACACGTATTTGTGTGTTGTTGTCATAAAAAACGTATTAATTTACGTTAAGACAAACCACTTCCTGTGGTACAAATGCAGTGTCGCAATCTTATCAGCTGCTTTGATCTACACTACAAGTACGGTGATCTGCGTTGTACAGTATTACGCGTGCAAGCCGTGCAGTCAATTGTCGTTTCTGCATTCAAACGAGCTGTATTTTGGTTGCTCGCGCATGCCGGTCACACAACAGAGAATGGTGCAGTTCAAGCAAGTATACAACGTGAGCTCATTGTCCTCTCCTTCTACGACCGCTCAAAAATCCACGTACCAAGTTACGATGGGAAACAATGCCGAAATCGTAGTCACGGTTGACACACCAGGAGCACTTGAACTCGTGTCCTCGCAACAAGACAACATAACACGCGCCATGCACAAAGCTCTCAGTGCAGTGGCGGATCGCTCAGTGACGGACATTGATCCTGATACATATCTGGCAGCACTCTTCAATTCCAATCTCATTGTCGTCACTCCTCAACGACCACGCAGCAACCATTCCGCCGAAACTATTTGCTCGCAAAACTCTCTCGTCTACAACGTGACCAAGTTTTCATCCGACGAATTCATTGATGTTGTTGCCACCAGTTTGCAGTTTAAAGCAGATTTAGACAGCATAGGCGTGCAACAGACGTTTTGGGCCCGCACGTTTTACGTCGCGGGGGTTTGTGCGTGTGTGGCGCTTTTTATTTGGTACAACTTGCCAAATGCCGCCGACTTGCATAAAGCTTAATTTATTAAAAAGAAGTTTTCCCCGGCCGGTAAAATCATACATCCTTGCGACACGTTGGTCTACATCCGTTCCCATATATATACCGTGCACGTAACAGGGCATGCACACTAAAACATCCTCATAAACGACGTTATGCGCAACTCTGTCCCCCTAGTTGCTACACACCCCTCAGCTATTCACAGATGGAATCATGGGACGAAGGAGACGAAGTACAAATCTCTGCTGGTACGCACGCGGGAAAGGTTGGCGTCATTGTTGCCGTGAACCCTAAAACGTGCAGAATTTCATGCAAGGGGGAAATTACTGGCAACGTGCGTCACGAAAACATTACACTGAAGAAAAAGGTTAAAAAGGACAAGAAAAAGGCCGCTGTGCAGGAGTCATCGGACGACGAGAGTGCCTCGTATACATCTGCTGATACCATGCCACCCATTGTGGAAGAGTCATCGCTCCCCGTAATCCCTCTCTCCTTCCCACACGCGTTTTACATCTGTGAACGCTTAAACGTGCTTGTGGATCAAGAAAAGCAAGTAATCAAAGCCGGACGCGTGCCCGCGGAGACCACCACCGTACTTGTACGTAAAATACTGGACGAGGTTGCGGCGAGTATTGACAATCGCCTCAGGAAAGAGCACGTACTTGCACCTTATTTGGAGCAAGACCCGTCAAACCCTGACTTTTGCCGCATCAAGTGCATCAAGAAAGACGGCATTCAATACAGCGCCATGCAGATTGATCACGTGCTGCCCCAGGCATGGGGTGGAGCCGACGCGTTGCACAATTACGTGATTATGCCGACAGATGTTAATCGTGAATTGTCAGATGACATGACCGAAAAGAAACGCGATCTTATTACGCGTTCTTGTCGAGAGGCCTGGTCCAGCGCGCGCGCGTTTGCCAAGGCCGTTTGCAAGTGTAAGCGCGTCTAATTGATATATGTATATACAGCCCACAGCATTTATCACGTGTTGCATAAACACCACATATTTCCGGGCACGCGCGTGTGGCGTCTAAATTTGATGGAGGCCATACAACACGCCACGCGCGGCCTGCAATTGGCTCCCCGACTAGACGCGTTTGAGAAATGTGGTCAGTCGTGTGCACAGCGCTTGTACTCACAGGCAAGTGCCGCGGCCATTATACCTGCATGTAAACGCGCCGCGGTAAACGCGCTTGAGTACAGCGTGCATGGTGAGAGTGGTCTGCACAACAAGAAACAGAAATCCGGTAACAATAACAACTCACAGATGCTAGAACTTGCCAGTGGCAGAACACAACTGAGCACGCTTGTGAAACTACTAGACCGCATGGGACTTGTGAGGTCTAGTGGCCAAAAGAAAATGCACAAAGGCATGGTTGCGGCCTGCCTGCCTCGGCTGTTCCGGTTTGACACGGATGGTGAGATTGTGGAAGCAATCCGTGAATTTGCACTGGAAGAAACTAAAATGCAGTACATGGTGGTGTGTCCGCGTCGCTTTGGTAAAACAATGGCAGTTTCCATGTTTGTTGCAGCATACTTGATGTCTGTACCGGATTGTGTAGTCTCCGTGTTCTCTACAGGGCGACGTGCCTCCTCTGCGTTACTTAATGAAATCAAGAAGATGGTTCGCGCGTTGCCAGGGGCGACTGATTGCATCAAGTCCGCCAATTTGGAAACCATGATCATTTCGGTAGACGGCACCGACCGCCGCGTGTCATCTTATCCTTCCGCTGCCAAAACACTGAGAGGTACCGGGGGTGATCTCATCATTCTGGAGGAAGCAGCTTATATTCCCTCGGACGTCTTCAAAGAGGTCGTCATTCCCCTATTGGGAGTTTCCCTTACATCGCTCGTTGCCATTACTACACCCAGCGATTCAGCAAATTACTGTAATGATCTCATGGAGCTCAAAACCAGTGACGGAGAGCACGTGTTCAGCGTGTACGAGGCCCGCGGCATGTGTGCTGACTGCGTGGAAGCGGGTGAAACCAGCTGCCCGCACGTGGTGTTGGAAGTGCCACCGTGGAAAAGCAGACACAAATCCAAAATCACAGCTGCCCTTTACGGCAATGATTCCACGCTTATGGCACGCGAGTTGGGTGGTGCCACAGCTGACGATACACAGGCGGCGTTTGCAAGACGCATGATCACGGCCATCTTTGACGCAGAACGCTTAGTGCTTGCACGTGAAAGTATTCCCCGTGTGCTGTTCATGGCTGTAGACCCTAATGGTGGAGGGCAACAAAGTAAGTTTGCTATTGTTACTGTAGCGCTCTATGCTGGTACCACGCACGCTTATAAGGAGAGCAGCTCTATCAGGGAGCGGCGTCACATACATGGGAAAGGGGGCTGGTACACAGCCGCGGGAGTGCAAAACGCAACCGAGCTTAGGAAACTGAATGAGAGTTCAAACAAGGCCGTGTTACGTGAAATGTCTTCCACACTCACGTTTAGACTCTGTGGAATTGAAAATGATGCGGTAAAGAACCGTGACGATGTATGGACCAGCGTTGTGGGACACGTGCGGCGTTTGAGGAAGTACTACCCGGTGCATCAGACCAACATTGTTGTAGGGGTGGAAAATTGCATGGGGAATGAGGCCTCGTACATTAATCATGAACTCAAATCAGAACCCAACGTGTTCTGTTTGGCGGAGGGCAAGGACGGTAGGGAGGGCATACCCACAACTCCACAAAACAAGCCGGAATACGTGCTACTTACGGAGAGGGTGCTCTCTTGTGACGCATTGAAGATTGTGGAGCCATTGGCGTCGGCAGATGCAAACGCGGCCTTAAAGGACTTTAAGAAGCAGCTAATAGGCTTCAAGAAAATCACGTCGGCTGAAACAAGCGCGTTTACGCAGCCCAAGATCACGTACACGGGGAAAGTGGACGGATCGGGCGCCATGAACCCTGATAGGCTTACGGACGACATAACAATGGCCTTTATGATGGCCATTTACTGGTCTAGCTTCTGCTTTGCGGGCATGGCGGCCTCGTACCCGGCCTTAACGTGCGAAAAGTTTAATTGAATTAAAATCCATTTGTATTGTACTTTGCCGGGGTTTTTACTATATCAATTGGACGTTCTATACCAACGCCGATTAGGATGAACGGCTGCGACAACGTTCTCCAACAATGCGACGACGTTCTCGAAGAATGCGAGAATGCCGTCCGTAAATGGGAAGCGCAACGGGCAGAGAGACATGTTGCCGAGGCTGTCAGGAAAGCTGACTTGAAAGAGTGCTCGTCGGGTTGTTCTCTCGATGAAATGTTTGAACAGTTCTTTAAATCGGCTCAGGAAGGCGACTCAAACGATATTGACGGGGTAAACAAGCAGACTTGTCAACATGCGGCAGTACACTTCACTTGCTTGCACGTTGATATAATGCAGAAGATCTGGGGCAGGGTTAATCCTACCAGCTACT
>MDTG01362619.1_pt1 | contig 13506 bp, 8 predicted proteins | sample 811421 | NCBI WGS metagenome assembly MDTG01 (sample SAMN05326645, study PRJNA326480) | marine metagenome | isolation source: seawater | place: Pacific Ocean: South East | collected 2011 | reverse complement strand
GTTGTTGACGCTGTCTCGAGTGCCCCCGGTGGTGGACCGGCCGTTTGCAAAATCGTTGCCTCGGTACAGTGTGCCGTCGGGGGCGGTCACTTCCAAATCCAAATCGTTGACGAGTTGGTCCGTCGAAAAGCGAGAACCTCGTTCGTCCGACCACGTCAGCACGGTCTTGAACATCCCCGACGATTGAGAGACATTGAACGAATAGGACTTGCTGTTGCCGGTTCCCGACATGACGGAACGATCGTCCACCCAGATGCCTTGGCCACCCGGTGGCGCGAGGCTGTTGCGAAGATTCACTCGTCCCCAGCCTTCGTCTTCGTTGGGAATGTCCCTCGAACCGATGTCCTGCGCACCAAGCACGAGGAGCGCCTTGACCAGGGCTCCTTGAGGCGAGGGCCGCTGAGCGATTTCTTCGAGATACTCGCGGACCATGGCTGCAGCGCCTGCGGCGTTGGGGGTGGCCATGGACGTCCCGGTGTACTCCAGGTAGTACGTGTTTCTCCACGTTGCGGAACCCGTGTCGCCCGCCTCCTGTGCACGGCACGATCGGACGTAGCCACCCGGCGCCACGAGGTCGGGCTTGATGCGTCCGTCCTCGGTCGGGCCGCGTGAACTACCGCTCATCATGACGTCAGGAGCACCGCTGTATCGATTCTTGTGGTTGCCCACCGAGATGACGTTCTTGGCGGTGGCAGGTGGTGAGACCGTTCCCGAATTTGGGCCGTCGTTTCCTGCGGCGAAGAGAATCGTTAGCCCTTCTTGGCCGTTGTAATAGCGGTCGTAATAACTCGCTCGGTCGTCAACATCCTCGGTCTCGGAGTTGTACTTGGACTGCTGACTGGTTGCTGAGGAGCCCCACGAATTCGTGTGCGTCCGTGCGCCGGCGTTGTAGGCCGTGTTCAGCAGATTGTTCAACGAAGGCGATTGGAAATTGCCGGTGTTGTCGTTCTCCATGGCTTGGAAGTAAAGTTCTGCAGCTTGAGCCACACCGCCGTACCCTCCTCTGAACCCGTCGCCAAGGACCGTGCACGCCACGTGGGTGCCGTGGCCGGAATGTCGATCGGCGGTCGAGCCGTCCCCAATCACGTCGTAGCTGCCCACGACTCGGGCGCCAAAGTCGCCGTGATCCTCATCCAACCCTGCGTCGGCCACGGCCACCGTCTGTCCCGACCCGTCCAGGTCGGTGGTGAAGTAGGTCGTCATGGCGTTGGCGTTCATGTGGCCACGCGACTGATCGTTGAACGCTGCAAACGCCGGGTCGGGCCGAAGTTGCATCAGCGACGGTTGGCGAAGAAGTGAGGGCAGATCAACACCCGTTAGTGTGCCTTCGTAGCGACCTGCGTCCCACGCTCGCCAGTCCTCAAAGACCTCTTGCGCCACGTTCTCGAGGTGCTGCTCAAGCGTAACGCCGAAACGGTCCGTGAGGGACACCGTGTCCACCGGACCGGCATCGTCCCGCCAGCCGTCCAGGCGGAGGAGCAAGGTCTCAAGGGCGGATTCACCCTGGTTGAACAGCACGATGTCCAGCAAATCCTGGTGCAGGAAAAAGCCGAGCGGAACGGCGTGACTTGTCATCACGCCGGCGCTCAATTCTGCATCCTCAAGCGCAGCAGGGGTGCCTTGAACCAAGAGACCCGAGGGGGCGATGAACTCACGCACGGCGAGACCAGGAACCTGTTCCAAGCCACCACGAACATCCTGAAGACGCATATCGTTGGAAACGATCAGCAGGAGAACGTCGAACCGTGGTTCGAGAAGGACCTCTGGAAGAGGTTGATTCAAACTCAACCCGTTGAGGTCAAAAACACCCATCGAAGACCGTGCCTGAAGAGCGCGATGTTCGGTCGAGAGGTGCTCGTCAAGGAGGCCGTGAGCCTGGCGGTACACGTCCTCCCGGACATCAAAACGAACCCATTCTGGATTGAACGTGGTGGGTGTGGTGTTGGTTCCGTCGTTCGGAAGGAGAAGGGAGCTCGACGTGGAGAGGAGGAGGAGAAGAACGAACCCCCCAGCCGAGAGGCGATTGGAACCTCCAGCCATGAATTCCCCTCTTGCTCCTGTCCTTTATCGGTTCGGTCTGCTTGTCCGTCCAAGGCTCAATCCAACGGCCAGACATGGCGGTCAGCCCTGTCCATGAAAATCTCTTGAGACCAATCCCCCACCTGGTGGGTGAACGCAGGGGGTTGCCGAAGTTTTCCTGTGTAATCGCGATACTCCAAATCGATGACGATGGTGTATTCGTCCCACACCGTGTAACCCAAGACCATCATTTCGAGGTCGTCGCCCGAAATGGATGAGTGGCTGCTCAATTCGTCGAGTTCCAACGACATGAGTTCAATGAGTTCCCCGTCGCTGGTCAAGAATTCAATTTCCAACTTCACGTCGGTGATGGCGCGGCTGCCGTCGTTGTGAAGTTCGCTCATCATCAGGTGCCCGCCCCGCTGCATGTAGTGCGTTTCGACGGTGACGGCGTCCCTCGGCAACAGCCAGTACCAGCCGCTCACGGTCATGGTGATGATCATGAACAGCACGGCCCCGGCCATGGCGACTCGCCCGGGGGTGACCTCCCGCTTGAGCGTGAGCAAAAGCTTGGCAGCCTCTTGCTCCGCCTCCCAATCTTCGAGTTCATCGCCCTCCAGCGGAGAACCGCCCAGTCGCAACTCCTCGGCCGTTGGTTCCGTCATGGTTCATCACCCGAAAATCATCGCCAATCCGCTGGCAATCCCAGAACTGATGGGATCGACGACCATCACGTGGCGTGTTTCTACAAACTCGCCGGTGAGGGTCCCCACCAAGGAAAGGTCCGTAACAATTCCGTTCACGCCCACCGAAGATGCCGTCGGAATAATCCCTGTGAACTGCGCATCAAGAAGAACCGCCCGGCCTTCCACCTCAAATTCACCGAAGATGGGGTACAACCACGGCTCAACCAGTCCGGGCTGAACGAAGGCTTGGGCCGTCGCAACCAGACGACCGTCGGTGATGTCGTCGATGACGATGAGCGGGTATTCACCGGGGCCCGAGTAAATGTGGATGGTCGCACCCTTGAGGTTCTGCCCCACAACTTCCACTCGTTCGATGGTGACCCCGGGGGTGGCGGGAACATCGGTCTGACGAACGTAGACTTTCTTGACGCCCGAGCCGGACGATTCAACCCGCATACCAAAGTCATCGGTCAACTCCAACACGAAGCGGGTCGGCAAATCCTCAGCCAACATCAGCACGTCCCCTTTCGCTTCAATCGCTCGCCCTTTGGCCTCAAGGTAGAGGTCCATGTCGTCGGTGTTTGAGGAGTAGTCCAGGGTTCGCATTCCCTGGAAAGCCGTTTGCTTGCGGATATCAAAGCGGTTGTCCGGTTCGGTGGCGAGGTACATCTCACCGGGCAAATCTCGCATGAACGCGGTCGAAGGGTACCAGAATCCATCCACATACCGAGACTGCTGAATCATCAACGAGTCGGAGGAGTGTCCGTTGTCTCGGTACAGTTCTGGAACATCCAAATCGAGTACAAGCACGTCGCCGACCACCGCCGCCAAGTCGGTGGATTGAGGAATGCCGACCACCAAAGCCTCGACTCGAGTGAGCGCGTTGTGGTCGATGAAAATCGCGTGGGCTGATTTTAATCGCACTCCGGCGTCGTAAAACATGTCGACCGACACGCGGGGAACGGTCAGATTTTCTTGGGTTGAGAACAGCGCGTTGACCTGAACGTTTCGAGGCTGTTCGGTGTCAAAACCGTCGATGAACAGCTCGACGTCCTGACCGTCCAGACCGTTGGCAACAACGGTGATTTGAGGGTACATTGGTTGCCACTGCGACATGATCAAGTCGACCTCGTAGGTGGGCACGCCGGCCAGCATTCGGAAATCATACACGATTTCGATTTGGCCTGCGGGCAGAGAGGGTAGCCAAGCGCGAAGGTGCCAAGCGCGCATATCCCGGAGCGTGATGCCTTCCTCTTCGAGCAACGTCATGTTCACCCCTTGAAGTTCGTCCTGAAGGACACGGCCGTCTTCGAAGGCGTCGACCAATGCCTCGGCTGCAGTGATGTTGATGGCCTGGAAAATGGTGAGGGCCTGAACTCGCTCGGAGGCGTCAATGCGACCGTCTCGAAGAATTTCTTCCATCGGGCCCCGGCTCGTGGCTGTGAAGGTGGGCATGCGGGACAAGTTGGTCTCGATTCGGGTTTGCTCAAGAGCTTCCACGCCAATGCCGTGCATCCAGTCAGGCTCCGCTTCAACGTTGGACCCTTTGCGCAGGTCAACCGTCATGTTGAACGCCTCGCCCGTGAACAAATCCAGCCCGAGGCTCATGTTTTCGCTTTCGCCAATATCACCGCCCACGTTCACGGTCAACGCATGAACAAAGTCGTTGACGACGCTGCCAAAGTCAACCAAATCGCCGAGGAAAAACGAGAGCCCTTCGATGCCCTCTTCCTCGCCGAAGGTGGGCAGCGCGAGTCCCTCGGAGTCGACGTCCGAAGGAAGAACGAGGGAAATGTTGGCGGGGAGCGGGTCAAAGTGGACCTGCCCGTTGAGTCCGAGGAACGGATTGGCGTAGGACGAGGCGTCTTCGAACGACACGCTGAACGGTGACGACGAGCTTCTAACGAGTCGGACCTCCGAATTCCCTTCCGGGCCGGTTGCACCAGGAATCAGCGGACTGAGACGCTCCATAGCGGTGATATCGGACAGTTTGAGGCTCAGACTTGCTTCAGCGGTGTCTTCGTTGACCCAGAATCGCATGTGGTCCCCATCCATCGTCAACGGCGTCGTGGCGTTGGTCATCTGAACCTGTATGCTTTCCATTGGGCCGTCGGCCACGTAGCCAACGGTGTCGCCAAGCACCAAAGTGAACTCGGCCGGTAGACCAGAGAGGCGAATGGCGTTTCGCTGCTCACCGGATTGACCACCGTAGGTGATGGTTCCAATGGGTTCACTGGCTCGATATTCAAGGGACTCGGCCTGTTGAAGGATGTTGAACTGTGCGGGACGATTGGACACCAGCGCAGACTGTTTGATGGCGTTGCTCAAATCGTCGGCATCGTGCTTGAGGTGACCGATGAGAAGCGGCCCGCCCGCGGAGCCGTCCAGTTGCATGTTTCGCACCTCATTGATGGGGTCAAAGTCGTGGCGAACGTGGGAGATGCCGCCGATGGACATGCTCATGGCGACCGGCACCAAAGGGTCCACAGGGCCGATGCGCCCGTTGACCACAGCGATGTCCGTGTCTTCTGAGAGCAGGATGTGGTCCGTACCGGGCAGCCACGGCTGCGGGCTGCTGGCCAAGGCGAATCGCATGTGGTCGATTTCCATGCTCGTCCGTTCCCCGGAGGGCAGTGTTTGCTTCACCTGATTGAAACACTTGATGTCGATGACGCCGCCGGTCGAACCTGCGGTCCCCACGACGGCGTTGGGCAAGCCGTTGAGGATGGTGCCGATGTCGAGAACAATTTCCACCACCGTCAGGAGGGCGTTGTCAAAGAATTGGGCGATCGTGTTGAGGTTGGGATTGTCAAAATTCACCCGACTTACGCCCGTGGATGAGAGCAAAAAGCTGCCTTGAATCACGATGACGCGTGGGACGTTTTCAATTTCAACAAGCATGGAGGAACTGTCGCCTTCATAACCACCCCGTTTGAACGTCGAAGCGTAATTGAATTCCTTGATGGATGAAGTGCCGGCGATGAGCAAGAGGGTGTTGGGGGGCTGCGCAGGGTTCAGCGGTAGCGTCGGGTCGTCAACGTTGTTCGAATTGTCGGCTGAGAAGTTTTTGATGGCGATCATCAACGACAATCGATCGGGTATTTCTCCAGGAAGATTCACTGAGCCCGGTGCCTCGCCCATGATGGTGAAAATGGCTGCGATTTCCTCGGGATGGAGCGACCCCGATGGCAGCCCCCGTATCCACAACCTCGAATCCGTGATGTTTCCAAAGGGACTGTCGCCCTCCGGCACGTTTGAGCGGTCCTCGAAGTAGTGGATGTAGACGTCCGTCCCCACGTTGGAGTAAATCTCAATGGTGTCGAAACTGTTGTCGCCAAGGTTGTCGTTGCGCAGCGTCAGATCGATTTCACTTGGAAGGACGGTGTCGCCCTCTTCTGGATGGAACCCCACGTCGAGGTAGGCGTATTCGAGGATGTCAATGGAACGATCGGGTTGAACCTCCCCGAAATGCACGTAGCCAACGCCGATACCGATGCCGCATTTGTGGGCTCGGCTTGAAGCCTCATAGTCCGATACCGGGTCGTAATTCAGGGTCTCGCTGCAGTCCGTTTGGTCGTTGCCTCCCGGCGCGTTTGGGTTGGTGAGACGGACCGCATAGGGGGCGGTGATGCCCGTCAGGGAAAGGTCGCTGGAATTCACGTTGCCCAGCAACAGCGAGGCGATGAATTGCTGAGGCAGCGCAATGGCGTTGGTGATGTCGAACGAAATGCGCTCAATGCCCACCCCCAAGGTCACGTCGGAAGGGGGTTGCGTGAATCGAGTGTCAACGACCACGGCGTACGATTCGGAATTGGAGAGGGTGATGTCAAACGCCAAGCCCTTCATCAGGGAAACTTCGAGGTGCTCGAGTTCGTTCCACAGCGGATCGTTGAGATTCAATGCACTGACCGCCCACTGGAAGGTGGGGCGAATCCACAACTCCGTGGGTATGCCCGGCGCTCCCGGCACGGGGTTGTCGCCCGTTTCAACGCCGAATCCTTCACCAGGAGTGGTCAGCCCCTCGAGGGTCAACGCCACCGACAGGTCGTCGACGTTGTCGCCGTCGATGTCAATGTAATTCTCAAAAAGCACCAGGTTTGTGCCAACCAGCAACTCGCCGGTGAAGGTGCCTTGATCCCACGCCTCGTACGACGGCCCGTTGTTTCGAGATGAGAAATTGACGTAGATGGCGTAGGTGTTGATGCCGATGCCCAAGATGTTGTCCAAGCCCAGGTTTTCAATCGAAAACAGCGTCTCCCAGAGGTTGTACGGCCATGCATCGGGGTGCGTGGCCACGTCGGTCAGAAACTCGTACGGTCGCGGATGGTCCTCTTCAAACGGTGTCGTGTCGCGAAGTTCCACCTGGTTGAGAATGTTCTCAGCGTCCGCAAGCGCATCACCGGTTTGAACCGGGCGCTTTGAAGCGTCCACCAGCGCAAACGACGATTGCGCTCCTTGGATGGCGACGAGGGACTCGCCTTCCGCCGTGCGGTCGGCAAGCGTGGCAGCAAAAGCATCGAGGACACCAAAGTCGTCCCGTGCAACGGTGGTGTTGCCAGAAACGGGTTGCATCATGGAGAGCATCATGACGCTGACGAGGAGCACAGCCATTCGTCCGCGCCGATTGGGCTGCGGCAGTCCTGCACGCAAAAGACGCAACGCAGGTTCATCCATGTCCTTGCCTCGGCGCTTCTCCTTTGAGAAGCATTCGCAGGATTGTCTCAACAAACCACCCTTCGCACCGCACCGTCAGGCGTTCACGGTGATGCTTTGGTCGGTGCTGCATGCAGGGCAAGCAACCACGGCTTGAGCGATGCCCGCAGGGATATCAATCTCGAACACGGCTCCGCACGCATCGCAGGTGTGGCGGACCGACGATGATGGCGGAGGGGCCGGTGGAGGCGTTGAGGGCGTCTCTAGCGACTCGGCAGGCACCGGTTCAGGGGTTGTTTTGGGCACCTCAACCGGCAGAGCCACCGAGGAGGGCATGGCCACCGATGTCGCAACCGGGGTTGGCTCGTCAAACAACGCAGCTTCGGCTCCAACGAACTCCTGTACAGGGCTCTGCAAGGATTCCACCGTCGACTCGTCGAGGTCCCCGCTGAGCAACGCAGCGGCTTCAGCTGCGGCAGATTGACTGGCCTGAGAAAGGGATGGGAGGTTGGACGGAGACGGGGCAAACCCTGCGTTTGGATCAGCACCCTGAGTTGCACCCCCGTAGATGGCTTCCAACTCGGCCTGCTTTTGCGCTGCACGACGGTCTTCAGCGGACACGACATCGCCTGCATCCAGACCAGCGTAGGCCTCCGGTTTGGCGAACCATCCGATGCGGTTTCGCTGGGCGGTCATCGACATGTGGGCTCGAGCCTCCTCCTCGTCCAAACCGCGCCCGATGAGCAACTTGAACCCGCGATTCCGCTGAACGGCCCGGAGCCCCGCAACCCCGAGACCGGCCACCATCACCAGTCCGATGAGCATCAAGGCGCCACCGGTCCAATAGGAGGGGGTTTCAGGTATCGGTTCAACATCGATGGAAAAGGCGTACGTGTCCGAATTGTTTGAGGCATCGAAGACGGTGACCACAATTTCCCGCACACCGGGCCGGTCAAAGGTAAACTGAGGGTTCAATCCCATCTTGTCGGGGTCGTCTTTGGCGTTTCCGTTCCCGTCCGTATCACGATTCGGTTGGAGGTCCCAATGAACTCGAAGAGCGGCGGGTGAATCGTACAGGTCCGAGACCACCACCTCGAGGCGGACGGTCTCGCCTTGGGTGACCTCAACGGGAAAGTTGGCCACCGTCGAGGCGTCAAACGTGGGCAAGGTGGGGTCAACGGAATTGATGATGCCCGTTGCGTTACCGACGTTTCCACTCTGGTCGGTGACCGTCAGGACCACCTCGTAGGACCGAATCTCATCGGGCGTCCATTGCGGGGTGGTTGTGTTGAGGTACGAGGTTCCACCCACGGTCCAATCGCACGAAGAAACGAGGTGGTCGTCGGTGCTTGATGCGCACGTCAATTCAACCGGATCGTTCACGTTGACGCGCCATCCGTTCGAAACGGGCGTACCGTTGGTCTGAATTCGAGCAACGGGCGATACCGTGTCCTCAACCGTGACGATGTGCGTGCTCGATGCGGACTGGCCGGATGGGGCGGTCATCGTTAGAGTGACCGTTTTGGTGCCGGGAAAATCCCAAGATGCGGCAACAGAAAGGCCCGTAGCGTCAGCATCGTTGGTGAAGTCTCCGTCCTCATCGGCGTCAACGTCGGCGTCAACATCCCACACAAACGCCCCTTGTTGCCCCAATCGGTTGGGGGTCAGTGCTGCATCCAACGTCAGAGATTCACCCAACGAGACCGAGCCCATTTGGTCGTCGGAAATCACGGGGGTGATGGGTGGATCGAGCTCCAAGCGAACCGTGATACGGAGCGCCTCGGTGCCGTTGCCTCCGCCCAGTGGAGCGTTCGTGTTGTCGACCACCAAGAGCAGTTCCTCACCTTCCAGCGATGAGGGAACCTGCCACGTCAAGGACACGGGAGCGTCGATGCCCTGCAGCGCTCCCCCGTCGATGTATTGCACGCCGATGGCACCGCTGACGTAGCGGTCGTGCTGCGTTCGTGTTTGAAGATAGACGTCACCAACCGCCGTTAGGTCCCACGCTGAAAGGACAACGGTGGTGCCGGCGTCCAAACGAAGTTCGTCGCCTGAAAACAGGACTTCGTAGGCTCCGGCGTCCACTGAAAGGAGATTGTTGAAGGGTGTCCAGTAGGCTTGGTCGAGTCGGTCGACGCTGACGGACACGGTGCTGCGCGCACCTCCTTGGTCGCCCTGTCCAGCATCGCCGTCGTGAGCGCTGTTGTCAAGCACCACGTACCAGCGTTTGGCCGATATGGAGGGCGGCACCTTCCAGTGGAATTCTTGAGCGCCAAGCGCCGATTCAGTGCTGGCTGGTTGGGCCATTGAGGAACGGTACGACTGTCCGAGCTCATACGGCTGAATGCCGTTTTGGTCGAAGAAGAGCAGGTCAACCGCGTCGTCGACCACAATGAAGCTCATTTCGTAGACGTCACCGGGCTGCAACACACCGAGATCAACGATGATGCACGCATCGGCGTCAACGTTGAGCGTGGGCGGAAGGGTTTGAACGGACGCAGAAGAGCACGTCGGTGCGTCCCGTCCGTTGTCGGCGTGCACGGAGAGGGGTGCGACCAGGAGAAGAACGACCAAACTCCAAGCCGTGAACCAACGCATGCCCAATCCATCTCCGCGCTTCACTTCAACGATTGGGTTTGATGTTCAACGATGCCCAACCCCCGCTGCTCCAGACCATATGATCCACGCTACCGACATCGGAGACGGTCATACGATCGTTGTCGTTGAGGGCGACCACCGGCAACCCCTCAGCCACGCGTTCGGCTTCTTTCTGGGCTTTTTGGGAGGATTTGATGCGGTTGGAATAGTGAGTGAGAGCCAAGCATGAGGCTCCGACAGCGCGTGCCGATGCGACCGCTCCAGCCGCAGTTGAGTGTTGATGTTGCTCGGCCTTGTCTTGCTGTTCATCGAGGAACGTTGATTCGTGGATGAGCAACGTCGGGGCGACCTGTTCGTCCCAAGCTGGGGGACGAGTGGCGGTGTCGCCTGAGATGAGGACACTGACCGGTGCTCGTTCGCCTCCTCGGAACCACTCGGCTTCGAGAAGCTCGCCGTTGTCTCGAGCCACGTTTTCCCCCCGTGCGAGGAGGGCCCGTTCCTTGGTCGTCAGGCCGAGGTCGTCGGCTCGAGCCCGGTCAAATCGTCCAGCCATGGCGTGCTGTTGCACCATCCAGCCGCACGAAGGAACGGTGTGAGCAGTCGGAACCGGCACGAGTGTGCTGTTGGTCCAGCCCTCAGGTTGAGGCATGCCTTCCAGCAACACCGCTTCACCGGTTTCGGGGTTCACCTCGGCCCATCGTCCGCCGTTTACATCGCCCAGCACCCAGCGGTTGGGGAAATGCAACCCTGCGCCGCCCAAACCGTACCACGCCAGCCACTGTCGCGCCAGATCTGCAGGCGGAACATCGTCGGGCAGAGGGGTGCCTTCGAGAAGCGCATCAAGAGCGACAGCGGACGTGGGCCCCAGAACGAGAAGTGGTTGTTGACGATTTTCCAAATCCATGGATTGCAGCCACGGCAGCGCACCCCATGTGTGGTCGAGGTGCCCGTGGGTGAACGCCAGAACGTCCACGCTGCTCGGCTTGAGCGTCTCGCCCACGGCGTGCTTTTTGAGACGGCGACGTTGGCGGGCGTAGCGGGTTTGGAAGCCTTCACCCGCATCGATGACGGCGATGCCGTCGGGCCCTTTGACCAAACTGCCGCTGACCGCACGATCGGGGGTGGGTCGGGCGGATGCGGTACCGAGAACATGCACGTCAATGGCCATGCACGTTCACCTCAGGATTGAATCGGAATGGGCGTTGGTGGAAACCATCGCAGCAGTACAACATCGTCAATGGCGCGTATCCAACGCCACGGGACGGCCAGAGGAAGCGAACCTTCCACCAGCACCTCGGGCGTGTCTCGTACGAAGAGGTGTGTGCAGTGGAGCGATTCGGCGTCGATGACAGCGTCGTGGACGACTCCGAGCCTTCGTCCGTCGGGCAGGTAGACGTCCAGACCTGCCCAGTGGGACATGACCTCAACGCCTTGGACCATGCACTTCGCTGTCGCTGAGACTCAATAAAGCCACGGCTCATCCATTGGAGGAAGGCTTCAAAGTGAGGCCCGGGTGTTACCTTCACTTGCCACGGTTCAGGTTGGCACGGAGCGAAGGTCGCAACTTCTCTGCGCCCTTGCCCTTCTTGTGCAGACCTCGACCGCGCTTTCCAGCAGAGGTCTTGCCTCGGTAAGCGCGTCCACGGTGGGCTCGCTTGCCGTTGGCTCGAGAGAACACACCGAGTTGTTTGTCGTTGACGATGGCAGGGTGGTGCGTGTCGATCAAGATGACTTCGAAGTACTTGTGCTTCCCGTCTTGGCCAACCCAATAGGAGTTGAGAACCTCGAGGTTGGGGAAATGACGGTTGACACGCTCTTCAGCGATGCGCTGCGTGTTTTTGGCCATGGTGATCTTGGAGATACCGGCCTTGGAGGGCTTGCGCTTCATGTGGATTTTGCCCTTGCGAAGTCCACCTCGACGAACACGGGTTCGGATGAGAATGACGCCTTGCTTGGCCTTGTAGCCCATGCGGCGAGCAGCGTCAAGACGGGTTGGTCGCTCGATGCGGCAGTTCACGGGTTCACGGCGCCACTGAGCCATGCGCTGCTGGCGGTACATGTGGGGCAGTGCATCCTTTGGACGTCGCCAGGTGTTTCGAACGTGCTGGTACAATCCTTGCGCCATGGTCTTCACCTCTGCTTCTCAGCATCTCGCCGACCAATCTCCCCTTTATGAGCCTGCCCACGCGCTCCGAGGACGCTCATGGCGTCCACATCGGCAGGCCTTCGGCTTGAATGCCTCGCCATCCACCCCAGAGCGAGCTAACGTTGGTCCAACCCATGTCTTGAAGCGATTTTGCAGCGATGGCGCTGCGAAACCCCCCGCCGCAGTAGAGCACAATGCGAGCGTCGTCTGCGAAATCGTGCTTCTCAACGTCGCGCTCGATCACGCCCTTACCGATGTGAACGGCCCCGGCTAAATGGCCGGCTTCAAACTCATGTCGCTCACGAACATCGATGACCACCAAGGGCCCACCGTCGTCCATCATTTTGCGCACGTCGGCCGCCTCGCACTCGGTGATTTCGTTTCGTGCCGCATCGACGATGGCGAGGAACCTCGGGCTGTGCTTTTTGGCCATGACCTCACGAGGAGAGGTAGCCTCTTGAGGACATCGCCCCAGCCGTCAGCATGGCAGGACAAATCACGGGCCTGACCGCTGTGATGGAAGCGCTCCAACAGGGCGTCGCCATCGACCGTGTGCTTGTGGACCGGGACCACGACACGTCGGCCTTGCGCACCTTGTGCGAGGCTGGGGACATCCCTCTTGAGGAAGGTTCAGCCAACGACCTTTGGCGCATGTCGGCGGACGGCGCTCAGGTGGCGTTGGCCCTGGTCGGTCGACGCCAAAGCACGACCCTTGAGGAGGTCATGAAGGCGGGCGGATGCGTTTGGCTCTTCGACGGCGTGGAGTACTCCACCAACCTTGGCTTCACCATCCGAACCGCCGAAGTCTCGGGTGCCGACGCCGTTCTCCTCAACGTCTCCAAAACACATGAAGAACGACGCACGATTCGGCGAGCCAGCATGCGAGCCGACCGTTTCATCCCCGTGATATACACCGATACCACTGCCATCCTAGCCGCCGCAACGGCGCACGGTTTCCGCATTGTGGTGGCCGAAGACGTGGGCGAAAAAGGACCGTGGGACGAAGACTTGACCGGCGACGTCCTCTTGGTGGTCGGAGCCGAACGGGAAGGCGTCAGTCAGCCCGTTCTCGACGCTGCGGACGCCGTGGTCAAACTCCCCATGGACGGGTTTGTCCCGTCCTACAACCTTCAGGTCGCCGTGAGCGTCCTGGCCGTGGAAGCCCTTCGGCAGCGACAATCGCTGGGAAACTGAATTAAACCAAGGTTTCACACCCCAGAGCATGGGTTTTTTTGCGACCATCGGACGCGGCTGGGAAATGACAAAGTTGAGCATGAGCGTGGTTCGAAAGGACCCTGAGCTGCTGGTCTACATGATCATCGCTGGCGTGATGAGTTTGGCCTGCCTTGTTGGAATGAGCATTCCTCAGTACCTCGAAATGGAGTGGGCGGTCAACCCCGACGG
>MDTG01318347.1_pt1 | contig 13506 bp, 13 predicted proteins | sample 811421 | NCBI WGS metagenome assembly MDTG01 (sample SAMN05326645, study PRJNA326480) | marine metagenome | isolation source: seawater | place: Pacific Ocean: South East | collected 2011 | reverse complement strand
TTTAGCTAACGATTATTTTATATCCCTAAATTGAATCGGATAAATGTTTACAATACCAACGAAATTCGCCACCACCAATCAATGGAGTAAACTGTTCTAATAAATTATAGTTTTTTTCATATAGAGTATCGTTTGTTAACATAATCTTTTCTTCTTTATTTTACCTTTTTATGTAAAGGCTTTATAGTGTTATCGTGTTTTGGAGACAAAAAATTTCATTTATTTTTTAAGCCCTCTTTTGTTGTCTCATAACTTTGTTTCATTAATGAGTTATGACACATTGATTATACGAGAGGGTTATGACGCTATGAAACACGCAAAAATTGTCTCATAACCTATCCACTAAATAATGTGTGTCATAAACGATCGTTTATGAGACAGTGCTAAATTAGGAATCTAAAAATCAGTTAGTTTTGATTCTTGTAATTTCTGATCAAATTGCAAAGAAGTAACAATTAATTTCATTTTTATTAATTCATCTTTTTCAGGTGTTAGGTGTTTCGGCTCAACGGGTGAATAAATTTCACCTGTTTGAACATTAATGGCTAGACTTGCACCTGCATAACTACCTCTTAATGGCAATATATCTGAGTTTTTAATAGTTACATGAGCCAACTGTTTAACTGCTTGATATATTTTATCACAATTCTTTTTACTTTCTGTATTTCCTCCAAAAAAATGAACGTCAACGGGATGTTGAAATCTATTAATTAACTCTCTAATTGAACTTATACTGTTGCTGGCATCTAAATGTGCAAGTGCTCCAGTTTTTGTAGTCGGACAATGAACCGCCATTATTAAACACGGCCCCGCTCCATAAGTACCTAATACGTGAAACCTACTACCATCTGATATCATAAATTTTCCTTGCATTACGCTAGCCGCTTCAGAACTATTAAAACTCACCTTTTTGTACCCGTTTAAAGGCCTGGCATATTTGAGGTCGTCATATTTTCGCTCAAGCCGCTCAAGCTTTATCTTACCATCACTAAGACTGCATTCTATTCGCATATCCGTCTCTGTTTCAAAGGAATCAAAATATTTACTAACGAATTTAAAATTAGCTGCTTGATTTTTAATCAAAATACTTTCGTCAGAAATTTCAAATTCATAATTCTGAGCTGTTAACATTCTAAGAATTTCTTTCTTATCTATTGATCCCCATGACAAATCAAAAGATTCTTGTATTTCCCGTTTTTTTGTCTTCGCAACTTGGGCTTCTAGATTTTGATCTATTGTTGCTGGTCTTACTGAAGATATTCCTGACATAATCATTCCTTCTTTATTTTACCTTTTTATGTAAAGGCTTTATATAGTTATCGTGTTTTAGTGACAAACAATTTCAGTTATTTTTTAAGCCCCCCTTTTTTTGTCTCATAAACGATCGTTTATGTTATAAAAATATGACAAACTTATTTTAGATATCGTCGCAATATTATGAGCTAAATGGGAGAAAAACGTTTCTCAGGCTATAATAAAGTATGTCTTGGCGTTATGTATTTTCTTTCTTTTCGTATCAACAAACCTCTCTTACTCATTTCTTATTTTTACGTTGTTTAGGTCTTATCTATTGTTTTGGATTTTTAGTTTTTGTTAACCAATGGGAAGGTTTACTTGGCTCTAATGGGCTTTCTCCTGCTTATTTATTTCTTGAATCTGTTAAAGAATCCATTTCTTTTTGGGATCTTCCTAGCATTTTTTGGCTTTATATATCGGATTCATTTTTATTTTGGTCAGGTTGTTTTGGGTTAGTCTTATCCGTTCTTGTTGTGTGTGGTCTTACCAATGCCATTGCCATGTTTATTTTGTGGTTCTTATATATGTCTATTATTCATATTGGCCAACAGTTTTATGGTTTTGGTTGGGAAACATTACTTTTGGAAACTGGATTTTTAGCTATTTTTTTGTGTCCTGTTTTTGACTGGAAACCTTTTTCTGAAAAAATTCCTCGCCCTACCCTTATTTTTATTCTTATTTTATGGCTTTTATTTCGTAATATGTTTGGTGCTGGTTTAATCAAACTACGTGGGGATGCTGTTTGGAGCGACTTCACAGCGTTGATTTATCACTTTGAAACACAGCCCATTCCAAATCCACTCAGTTGGTTCTTTCATCATCTACCCATTCCTATTTTAAAATTTGGTGTTTTATTTAATCATTTTGCCGAACTAATTGTTCCTTTTTTCTTGTTTGGACCTCGTTTATGCCGTCATCTAGCTGCTATTATTATTATTGTATTTCAATTCACCCTAATTTTAAGTGGTAATCTCTCTTGGTTAAATTGGCTTACCATTGTTCAATGTATTCCTGCTTTTGATGATAGCCGATTCTTTCTCTTACAAAAATTATCATTATTTAAAATAATACCCTCATTGAAACGAACTAAATTACAGCTGATATCTCAACTTATCTTATGTGTGCTTATTGCAGGTTTAAGCATATTTCCTATTCATAATATGCTCAATCCTCATCAAAAAATGAATGCCTCCTTTAACTCCCTTCATTTAGTGAATACCTATGGCGCCTTTGGCTCTGTTGGAAAAACACGATATCAACTTGTTTTTTATGGAACAACCGATACAACGATTACAGATACTACCGTTTGGATCCCTTATCAATTTAAAGGACAACCTAGCTTAATCAATGATAGGCCTCCCTTTTTTTCACCCTATCATTACCGTCTGGATTGGCATCTTTGGTTTGCAGCTATGTCTGATTATCGTTATCACCCCTGGCTAGTTCATCTCGTTTATAAATTACTTCATAATGACCCTATCATCAGTAATTTGATTAAACATAACCCTTTTTTATCATCACCCCCCACCTTTATTAAGGTTGATCGTTATGATTATCAGTTTACAGAAACATTATCTAATGGCTGGTGGTCATCTACGTTTTTAAATAATTATTTGCCGCCACTATCAAAAAGTAATTCATCTTTGTTACGATTTGTAGAGCAGTTGCGATAATTTCTATTTAATTTTCTAGCGTTTCATCGCTAACTAACTTTATTCCTTTTTACATACTTCTTTCATGTCTATCTTATTCATTTAATTATTATGATATAATTTTTTTATGAGTGAATTTATCATTGTTTTTAGAGAAACATTAGAAGCTACACTAATCGTTGGTATTATCTACATGGTATTGATTAAAAATAGTTTGAATAATGTTCTTAAAAAAGTATGGCTTGGGGTTGTCAGTGCTATTTTTGCAAGTATCGGTATTGCTTTCTTAGTTTTAAACTTAAAAAATACGTTTGGAAATAATTCCTATCAAGCATTATTCGAAGGTATTTTTATTTATTTAACCGCTATTTTTATTTATTATGTTATTTTCTGGCTATCTCAACATATTAGTGATACTAAGGAATTGGAACAGAAAACGGTTCATTCCCTATCAATATCATCATGGGGTATATTTTTACTTGTCTTTTTTGCTATTCTTAGAGAAGGTTTTGAAACTGTTATCTTTTTAATCTCTAGTTTTTCAATGCATGGTTCATTTTCTTATACTGGATTTATTCTTGGTATGGTTTTAGCAATTATTATTGGTTATGGCATTGTTATTCAAGGAAAAAAAGTCCCTTTAAAACGTTTATTTCAAGTTACGACTTTATGTTTAGTATTTATTGCATCAGGGATGCTTGCTTATGGTACTCACGAAATTGAAGAATATTTAGTTAAATCTAATAAAATTCAAGAATCTCAAATTATGAGACCATGGAATATTTTAAAACCGCAAGATACTATTCATCACAAGCAGTTTAAATTTATCTATAGTTATAATGAACAAAAAAATAAGTACATTCATTTTTTACATGATAAAGGTAACGTAGGCGTCTTTCTCAAGGGATTTTTAGGATATAATAGCAACCCCAACTATTTTGAATTTATTATATGGCTCGTATCATTATTATTTGGCTTTAATCTATGGCGACGTGTTTATTATCCAAAACAAAAAATAGTAACGGCTACTTAAGTTATAACGCCGTTATAATTGATTTTTAGATCTATAAATATTAATTAATCTTACTGATCGTTTGTGGGTAAAGTAACTTGTAACCCAGTCTAAAAAAACTAATATTTTATTTCGCATATTTACTAAAAATAGAATATGAATAATGCCCCATAATGCCCATGCAAAAAATCCCTTTAATTTGAACCCAGAAATATAAGCAATAGCTCGTGATCTACCAATTGTAGCCATCATACCTTTATCATTATATATAAATTGATCTCTATCTTTATTTTTTTGATCATTCATTATCTGTTTTGCAACAAATTTTCCAGCTTGAATTGCTCCTTGAGCTACCGCTGGTACGACAACCCCTTTTGCATCTTCTAAATAGGCACAATCTCCAATACAAAATACGGTGCTATCTTCCTGAATGCTAAAATCTAACTTAACATTCGCCTGCCCTACTTTATTAGTATGTTTTGTAATCTTTTTTATAAAAGGTGATGCGGTATTACCAGCGGCCCAAATTACATTTTCAGTTTCAATAATCTTGTCTCCAATATAAACTCCATCTTGTGTAATATTACTAACCATAGAGTTTAATTTTATTTCTACTCCCATCTGTTCTAAATCTTCTTGTGCCTTGATAGATAGTTCTTCTGGATATTGACTTAAAACTCTATTACTAGCTTCAATTAAAATTATTTGAGATGTTTGTGATTGAAATTCTGTAAAATCAGACACAATAGACTTTTTTGTTACTTCTGCAATCGCTCCTGCCATTTCAACTCCAGTTGGGCCAGCTCCTATGATAACAAATGTACTAAATTTTTTTCGCTTGCTTTGATATCGCGTTCTCTCAGCTTTTTCAAAGCTATATAGCATTCTCTCTCGAATTTTCAAGGCATCTTTTGTCGTTTTTAACCCCCAAGCTAATTTCTCCCATTCCGGTTTACCAAAATAAGAATGTCTTGCTCCTGCCGCAATTATTAAATAGTCATATTTAAATTTTTGTGAAGATCTTTTTAACGTTATATATTTCTTCTTTACATTAACATCATTTACATTTCCAATTAACACTCTTACATTGTTTAATTTTCTAAACATTGATCGGATAGGATATGCTATTTGTGCTGGAGATAACATGGCTGTTGCAACTTGATAAAGTAAAGGCTGAAAAACATGATGATTTCTTTTATCAAATAAAATTATTTCAAAATCTTGCTTTGCTAAATATTTGGCTGCCATGCATCCACCAAAACCACCACCAATAATAACAATTTTTTTCTTAACCTTCTTTTCCATAAAGATAGGATATAGTAGTTTACTTTTTCTGTTAATTAATCTTTGCTAATATTTAGATTTAATGTTTCTTAATTTATAAGTTAAACCTTATTTTTCAATTTCTACTCGCGTTTGCAATCTCTTCAAAATCAACATTTTTATAAGTAAAAATGGTCTCATCAAGCAGCTTTTTCTCATATTGCTTAGCCCAATCTTTATGATAGGATAACTCCAAACGTTGTGGTGGTAAAATGGTAAAAATGACTGTATATCTATCTGTAATCTTTCCGGGCAAAGTCATATTTCTAGCATAATGAAAATTATCTATTAAATTTAAATGTGGTAATAAATCAATAAAACTACTTAATCCTGTCCGCTCATTGATAACCTTTCCTGTAATATGCAAATATGGAATAAACCCACCTTCTACACTTCCTTTAGGAATATTACGTGTATCCCAATTTACACGAGCTTCTATATGTACATGTGTATTATTTTCAGCTAAATGTAAACTTTCAGGAAATACTTGGTCTTTTATTGCTCCTTCAAAAATAAATATAATTCCTGGTTCCACTTTCTCTTCCCCAATCACAAGCTCTAATGCATTAAGGTGTGTTCCGATTATTACCAAACATATTAAACTTGCTATTATTTTTAAAATCATATTTAAAACCCTTTCTTTTTTATTGACTTATGCTTCATTAGATAAAATATTATTATAACAATGTTTGTTATTTTTGCTTAGTAATTTCTCATACATCACACCCATACCGGCTTATGATATAAACTCTATGAATATGTTTTATAGTCGTTTTATCTGCATGTATATAGTTTTAAAACTCAACAGCTACAGATAGATATAACGCTTCTTCACTAGAATCATTTAATGGTTGATCATAATCTTCTAGTTGATACTCACATTTATAGACGATAGATTTTATGGGTCTAAAATTAAAGCCAATCATGGCACGATGTGTAACATAATGAGTGTCTTTATCTGTATTGATAGTTCCAATCCTTACAAATGCCTTAATACTAGGAGATTCTAATGCTGGTAAATAACGTATTAATTTGTTTTGTAATACATTGGCTCTTACTTCTAAATAACTTCCACTCATCTTGTTAGGAACATCTTCTAACCCATCTAAATTAACCATTGCAACTTCAGCTACTACTTCATACTGATCATATTTGTAGAAAACGTCAGCACCCAACATGAACATTCCATTTCTACCATTATCATCAAAATTTCCGTTATACATACTTGTCCCCACTTCTAAATCTTTCATTGGAGATGCCCACACCCTTGTAACAACTGCCTTATCTCCATTATTATCTTGTTGAAAGCCAGGCCTGGCATTGCTTAAGCCATTTCGTGCATCTATCGATGAGCCTAACCCATTAATTATATAAGCTTGATAATAAATCTCCATATCGGCGTATTCACTTGTTCCAATTAAACCTTTGCCACTTTTAAACCAATTAGAATAGCGAGTTACACCATATATACCAACACCACTATCTGCCCATGTCGAGGGTATAATATACGTTGAATATAAAGGTCTTTGAGTTGTCTCTCGATGATTAGAATTATGCATACTATTTAAACGTCCAAATGGAACTAAGATAATTCCTGTACGTTGCGTTACACTGCTATTAATTTCAAAATCAATCCAAGCCTGCTGCATTGAAATCTCACCAGTATTATTATTGTTTCCACCATTTACTTTACCGCCATAATCTAAAGCAATTTCAGAATTTATCAGTAACTTTTCAGATAATCGTGACGACATTCCTAATACAAAATGATGCGCTATAAATGATGAGTCTAACAGGTCTCTACCAAAAAACTCCGAATCAAAATAACCACTAATTATCCTACTTCCGTTGTTACTATTCTTTCTTATATCATTTTCTGCTGGCTGTGCATAAGAGGTTAAACTTATATTGATTACTATTGCTAGTATCCATACTATTTTGTTCCTACTTCGGATTACATGTTTTATCATTATATATCTCTAATTACTTTACTAGATTATTTAATACTCACTTATTTTTAATAGGCTTGTCAAGTTTTACAAGATTTTATTTTATAAAGGTGTATAGGATCGATAATTTACTTTTTGTAAACCAGATGACTGATACATTTCTAATGAGTTATCATTATTACGAACAATTATTAATCCCTCCACATCAGAATAAGACTCAATTAAGCTTAGGCCTCTATTAACACCCATTGCCATAATAGACGTTGCTAAGCCATCTGCTAAAATACAATTCGGAGCGATAATGGATACTGATGTGATTTTTGATTGTGCAGGACTTCCTTTTTTCGAATTTATAATATGTGAATAAATAACACCGTTTTTCTCAAAGAAGTTTTGATAATCTCCACTCGTTGCTAGAGACGAGTTCGTTAAATCAACTGATCCTAGCAAAATTTGTTCAATATCATGGTACTTTGGTTTATTAATTCCAATTTTCCATGGCTGGTTTTTCTTTGTTAAAACTCTTACTTCTCCACCAATTTCTACCATATATTTTTTCGAACCAACACTTTCTAAAAGTAAGGCTATTTGATCAACTGCATATCCTTTTACTATAGCAGAAAGATCTAACTCTACATCAGGATTTAATTTTCTAAGCTTATTATCTGATAAAATAAGTTTGTCTAATCCAACATTTTTCACTATACGATCAATCTTGTCTTTATTTGGAATAGAAAAAAATGATTTATCTGAACCAAAACCCCATATATCTGATAATGTTTTTATTGTGGGATCAAAATAACCGGTTGTATCACGATTTAATTTATATGATAATTCTACCAATTTTTTAAAATCATCGGATATCTCTACATTCTCTAAACTTTTCAACTGATTGAAGGTACTAATCTCAGATTGAGTATCCCATGTTGAAAAAATAGCATTAATTCTATCAAGTTCCTTTTCTATTTTTGATTTAATATTATTTTTTGTAATCCATTTTGGGCTATAACACTTAATGGTATAGCTTGTTCCCATGGTTTCTCCATTAATAACCATATATTTTTTCTGAAATGTCCATACCAGTAATAATGGAACTATTACTACAGATATAAATATTAATAATCTTTTTTTTATGCTCATCTTATCTCTAACGCCATGTACCCTTTATAAATCTATATTCTATCCAAAATCATCAAAGTCTATCATTTCTTTTTCAACACCTATATTATCTAACATCTCCATAACACATTTTAACATCATAGGCGGTCCACATAAATAATATTCTACTTCGGTAGGATCTTCATGAGTGTTCAAATAATTATCTAGTAAGGCTTGATGAATAAACCCTGTCATTCCTGTCCAATTATCTTCGGGTAATGCATCTGATAATGCTACATGATAAGAAAAGTTAGGATTGTCTTTTTCCAATTGCTTAAACTCATCATCATAAAACATCTCTCTGGCTGACCGAGCACCATACCAAAATGTTATTTTTCGTTTTGATTTAATTCTTTTTAATTGATCAAAAATATGACTCCTCATAGGCGCCATACCAGCTCCTCCTCCTATAAAGCACATCTCTCTCTCTGTTTCTTTTGCATAAAATTCTCCAAATGGACCACTGGCTGTAATTTTGTCGCCAGGCTTTAAATTAAAAATGAAAGTAGAACCAATTCCAGGAGGAACATCTAATCCCGGAGGTGGCGTTGCAATTCTAACGTTTAAATAGATCACACCTTTTTCTTCTGGATAATTAGCCATTGAATATGCTCTAAAAATTTCTTCATCATTTGATCCTTTAATATCCCATAATTTAAATTTATCCCAATCTTCACAAAATTCTTTCTCAATATCAAAATCTTTAAATGTACAATTAAATGGAGGAATATAAAGCTGAGCATACCCCCCTGCTCGAAAATCAACATCTACCCCTTCTGGCAATTTTAATCGTAATTCTTTTATAAATGTAGCAACATTATGATTTGATATTACCTCACACTCAAACTTCTTGATACTAAATATCTCATCTGGTATTTTAATTTTCATATCATTTTTCACTTTTACCTGACACCCTAACCTGACATTTTCTTTTCGTTCGCCTAGTGTTAAATGGGGTAACTCTGTTGGTAAAATATCACCACCGCCATCCTCAATTTGCAATTTACACATCGCACATGTTCCGCCACCACCACATGCTGAAGGTAAAAATAAACCATTATTAGATAAAGCTGATAATAAGGTTGTGCCAGAACTAACTGTAGGGCTTTTGTCTTCATCTCCATTAATAACAACCTTACAATCACTACTACCAATAACATTTTTCTCAACGAGATATAATAATGATACTAATGACATAATAATGAATAACACCGTACAGACACTGATAATGTAAATCATCATGTTAGTTTTATCCCTGCAAAGGCCATAAAGGCCATAGCGATCAACCCTGTCACCACCATATTAACGGCAAAGCCATCTAAGCCCTTTGGTAAATGAGCATACTTTAATTTTTGTAACACAGCTGAAAAACAAACAATCGCTAAAAACCAGCCAATGCCTGAGCTAAAACCAAAGACAACAGACTCTATAAATGTATAGGCTCTTTGTTCCATAAATAACGAGGTTCCTAAAATCGCACAATTTACTGCTATTAATGGCAAAAATATTCCTAATGATGTATATAATCCAGGACTAAATTTTTCCATTAACATCTCAACTAGCTGTACCTGAGATGCGATAACTGCTATAAAGGCTATAAATACTAAAAAGCTTAAATCAGCTTCAGGAAAACCTAACCAGGCTAATGCACCAGGTCTTAAGAAAAAATGATTAATTGCCCAATTAACAGGCGTTGTGATTGTTAAAACAAAAATAACAGCAATGCCTAATCCGGTAGCTGTTTTGATATTTTTTGCACAACCAAGAAACGAGCACATCCCTAAAAATAAAGCTAACAAAATATTATTAATAAAAATTGATTCAAGTGCTAGACTTGCTAAATGTGCCACCATCTTAATGCTCTGCTCCTTGACCAGTAAATATATTCTGTATCCATACTAATATCCCAATTAATATAAAGGCTCCTGGCGCTAATAACATAAGCCCCATATCCACATAGCCTATTTGATATAAAAAATCAGGTACTACTTTTATTCCAAACAAACTACCAGCGCCAAATAATTCTCTAAAAAACCCAACTACAATTAATATATAGCCATAGCCCAATCCATTACCTAATCCATCCCATAATGAAAGCCAAGGGCCATTTGCTAAGGCAAATGCTTCTGCTCTACCCATAATAATACAGTTTGTAATTATTAATCCGACAAAAACACTTAATTGTTTACTAACATCAAATAAAAATGCTTTTAATAGTTGGTCCGCTAAAATAACCAATGATGACACAACAACTAATTCAACAATAATTCGAATATTTTTAGGAATAACATGCCTTAATAAAGAGATGGTTATATTTGAAAAAGTTAGCACAAATGTCATCGCTAATACCATAATAATTGATGGAAAAATCTGTGTCGTAACAGCTAGTGATGAACAAATTCCTAATATGGCAATTGATATTGGATTTGCTTCAATTAAAGGCTTTTTAAATGTCTTATAAGCTTTTGATTTTAAAAAACTCATTATCCTTTTCTCCTTAATCGTTTTGCAAATGTTTCATAAGCGGCTAAATCTTTTCTTAAATAATCTTCTATTCCTTTACTTGTTATCGTGGCGCCACTCATCCCATCTACATAATTTTTCTCTTTAATTTTACTAAAGCCTTTATCTGAAACTTTCCCTTTAACGACACCGATTGAAACAAATTTTCCATTTATGTCTGTTATTTTTTTACCAATAAATTGATCTTGAAACCATGGTTTTTCACATTCTCCTCCTAGGCCCGGTGTCTCACCATGACTATACACCGTAAACCCAACGATTGAGTCTCCATCTCCCCTAAAAGCAATATAACCATACATCCAACTCCATAATCCGTAGGCTTTAAATGGTACGGCATATGTTTTTATATTATCTTCATCTCCAACTATAAAAAGTGCTCTATCTGTTTCTTCTTTTGTTAAGTTTCCCTTATTATCTAAATAATACTCTTTAACATTATCACTATATGTTTGTTTAATTTTAGTTCCTGTATACTTCTGGTCACTAGAAATTAAACTTAGGGCTTTTAATATATTTTTTTGTCTATCAATTAATTTATTTTCTTCTTGTCTTTCTTTTAACCCAACGGATGCAGCTGTTAATGCGATGCTACAACAAACACACATAATAATAGCAAAACGAAACGTTTTTTGCGCCTCAGACAACATTAGGAATCCTTTTCTTCATCTTCATAGAAATGACAACATGATCAATTAATGGTGCAAATACATTCATTAATAAAATAGCTAACATCCACCCTTCTGGATAAGCAGGATTGATAACTCGAATAATAATGCCTAATATACCTATTAAAAATCCATAAATAAATCGTGAAATTTCTAAACTTGGTGATGATACAGGATCTGTTGCCATAAAGACAGTAGCAAAGGCAAAACTTCCAATCGACATTTGCCAAATGGGCGATAAGCCTAAAAATGGATTACTTGATGGTCCTGCTACCAGATTAAATACTAATGTCATCAAGGTTGCACCAATTACACTACCAATCATTGTTCGCCAACTTCCTACACCTGTAATAATTAAAAACATTGCACCAAATAAAATTAACGGCACACTTGTTTCTCCTATACTTCCAGGAATTAAGCCAATAAAACTTTTTTCTAAACTAAAGCCCGCATTTGTTAATACCTCACTGGCTTTCATTGGGGCTTCTGTTGCTGCTGCTACAGCTAATGCTGTGGCACCACTCCATCCATCAACGATTTGATCTTTACTTTTTAAAATTGATGTCCATACTTCGCCACTAATATAAGCAGGATACGTAAAAAAAACAAACGCTCTTGCTGTTAACGCTGGATTTAAAAAATTTCGTCCTGAGCCCCCAAACACTTCTTTTCCAACAATAACGCCAAAGGCTATACCAACCCCAGCCTGCCATAAAGGCAAGGTTGCAGGCAATGTTAATGGATACAAAATACCGGTCACTAAAAAACCTTCATTAATTTCATGTTTTCTTATAATTGCAAATAATAACTCAATCGTTCCTCCAACAGCATACGACACCAAAATTAATGGTAAAACAAGCTTTGCACCTGTTAATAAAACAGGTATTAAATCTAATGATAAACCAACAGCTTTATGTGCTTGATATCCTGAATTATAAATACCAAAAAGAATACAAGGTGTTAATGCAGCCATTACCATACTCATAAATCGTTTTGTATCTAATGAATCTCTAATATGAACACTTGACTGTGTTGTTTCTTTAACACTAAATAAAAAACTTGCTCCTGCTTCATACAAAGGATAAAGTTTTTCAAACTTCCCACCTTTCACAAAGTGCTTTTCTTGATCATTTAAGAAATCTGCTAACTTTTTTATCATTATTTTCCAACTTCCTTTGCAATTATATTTTTTGCATTGGTTACAATCTCATCTAATTCAATTTTGGATGGACATACATAGGTACATAAGCCGCACTCTACACAATCTAATACCCCTTGCTCCATCGCAGTCTCAATATCATTTACATTTAAATTTTTCATTGTTACTTGAGGATACGTTTCTACGGGGCATACTGCTACACAAGATCCACATGATATACACGCCCGGTGTCCTCCATTAAGCGATGTATTCATTTCCCATTCTTTATCTTTCAATAAGGCAGACATATAGGTTCTAGAAACCGTTGGTCTATGAAATCCGGGTTTAAAAAAATGTAAAAACTCCTGTTCTCTTCCTTCTGGTAATACTTGCAATGCAAAATCTCTATAACTAACGTAATCTTCCTTGCCTATTTTCTGTCCTGTTAATGCGCCTCCGGCAATAATTCTAATCTTGCTAAAATCGTCTATTCCTTTTAATACAGTTTCTACCGGAATTCCATCTTGGACCCAGGCATAGCAAGCATCTTTTAAGATATTACCCGAAACGGTTATCAATCGCTTATTTGGATACACCCCAGACTCTAGTAACATCCCTATTCGAATAACATCTTGAGCTTTAATCCCCCATGATTTATTTTCATCTGCTGATGTTTTATTGTAATAAAGCAAAACACCTGGATCATTAGCTGGATAATCCCCCACTAATTGATGCGTTGCTTCTTTTCTGACGGCAGGATCATTCACTTTACAGTTAACTGACATTCCCA
>MDTG01311100.1_pt1 | contig 13507 bp, 11 predicted proteins | sample 811421 | NCBI WGS metagenome assembly MDTG01 (sample SAMN05326645, study PRJNA326480) | marine metagenome | isolation source: seawater | place: Pacific Ocean: South East | collected 2011 | reverse complement strand
GTCGCGCGCGGCGGTGGCGCCAAGGACCTGGAGGTGCTTATCCATCCTTCATCGGGGCAGGGCGGCGACATGGTCGTGGCCCACCTGCTGGTCGATACCCGTGACGCCATGGGCGCCAACCTGGTCAACACCATGTGCGAAGGGGTGGCCTCGCTGGTCGAGAACATCGCCGAAGGCAAGGTATTCCTGCGCATCCTCTCGAACCTGACCGACCGTGCGATGGTCAAGGCCCGCGTTTCCATTCCGCTGGAAGCGCTTGCCGGACGCGGCTTCGACGGCGAGCAGGTGCGCGACGGCATCATCCTGGCCAACGAGTTCGCCTCCATCGACCCCTATCGTGCCGCGACCCACAACAAGGGCATCATGAACGGGATCGACGCGGTGGCGCTGGCCACCGGCAACGACTGGCGCGCGATCGAGGCCGGAGCCCATGCCTGGGCCGCCCGCGGTTCCCACTATGCGTCGCTGACCCAGTGGACCCGCGGAGAAGACGGCTCGCTGGTCGGCCAGCTGGAAATTCCGCTCAAGGTCGGTATCGTCGGCGGACCTTTGCAGTCAAACCCCACTGTCGGCATGAATCTCAGACTGCTGGGCGTGACGTCGGCCCGCGAGCTGGCCGAGGTAATGGGTGCGGTGGGACTGGCCCAGAATTTCTCCGCGATTCGCGCGCTGGTCACCGAAGGCATTCAGCAAGGGCACATGACGCTGCATGCCCGAAGCGTGGTGGCCGCCGCGGGGGCTACGCCGGAGATCTTCGAGACGGTCGTCGACAGGCTGATAGAATCCGGCGAGATCAAGGTCTGGAAAGCTCGCGAGTTGATCGAGGAAGTCGGCAAGCCCCGCGTCGAGTCGGGCGAGACGCTCGAGCAGAAAACCGAGGCCGTTTCGGAGCAGCGTAACGTCTCGGGCGGCCACGGCAAGATCATCCTGCTGGGCGAGCACGCCGTGGTTTACGGTCGCCACGCGATCGCGACGCCGGTGCCGCTGGCCATCCAGGCCCACGTTCAGCGTGGTGGCGACGGGGTGCAACTGATCATCCCGCGCTGGGGCGTTGAGCAGCGCCTGCACCGAACAGCCGAGAAGCAGCATTCGTTCGAGAAATCCCTGGCGATGATCTTCAGAACGCTGGGGCTGGAACGCGAGAGCATGCGCGTGGAAATATTCCCCAACGTCCCGCGGGCGATGGGACTCGGCGGCTCGGCGGCGATCGCGGTGGCCACGATACGCGCGCTTGATCGCTGCTTCGAACTCGGGCTGGACGACGAGCGAGTCAACGAACTGGCCTTCGAATGCGAGAAGATCGCGCACGGAACGCCGTCGGGTATCGACAACACCTTGTCGGTCTACGGCCAGACCATGCTGTTCCGTTCCGGCGAGTCGCCGCTTCGCAAGGTGATCGAAGTCGAAAAGGCGGTGCAGCTGGTCGTCGGCATCAGCGGCATAGAGAGCCTGACCGCGGCCACCGTGGCGCGCGTCCGCAAGGCGCGCGAGGCCCATCCCGAGTTGTATGAAAAAATCTTCGACCAGATCGACTCGCTGGTACTCGAGGGCGTGGATGCGTTGGTAACGCACAACCTCGAGACGCTTGGCGAGTTGATGAACGTCTGCCAGGGCTTGCTCAACGCGATGCAGGTCTCGAGTTGGGAGCTCGAGGAAATGATCCAGATCGCACGCCGTCACGGCGCCCTGGGCGCGAAGCTCACCGGCGGCGGTGGCGGTGGCTCGATCATCGCGCTGTGTCCTCCGGAGCCGGGTGCCGCCGACCGTATAGAGGCGGGCCTGCGTGAAGCCGGTTACCAGGCCATGCAGGTTACAGTGGGCGGGAAGCTCGGCAATGGGTGAGGTTGTGCGCGAAAAAGTATCCTTCGATGATGAACCCCTGATCCTGGTCGATGAAAACGACCGCGAGATCGGCTACCGGTCCAAGGTCGACTGCCACACCGGTCACGGCACCTTGCATCGGGCCTTTTCGATCTTCCTGTTCGACAATCGGGGCAGGGTGCTGCTGCAGCAGCGTGCCGCCGGCAAGCCGCTGTGGCCGCTGTACTGGTCCAACAGCTGCTGTTCCCATCCCAGGCGGGGCGAATCCATGCAGCAGGCGCTGCATCGACGCCTTTACGAGGAACTGGGGCTGGACGCCGAGCTGGAGTTCGTTTACAAGTTCGTCTACCAGGCCGATTTCGGTGACGCCGGCGCCGAGCACGAGTTGTGTCACGTTTACATCGGTGCATCGGGCGGCGGCGAGGTCCGTGTTCACCCGGACGAGATCGCCGACTGGCGCTGGGTGCCGATGGATGAAGTCACGCGCGAACTCGAAAACGATCCGGCGCGCTATACCCCCTGGTTCAAGATGGAATGGAAGTCCTTGATGGACCGTTGGCGCGATCGACTCGAACAACTGTCGGAACGTGCCGCTGACGCATGAGCAATCGGCCCGAACAAGCCGCGCTCACGCGCAATCCGGTGAAATGCGTTCCGCCATCTCCGGGTCCGGTCCATGAACAACGAGTCGGCGCATTGGCCGACTTCAATCAATAAATCGAAACGCAACCTGGAGAAACCATGGCAATTCCGATGATCCAGCAGTACAGGGTCGCCAAGTACCTGATGCAGAAGAAGCTTTCCGGTGAGAAGCGTTTTCCGCTGGTATTGATGCTGGAGCCGCTTTTCCAGTGCAATCTTGCCTGCGCCGGCTGCGGCAAGATCGATTATCCGAAGGACATCCTGCAAAAACGCATGTCGGTCGCCGATGCGCTCAAGGCAGTCGACGAATGCGGCGCGCCCATGGTCTCCATTCCTGGCGGAGAACCCCTGATCCACAAGGAAATGCCGGAGATGGTCCGGGGCATCATCGAGCGCAAGAAGTTCGTCTACCTGTGTACCAACGCGATCCTGATGAAAAAGAAGATGGACGAATACGAGCCGTCGCCTTATTTCACCTGGTCGGTGCACCTGGACGGGTTGAAGGAACGGCATGATGATTCGGTCTGCCAGGACGGTGTGTTCGAAAAGGCCGTGGACGCAATCAAGACCGCTCTGGACCGCGGTTTCCGGGTGACCACCAACTGCACGCTGTTCGACGGCGAGGTGCCCGAGCACGTGGCCGATTTCTTCGACTACGCAACGGAACTGGGTGTCGAGGGCATCACGGTGTCGCCTGGCTTCACCTACGAACATGCACCGCGCCAGGACGTGTTTCTGGGTCGCAACAAGTCCAAGAAGCTGATGCGCGATATCTTCCGCGCCGGCAAGCAGCGAAAGTCGAAGTGGCCCATGAACCACTCGTCGCTGTACCTGGACTTCATCACCGGCAACCAGACCTACCAGTGCACGCCCTGGTCCAACCCCACCTACAACATCTTCGGCTGGCAGAAGCCTTGCTACCTGCTGGTCGACGAGGGGTATGCGTCGAGCTTCAGGGAATTGATGGAAGAAACGCCGTGGGACGAATACGGGGTTGGCCGCAACCCCAAGTGCGACAACTGCATGGCGCACTGCGGTTACGAGGGCACTGCCGTTGTCGACACGTTCAACCATCCGGTCAAGGCGCTCGGCGCCTGGATGCGCGGGCCGAAGACCGAGGGTGAATACGCCCCCGATCTCCCGACCTACGAACAGGCCCAGCGCGACCGACAGATTCCGCTGCAGGTGATCCAGGACTGACGCTCGCGTGGTGACCGGCCTTGCGCTTGTCGCGGCCGCGCTGTGGCTGGTCGTGCTGCTGCTGCCGTGGCGGCCCTGGAGCACGCGCGAGCGCATCGAGCCGCTTGGTCGCGTCGGTCAACGGCCCGGCGGCGCGACGACGAGGTCGGTGACCGTCCTGATTCCGGCCCGCAACGAGGCCGCGACCATTCGGCAGACGCTGGCATCGGTTGTGGATCAGCCGGGCGTCGCCGCCGTGGTGGTGGTCGACGACCAGTCCCAGGACGACACGGCCGCGATTGTTGCCGCGATGGTCGCCTCGATGGCGACTGTCGCACCGGCAATTCGACTGATCTCCGGCCGGCCTGCGCCGGCCGGATGGTCGGGCAAGCTATGGGCCCAGCAACAGGGCCTGGACGAGATCGATTCCCCGCTGGTACTCCTGATGGACGCCGATATCAGGCTCGCGCCGGGCATGTTGCCTTCGCTGGTGGAAAAGCTCGAGCGAGACCGGTTGGACCAGGTCTCCGTCATGGCCCGCCTGCCGGCGTCGAGCTGGCCGGAGAAACTGATGCTGCCGGCCTTCGTTTTTTTCTTCAAGCAGATTTATCCATTTGCCTGGGTCAACCGAGACGATCGCCCGTTCGCGGCGGCAGCCGGCGGCTGCGTGCTGGTGCCACGCGAATTGCTGGAAAAAATCGGGGCGTTCGGGGCCTGGAAAGACGCGCTGATCGACGACTGCGAGCTTGCATCGAGAATACGCGCGGCGGGCGGGCGTATCTGGCTGGGGCTGAGCCACGGCGTGGAGAGCATGCGCCGCCACCCGGATCTGGCGTCCATCCTCGAGACGGTGCGCCGCACCGCGTATACCCAGCTGCGGCATTCGTTGCCGTTACTGCTCGCGGTGCTCTTGCTGATGCTGCTGGTGTTCGCGGTGCCGCCGCTGGCCGCCATCCTCGGCCTCGTGCGGGTCGACCCGGCGCTTGTCGTGTCGGGCCTGGCCGGCTGGCTTCTGATGTCGCTGGCGTTCCTGCCCCAGGTGCGCTTCAGCGGCCTGGGCGCGAAGTGGGCGCCGGCACTGCCGCTGTCGGCAATGCTGTTCCTGGTCGCGACCGTCGACTCCGCCGTCCGCCACCATTTCGGCGCCGGGGCCGGGTGGAAGGGGCGCAGGTACCAGCGGTAGTATTTGGTTGTGCGTTGAAAAGCTGAACCAGCTCTCGCGAAGGCGAGAGCTGTTTTTGTCTCTTTCCGCCAGAGAGAAGTGCGCCCTATACCCGCTTCAGCGTTAGTTCTACCGGCGTGGGCTTTAAACCGACGTCTTCGCGCAGGATGCGGTGGTCCTTCGCGCCGAGTTCCTCGTGCTGCCCGGGTCTGAGCTTGGCCGGCAGGAATACCGGGCCGAAGCGGACCCGCTTGAGGCGCGCGACCTGGGCGCCTACCGCTTCCCAAAGGCGTCGGACTTCGCGGTTGCGTCCCTCCATGATGGTGACCGTGTACCAGGTATGGCCCGTGGTGTGCTCGTCGGCGGTGTGTTCGCCGATCACCAGGTCGGAGAAGCTGGCCACGCCGTCCTCGAGCTCGACGCCGCGCAGCAGCCGCTGCAGGTCGGCGTCGGAGACTTCGCCGCGGATCCGGCACAGGTATTCGCGGTCGACCTGGCCGGCCGGGTGCATCATCCGGTTGGCCAGTTCGCCGTCGGTGGTCAGGACGAGCAGTCCGGCGGTGTTGATGTCGAGCCGCCCGATCGCGATCCAGCGGCCGTCGCGCACCGGCGGAAGGTTGTCGAACACGGTGCGGCGGTTTTCCGGATCGCTGCGCGTGGTCAGTTCGCCTTCGGGCTTGTGGTAGATGAGGGTCTTGTGCGTCTTGCGTTCGCCGACGACCTCGTAATTCGAGCCCTCGAACTGTATGCGGTCGCCAACCGCGGCCCGCATGCCCAGCGTCGCGACCTTGCCATTGACCTTGATGCGCCCGGCCTCGATGTGCTCCTCGATCTTTCGGCGGGCGCCAAGTCCGGCCCGCGACATCACTTTCTGCAGGCGTTCGGCCCCGGCGTCCGGCGCGGCGGCGCGCGCTTCAGCCCGTGCGCCCGCTTGCCGGCGGCCGCTCCTCGTCGGCTTCGTCCGACTGTTCCGGCTCGTCGACGCGTCCTTGCTGCTCGACCGGCCGCGCTTCGGCCCGGTTCCGGTCTTCTTCCGGGCCGTTTTCGACGGCCTCTTCGACCCGCCGATCGGGCTGTTCGTCGTCGCTGTCGTGCGGCTCGTGCTCGTCCGACTGCCCGTCGTTTTCTTCCCGCGTGCCGTCCGGCTCGCGGTTTTCGGGCTCGTCGCGGTCCGTTTGTTCGTCTTCTTCGTGCTCTTGCGAGGCTTGCTGGTCATCGTTTGCCGCCTGGGAGTGTTCGGGGTCGTTGAGCGCGAGTTCCGGCTCGATATTTTCGAGGTCCCGGATCTCGGCGAGTGTGGGCAGGTCGTCGAGACCCTTGAGCCCGAAGTAATCGAGGAAGACCCGGGTCGTCCCCAGCAGCTCGGGCTTGCCCGGAATGTCGCGGTGACCCACGACCTTGATCCATTCGCGCTCCTGAAGCGTCTTCAGGATATTCGCGCTTAGCGAGACGCCGCGAATCTGCTCGATCTCGCTTCTGGTGATCGGCTGTCGATAGGCGATGATGGCCAGCGTTTCCAGCAGCGCGCGCGAGTAGCGCGGCGGCTTTTCGGCCCACAGCCTGGAGATTACCGGCATCAGGTCCTGGCGGATCTGGAGCCGGTAGCCGCCGGCCACCTCGACCAGTTCGACCGCGCGTCCCGAGAGTTCGGCATCGAGCAGTGCCAGCGCTTCCCTGATGGCGCCGTGGCCGGGCTGACGGTCCTCGTCGAACAGGCTGTTGAGCTGGGCAAGGGTCAACGGCTGGCCGGCCGCGAGCAGCGCGCCTTCCAGCCAGATCTTGAGTTTTTCCGCTTCCATCGAATTCGAGTGCCTTGTGTTGGACTATTCCGTCGCCTGTTCTGCTCCGGGCGCGCGCAGGTAGATGCTGCCGAACAGCTCCTGCTGCACCAGGTCGACCAGGTGTTCGCGAAGCAGCTCGAGCAGCGCCAGAAACGTCACGACCACCCCGATCCTGCCTTCTTCCAGGTCGAACAGCTGCTCGAACCGGATGAATTCGGTGCCCTTGAGCGACTGAACGATGCGGCTCATGCGCTCGCGAACACTCAGCGGCTCGCTCTGGATATGGTGCTGGGCGAACAGTTCGGCGCGGGCCATCACGTCCTTGAGCGCCATCAGCACCTCGCGCAGGTCGACTTCGGGCGGCAGCTGGACCTGGCGCTGTTCGGCCACGCCCGCATTCGCTACCACGATGTCGCGTTCCAGCCGGGGGAGCCGGTCGATATCCTCGGCGGCCTGCTTGAACCGTTCGTACTCCTGCAGCCGGCGGATCAGCTCGGCGCGCGGATCGCCTTCCTCCTCCTGCTCGGGTTCGGGTCGCGGCAGCAGCATGCGCGACTTGATTTCGGCCAGGATCGCGGCCATCACGAGGTATTCGGCGGCCAGCTCCAGCCGAAGGCCATGCATCATCTCGATGTAGCCGATGTATTGGCGGGTGATCTCGGCGATCGGAATGTCGAGGATCTCGAGATTCTGCCGGCGGATCAGGTAAAGGAGCAGGTCCAGCGGCCCCTCGAACGCATCCAGGAACACTTCCAGCGCGTCGGGCGGTATGTACAGGTCGTCGGGCAGCTTAAGCAACGGTTCTCCGCGAACCGTGGCGAGCGGCATCTCGGACTGTTTCCGGATCGGTTCGGGGGTCTCGTTCATTGGCAGCGAGTTTAGCAGGCCGCATGCCGGGTCACGACGCTGCATGGGCTTCGAATCGCTGGATATACTGTGGTCTTCCTACTCTCCAACCGGACCTTTTGAATGCTCTACGCCATTAACGGTCGCGACACCCGTGATTCGCTGGCCGCGCGTGCCGGCGCCCGCGGCGAGCACGTCGGCAGAATCCAGTCGCTGGTCGATGACGGCCGGCTGGTCCTGGCCGGCCCGATGCCGGCGATCGACGCCGAAGATCCCGGGCCCGCGGGCTTTACCGGTTCGCTGATCGTGGCCGAATTCGAATCGCTCGCCGAGGCTCGCGCGTGGGCCGAGGCCGATCCGTATCTTGCCGCCGGCGCCTGGGAGTCGGTGGACGTACGGCCGTTTGTGCAGGTGTTGCCGTGAACGAGCAACGGGTCGAGCGGATCCGGGCGCTGCTCGAGGCGGCGCTGGCCCCGGAACGTCTCGAGGTGATCGATGAATCGCATCTGCACGTCGGTCACGCCGGGGCGCGTGACGGGCGGGGACATTTTCGTATCCGCATCGGCTGCTCGAGATTTTCCGGCAAGCCCCGACTCGTGCGACATCGCATGGTCTACGCGGCCCTGGGCGACATGATGGAGACGGACATACACGCGCTGGCAATTGAGGAAGAATCTTGAAATGAACGCTAATAAGCTGATAAAAATATCTTTTATGGCCTTGATGCTCGCGCTGATCGCTGGCTGCGAGCATGACGACGTCGATCCGGCGAGCAGCCTGGTCGCCGACGACGACGTGGTGCTGGTCGAGGTCGATGGCGCGCCGGTGACGCTTCCGATGCTGGAGTTCCTGATGGAAGTTCGCGGAATCGACGAGGAGGACACGGAAGGCATGCGTGAACTGCTCGATGAGTTGATCCGGATCCGCGCCGTGGCCAACCGCGCTGCCGAGGAGCAGGTTTCCAGCCGGCCGCGGGTGCGCGCCGAGCGCATGGTCAAGGACATCGAGGTGCAGTACGTGCGATATCTCGAGCATTTCCAGCGCCAGAACCCGATTGCCGACGAGGAAATTCGGGCGGTGTACGAGGCTCAGCTCGAACGGGCCGGCGATCGCCGCTACCAGATCGAGACCATAGAGTTTCCCGAACAGGCGCCGGCGCTGCGACAACTCGAAGCATTGCGAACAGGTGACGCGGCTTTCTCCGACGCCATCGCGCAGGCCAGCGAGGAGGGCCGCGTCGCCAGGCGCACCGACTGGATAGACGCCAGCCAGGTGCCCGCGGATTTCGCCGCGGTGCTGGCCGAAACGGCCTCCGGTGACGTGGTCGAGAGCCTGCTGCCGTACCAGGACAAGTGGTTGCTCGTCCGGGTGGCCGAGATCGACGCGCTGGCGCCGCCGTCGCTCGACGAGGTGCGGGAAGGCATACGTCGGACGCTGGTTCGCCAGCAGTCGCAGTCGATGATCGAGCAGACTTTCGAGCGCGCCGAGATCACGCCGATGCTGCCGCTGGAAGATGCGTCGGCCGGGCCGCCCTGAGGCGGGCGGGGCGGTTACGGCAGCTGGACCGGCGGTTCGGGTTTCCAATGCTCGGCGCGATGCTCTCCCACAACCGTGGTGTAGATGCCCCCGCGAACGTTGAATTCGGCCGTCAGGCGCATGAAGCGGGGCCGGGTCGCGGCGACGAGGTCGGCCAGGATTTCATTGGTGACTGCTTCGTGGAACGCGCCCTGGTCCCGGAACGACCAGGTGTAGAGCTTCAGGGACTTGAGTTCGACACAGAATTCGTCGGGTACGTAGGCGATCCGGAGCTCGCCGAAATCCGGCTGCCCGGTCTTCGGACACAAGCAGGTAAACTCGGGAATCCGGATGTGAATGGTATAATCGATGTCGCGTTGCGGGTTGGAAAAAACTTCCAGATCCCGGCTCGGTTGGGAAGACATAAGGCGGTTCCTGTGGATGGCGATGATCGCTCGACGAGCATTGTCGGACAATGGGACTGAATAGAATAAATCATCGTCCGTGACAAGCGCCATGACAATTGTCGTGATTAGCGATTGCAATCTTGGACTCACGACTCATCTCGCCAGTATCATCGGACACCAATAAAGCGGAGCCTCGACCCCCTCAATGCGATTGAATGCAATCAAGCTGGCCGGTTTCAAATCCTTCGTCGAACCGACTACCATCAAGCTTCCGTCCAACCTGCTGGGCGTTGTGGGTCCGAACGGCTGCGGCAAGTCGAACATCATCGATGCGGTGCGCTGGGTCATGGGCGAGAGCTCGGCGCGCCAGCTGCGCGGCGAATCGATGAGCGACGTGATATTTTCCGGTTCCAGTGTTCGCAAGCCGGTCACCACGGCGACCGTGGAACTGGTTTTCGACAACACCGACGGCCGTGCCGGCGGCGAGTACGCGAAATACAACGAAATCTCGGTCCGGCGCCAGGTCAGCCGGGACGGGCAGTCGGCGTATTTCCTGAACGGGAGCCGTTGCCGCCGAAAGGACATCACCGACCTGTTTCTCGGTACCGGGCTGGGCCCGCGCAGCTACGCGATCATCGAGCAGGGCATGATCTCGCAGATCGTCGAGGCGCGTCCCGAGGATCTGCGCGGTTTCCTCGAGGAGGCCGCCGGCGTCTCGCTGTACAAGGAGCGCAGGCGCGAGACCGAAAACCGCATCCGCCACACCCGCGAGAACCTGGAGCGCCTGGCCGACCTGCGCGAAGAGGTTACCAAGCAACTGGGCAAGCTGCAGCGACAGGCCAAGGCGGCCGAGCGCTATCGCAAGCTCAAGACACGCTACCGCGAGGAAGAAGCGCGTCTTAACGCGCTGCGCTGGCGACACGCGCGTGCCGAAATGGACGCTCAGGCCCGCGCGCTGGCAGAAACCGAAACGCGCATCGAGCAGGCCGTCTCGGTCCAGCGGGAAGCCGAGAAGTCGCTGGAATCGCTGCGTGAACAGCAGCACAAGGCCTCGGAAAAGACCTCGTCGGTACAGGCCGAGCTGTACGAGGTGGCCGGGGAGATCGCGCGCCTGGAGCAGTCTATCGAGCACCAGCAGGACCTGCTCCGGCGCCAGAAGAGCGAGTTTGCCGAGGTCGAGAGCCAGATCAACGAACTGCAGCAGCACCTGGTGCTGGATCGCGCCCAGGTCGAGGACGTTACCGGGCGGATGGCCGAGCTGGAGCCGGCGCTGGAGACGGCGCGCGCCGACGAGCAGCGAGCCCATGAGCAGTTCGAGCAGGCCGAGAAATCGCTCGCCGAACACACCGAGAAATACCAGGGCTGCCAGGGTGAAGCTTCCGGCATCAGGCAGCAGGTCGAGCTGCTCAAGCTCAGGATCGAGCACCTGGACGAGCGCATGAACCAGGGGTCGCAGCGACTGGCGCGTCTGCGCGACGACGATGGCGAGGCGCGAACCCGGCTGGACGAGGAAAGCAGCCGGACCCGAGAGGAACTGGAATCGATCGAGGGCCGGCTGGAGAAAGCGCGCGAGGATCACGCCGCGCAGCGAGAGAAGGTCGCCGGAATTCGGGCCGAAATCGACACGGAGCGCTCGGAGCTCGATAGTGCGAGCGGGCGTCAGCGCGAGGTCCGCGGCCGGCTGGAGTCGCTGTACGTGCTCAACCAGCCGCGCGAACCGGACCCGGCCATGGGCGAGTGGCTTTCGAACAAGAGCCTGGACACATGTCCCAGCCTCCTGCAATCGCTGGACGTGGAGCCGGCCTGGCAGCAGGCCACCGAGACGGTGCTGGAGAGCTGGCTCGCGGCCCGCGTGGTCGGGGCCGACCTGCCTCAGGATCTGCCCGACAGTGGCGGCATCGGCCTTGTGTCCGGTCGGGGCGTCAACGCCGCGCCGGATTCTCTGGGCGAAAAGGTCAGCGGCGCCGGCGCACTGGGCGCTCTTCTGAACACGGTCGTTTGCTGCGAGAGCCGGCGTGAGGCCTTCGAGCGCGTCGGTCGACTGGCCGAGCACCAGTCGGTAATCACGCCGGACGGCCTGTGGCTCGGGCGAGGATGGTTATGGCGCCGCGGGCGTCAGTCCGGGGAAGCCGATGGCCAGCTCGCCCGGCAGCAGCAGATTCGCGAGCTGGAGCAGGAACAGAATCAGCTCGAGACGACGATCGCCGAACGCCGCCGGGCCCTCGAGCGGCTCGACGAGACGCTCAAGGCGCAAAGCGGCCAGCTGGAACGGCACGAGGCCGAGGTGCGCAAGCTTCAGGCCCGGGCAGCCGAACTTTCGGGCATCAAGGCCGGCCAGGACAATCGTCGTGAAGCACTGGATCGGCAGCGCAAGTCGATGGAAGAGGAACAGAAGACGCTCGCCCAGCGCCAGCAACAGGACCAGGATGCAATCGGCCAGGCGCGCCGCGAGATGCAGACGGCGCTGGGCGAACTCGAGCGGGTAGACGGCGAGGAGCGAAAACTGCTCGAAGCCCGCAACCGGCAGCAGCAGGTTCGCGAGCAGTGCCGGCAGGCCTATCGCGAGGCCCGTGAACAGCGCGAGGAACACGCGCTCAAGATGGAATCGTGCCGCGCCAGCCTGGACTCGCTCAAGCAGGCGATCAAGCGCATGGATACCCAGATCGGCCAGTTGCAGGGGCGCTACGTGGAACTTTCCGAAGCGCTGGCGCAGGGCGATCGCCCGGTGCGCGAGCAGCAGGCCGAGCGCGACATGTTGCTGACCCGCAGGCTGGAGGTCGAGGAGCGCCTGAAGGCGTCGAGGTCCGAGCTGGAGACCCTGGAGCAGCAGTGGCGCGAGCATGATCGCAAGCGTCAGCAGGCGGCCTCCGAGGCCGAGCAGATCCGCCAGAAGCAGTCCGAGAACCGGGTCCACATGCGCGAGCTGGAGATCGAGACCGAACGTTTCGCCGCGCGCGTGACCGAGCTGGAAGGCGACCTGGAAGCGCTCGCCGCCGAGCTGCCCGACGATGCCGAAGCCCAGGCCTGGGTCGACGAACTCGGCCAGCTCGAAGAAAAGATCCGACGACTGGAACCGGTGAACCTGGCGGCCATCCAGGAATGCGAGCAGGAATCGGAGCGCAAGGAATACCTGGACCGCCAGCACGCCGATCTGGTCGAGGCGCTCGAAACGCTGGAGCAGGCGATCGCTCGAATCGACAGAACCACCCGAACGCGCTACAAGGACACCTTCGAGAAGGTCAACAAGAACATGGAAACGCTGTTCCCGCGGCTGTTCGGCGGCGGCCACGCGCACCTGGAGATGGTCGGCGACGACTGGCTGACCGCCGGCGCCGCGATCCTGGCGCGGCCGCCGGGCAAGCGAATCAGCCGCATCCATCTTCTATCCGGCGGCGAAAAGGCGCTCACGGCGGTGGCATTCGTGTTCTCGATCTTCAACCTGAATCCGGCGCCGTTCTGCCTGCTTGACGAGGTGGACGCGCCGCTGGATGATGCGAACGTGGGTCGATTCTCGGAACTGGTGCGCGAAATGTCGGACAAGGTCCAGTTCCTGTTCGTCACTCACAACAAGGTGACCATGGAGGTCGCGCACCAGATGCTGGGCGTTACCATGCGCGAGCCGGGTATTTCGCGCCTGGTTTCGGTGGACCTCGAGAAGGCTGTGGCCATGGCCGCGTCATGATGCAAAACTCACCGGTGAGCTAATCGAGATGGAAAACCTGCGCCTGATACTGATCCTGATCGGCCTCGGGGTGCTGGCCGCGATCTGGCTGCTGCACAGGCCCGAGGGTTCGTCGCGGAAGCCGGGCGCATCCCGACGTGAGGACAGCCGGCGAGAGCCGTTCATCGGCGGAGCCGCTTCGAATTCGACCGAAAATGCCGATCCGCCCGATTCCGCGTCGCTCGAGAGCGATGAATTCGGCGAGCCGCTGCAGACGACGCTGCCCGACCTGGGGGCGGCCGCGCATGAGCACGAACCCCAGCCGCCGCGGCGATCCACCGGGGAGGATCGGGGTGCCGCCGACGATTCCAGCGCAAGGCCGCGCGTCGACTTGCCGCCGGAGCGGGAATGGCGCGAGTCGGAGCCGGTGCGCGAAGCCGCGGGCAGAGAGGCGGTGGCCGTCGAACGTGAAAACGCGACCGTACCCAAGATC
>MDTG01163732.1_pt1 | contig 13507 bp, 13 predicted proteins | sample 811421 | NCBI WGS metagenome assembly MDTG01 (sample SAMN05326645, study PRJNA326480) | marine metagenome | isolation source: seawater | place: Pacific Ocean: South East | collected 2011 | reverse complement strand
GCACCAAGGTTAACTATGTAGAGTTACACGGACATGTATGACATTAGAGGGCGAAGCAACCTCTGCACCAGCCGGAACAACAATTGTTTATGCAAATCAGAAGAGTGGTGGGCCAAGAGTTTTCGGAGCCCTAGCCATGCTTCTTGGAGGCATAGGAGTGATAATGGCGCTGTTAGACATTGCATCTGCTGGCGAGACCATAGAACTCTGGGGTGCCGATGAAACATCGTACTCATGGTGGTTCTATGTTTCCCCGCTTCTAGCAGCTGCCTCGGGTGGATTGTTCGCTTACGCAGGATTCCTGCTATGGAACTACAAGAAAAAGGGCGTATGGATGGGCTTCGGTGCCGTCGGAATCAACGTCCTGGATGGCATCCTTGGATCAATCCTAATTGGGATGATAACGGACGAGGTCGGAGAGGCAGCAGGCGTCGAGGGACTCGGCGGCATAATGGCTGGCGCCGGACTCGTTTTCACTGCTATCGGCGCAGTATGCTGCGGACTAATCGTAGCATTACCGCTCCTAATGAACGGAAACGACCTCGACGACGAGTGATTTAGCGCAACTCTCTGAGATCGATGATCCCGCCTATGCGGGCATGGACGTCCGATAGGATGGACTCCAGCGCAGCTGCTGTTCGACCTTCGGCCCTCATGATCAGGATCGGCTCTGTGTTTGAGGGTCTGCAGAGGAACCATCCATCAGGATATGCGACCCGTACCCCGTCTACCTCTGAGAATTGCAAGTCTGAAAATGATGAGCGCACTGATTTCATTATGTCGTCCCGTTCACCCTCAAAAATGATTTTTGATTCTCCCGTTGATGGATAATCTGGAATCGAAACAAGAAGGTCGGAGAATTCAATACCATCATTATTCGGGTCAGATGACCTCGCTACGAGTTCTATTAGCCTCGCACTGTTGTAGAGTGAACAATCAAATCCGTTCCAGCGATCATTGAAGAAAAGATGACCGGACATTTCACCTGCGAATTTTATGTCAGGACAGGCGGCCAATTCCCTTTTCATGAATGAGTGACCCGTCCTTACCATACGGCCGATCCCCCCGCTTAATGCTATGGCTTCTTCAACGCCCATGCTACATTTCACATCGTACAGGATAGTACGGCTCTCATCCGAGCCCTCCCCCGACTCTTCATTGAGCAAGATGTCCTTGGCAAAGAGACCAATCAAACGATCCGGGTGAATGAATCTCCCATCTTCATCAACTACACCAATCCTGTCCCCATCACCGTCCACGCCGATTCCAAATTCAGCCTCTGAAGATGCTACTGTTTCTGACAACTGCATCATGTTGGCGGGGCGAGTCGGATCGGCTGGATGAGCTGGTAAATCAGCATCCCATTCGCAGTTAATCGCTATAGTTTCTACACCCAATTTCTCGAAGAGGTCTACGATATACGGCCCAGGGACGGCATTGGCAGCATCAACTGAAACAATTATTTTCCGATTAATGGGCCCTACGTCTTCCACTATTTTTTCTATGACAGAATTAACGTAATCAGTCCCATCAATCAATCCGCCATCAAGACTTCTATCCTTTTCGGACACTGAGTCGAAGACAATTTTCAGATCCTGGAGATCTCCTCCTGCCAAAGGTAGACCGGAATGAACAATCTTGAATCCATTGTACTCGGGAGGGTTATGACTAGCTGTAATCACCACAGCTACGTCTATTTCCATATCCACAGTTGAACGATAAACAACTCCAGTAGGCACAACTCCGAGATTTACAACTTCACAACCAGATGACCTTATCCCATCCATCATTGCTTCATGCAATTCCTCTCCAGACGTTCTAATGTCCCTTCCTACAGCTATGGACTTGGCTCCTGTGAAGTCCACGATGGACTGTCCTAGTCTTTTCGAAAAAGAGACGTCAATTTCAGCCCCCGCTATGCCGCGTATATCATACGCCTTGAACACGCCCACACCCCTGAACAGATACGCGTACTCCTAAGCATTGCCAATTTTGGGCACAATCGGGACAAGTCTAGATTCCTCTCGTACAGGAAGGTGGATCAATGACGAAAAAACGCCAACTGCTATACCTACCCACCAAACAATAGTGTAGCTGCCATATACATCGTACAGAACACCGCCCAGATAGACACCAACAAAACTACCCATTTGATGGGAAAAGAATACTATTCCGTACAATGTTGCCATGTATCTGATACCATATATGTGAGCTACTAATCCACTGGTTAGAGGAACTGTGGCAAGCCAGAGAAATCCCATTGCGAAGGAAAATATCAGCACGGTATTGGCGGTTATTGGTGTTAGAATAAACCAGGCAGCTGCTATCGATCGTCCGGCGTATATCCCTGATAGTAGCCATTTCTTCCCAAACCTCTTGCCTGCCCATCCTGCCATCAGGGTCCCAATTATATTGGCCGCCCCTATCACAGAAATTGCGAATCCGCCCAATGCAGCAGTGGTTTCTATGCCCAAATCACCACACCAGCCAATCGGCTCCACGGGAGCACTCATTTCTGTGACTAAAGCAGGAAAATGTGCTGTGATAAAGGCAAGTTGGTAACCGCAAGAAAAGAAGCCAACGAAAATCATCATGTACGATGGATCCTTAATTGCTATACGAAGTATTTCTCCAAGGCTCTCCTCTATCTCTTCTTTTACCGCAAGACTTGGAGATTTCATGAACGGCAGGAGCAAGAGAATAGCAAGAATAGAAGCGGCGAAGATGATGAAAATCGATTGCCAGGACATGCTTTCAAGAAGCAAGACTGCCACAATGGGACCCACTATTTGCCCGGCCGATCCAGCTGCTGTTGCGATTGCGAGGCTCATAGCCCGATGCTCCGGAGCACTCGCCCGCCCCACCACTGCTAGAATGACTCCAAAACCAGTGCCTGCAATTCCAAAGCCTACCAGAATTTCATAAAATTGAATTGAAAGAGCTGTATGGGCTCCCGTTGTCAAGACTAACCCGAGGGCATACAAGATCGATCCTAATACAATCGCTCGTCTATCTCCCATTTTTTCTGCAAATGCTCCGAAAAATGGTGCTCCAAAGCCCCATGCTAGATTTTGAATCGCTATCGCCAAGCTAAACTCCGCTCTTGCCCAACCAAATTCTTCTTGAATTGGAATCTGAAAAACACCAAATGACGCACGTATTGCAAAACCAACCAGTACTATAATGCATCCAACGGCCAAAACAGGAGTGAACAAACGAGCCTTGCCTTGGTCAGCAATCACGATCATTTCTTTCCACATCCAAGAAAGGCCTCAGCGACAATTTCCACTTTGGCCCCTCCTGGCAATTCCCTTACTGCATATGCCGCTCTTGAGGGAAGTATGGTTTCTGCTAGCCATGAACCATAGATTTCGTTAAATTCAGAAAAGTCAGACATATCAAGTAATAAGACTGTGACTTTCACCAAATCGAATTTTGAAGATCCCGCTTCAGATAGTAGATTGTCTATCTTTTGAAGTGCAGCAACTGTTTGTTCCTTGAGAGAATCTCCACCATCAGTTCCAATCTGTCCTGCTACCCAAATGTGATTTCCAACAGTTATGCATGGGCTGTAGGGAGCCAACCGGAGCCCTCCAAGGTCGACCGCGCTCTTCTCGTACATGCACCTACACATAATTCCAAGTCATTCAGCATTACTAATCATATCAATCACTTGTATGTGATCTCCAGCAACATTTTCATCATCCATCATTCCGAGGGGAATCCAGTCTGCATTAACCGCATCATCACCTGCTGAAGGCTTGGATTCTGCATCCACATCAACTCTGTAGAAAAGGCCCACACAATGCTTCCTTGGATCCCTCCCTGGGGAGCCTAGTACTGTAAGAAGAGTTGGATTTCGGCCACATACCCCCGTCTCTTCACGCAATTCCCTCAGAACCGCGTCAAGTGGATCTTCACCCACATCAACGAACCCACCCGGGAAGGCCCACTTATGTTGCCATTCGATCGGATTCGGCCCTCTTTGAATCATTAGAACCTCAGTCAGTCCATCACGTACTCTAGTCGCAACTGCATCAACCGTCACCGACGGTGATCTGTAACCATCGCTGCCACATGCATCACAGGTCTTACGAGCCATATCTGCGTCCTCTAGAAACATAATCTTCGATAGCCCAGTACAAGTCCTGCCTCGAAAAAGAGGGCCAATGGATATCTGTGAAATACAATTCCGAATATGCAATCTGCCAAAGAAGGAAATTCGATATGCGCTCCTCTCCGCTAGTTCTGATCACTAGATCGGGATCGGGCAACTCAGAAGTATACAGCCTTGATGATATAGCATTCGCATCTATCGAATCTATCTCCAGATCCCCATCAGCATGGTCCTTTGCTAATGATTTGACAGCATCGATTATCTCTTCCCTTCCACCGTATGCCAGACATACTGTGAATGTGAAATTCTTGTAATCACAAGTAACCTCTTCAGCTTTTGATATCGCGTTTCTAACGCGTTCTGGTAACAAATCGAGACGCCCTACAGCTTTGACGCGAACTCCATTCTCATGGATAAGCGGGTCTACTGAAATCTCATTCAAACCTTGGACATAAAGGTCGAATAAGATTTCAATTTCTTCATCGGTCCTGTTAGTGAGATTCTCGCTGGACAACGCATAGACAGTAAGGAATGGTATATCTAGATCTAAGACCCACTTCATCACTTCTTTCAGTCGTTCTTTACCGGCTGTGTGACCTTGTCCAGATTCCATAGAATGAGCCCAAGCAAACCTTCTATTTCCATCCATTATAATTGAGATATGCTGGGGAAGCTCTGCAGTATCAAGTTCAAGGAGCCTAGAACGTGCCCTTACCCCCCTAACACGTTCAATTCTGCTGACAAGACTCCACGCGAGCCGAGAATTGACAACCCATTTCCCCAGAGATCTGAAAATTCTGAATCTAAGTAGCCACTTCGCAGATCTGTCTATTGACCGACCGAACCACCCCCTAGAACTTGCCATGAATGCCCCTCACCTGAAGATGATGTCTGCAGAATCGCCAACCAAGTCCATTAGTCCCCTCTCCGGATTTACCACTATTACTTCTCCTGCAGCTTCCCAAACTGGGATGTCGATGTGACTGTTCCCAGCATATCCGAATTGACCCTTTCCGAACCTTGCTGTGAGAGCCTCTGCCTTATTGGCTCCTCTAAGGTTTATTTCGCCGTCCGATGCCATAACGTCACTGAAAATCCCAAGATGCGCAGCAATGGCCTCTGCAATCAATCGATCTGACGCTGTAACAAGATACAGCGCTCTTCCCCGCGCGTATTCCCCCGTTACCCATTCCATGAATGAAGGGTGAAATTCCAATTCTGAAGGATCAAACTTCAACAATTTTCCCAGTTGTTGTTTCCAAACCGCTCTCCGCCCGGTTATTTCAAGCCAGGTGAATCTGAAAATTCTCCATGGCCTGGGCAGCAAAACTCTGCGAATAGACACCCAACTCATGTCTGTAAGAATGAGAGTACCATCCAAGTCGACGGCCAAGGGCATTTCCGAATCCTGACCGGTCACGATATAACTCTGACCGAGCTTCTGGGTTCAATGTTCTGACCGTTTGTCTGATACGCATGCACCCAATCCAACTGTCATGGAGTCCGGTGATGCCCTTGCAAAGTCCGATTCCACAACGCTCCTTACAGAGGTCGAAGTGTTAGGTTCAAGAATACATAAAATACCCTTTGAAGATACTCCTTCTTCTATCGAAGAGTGGGTAAAATACACTCAACTTTTTGAAATGTGGGGAGATGTTCCCTTGGAACCGACCTCCTTGGAAAGTCGAAGACAGGAGATATTGATCAAAAGCATCAACGGAGCGTATCGAGTCGAGTTTTCTCAGTGGCCCGTTTCCGGCATGAGGGCTAGAATGCGGTCGAAAAATAATCGAGTTGATTGGCCAGTCGGAGGATTATCCATTAAGGGACTTGACATTGCCCTTCTGTGGAGAGATGAAACCAATTCGCCAGATGCAGAGGAGGTTATGTTGCAGCATATCCTATCTCATGATATGGTTCCAGCAGTCCAACTAATGGAAAGATGCGGTAGAGCATTGGCTTCCGCCCAGGAGGCTCTGTCCGCCCAGTGGACAGGCCCATCTGACTCTCGCGCATGGAATTCGTCAATTACTAAATTGGAAGAGGCTACAAAGAGTAGAACGCTATGGAGAGCCCCATTCAAACCTGGAATGCCCGCTATGCTTTCTCTGGGAAAGATGTCTCTTGATCGTTTTTCAGAGTCACATGAGGGGGTAATACGGCTGCGTCCGCCCATGTGTGGCCCAGCAGATGCCGCATCTAGATCAAGGGGCATTGAATGGCCAGCCTTGAGAGATTTAGCCTCCCTCCTTTACAACCTTGGCGAAATGGCACATGGCAATGTTGGAGATGAAGAATTCCAAAGTCTAAGACACGCTGCCATAAGGGGGTGGTCTGAACATCCAGGCCGCCGAAGAACTGGGGGTGTAAAGCCCCAAAGAGCGTTGCAGATCATCGGAGGAGGATTGCCGATATGGGAATATGAACAAGCACTCTCTTCAAAATTCGACTTTTCCGAGAACTCAAACCCAACACCTCCAAGAACGGAATATATGCTGATGAATATTCCCTCAATCCAGAGAAAATTGTTCACTATTCGAATATTCTCTGCCGCTTCCCTCGTGGGCGCCTCAACTGTAATTTTGGGCACTATAGCAACTATACTTGAGCCGACTCAGATTTCCCTCACAGCCTCTGGGATGGGTGCTCTTCTTTACATTGTGATGAATGGCCTCTATCGGTATATGGCTCCAAATCCTGAGTCGATATTCACGTGATTTGTACGGTCTCCCACACACCTGATTCGTATCTGTAGGCCATGGGCACACCAGTCGGAATCTCTCTCTTCACAATCTCTTCAGGGTCAAGGCCCTCTATTTCCATGACAATAGAACGAAGCGAGTTTCCATGTGCGGCGACGAGAACAGTCTCACCGGATTCAAGATTTGGAACAATCTGTTCAAACAGACAGGGCAATGTTCGCTCCGATGTCATTCGAAGGCTCTCACCACCAGGAGGTATGCCTTCGAAACTCCTCCTCCACGTCCTCACCTGTTCTTCTCCAAATTCTTCCCGGCATTCTTGTTTATTTCTCCCTTGAAGATCACCGTAATTGCGTTCGTTTAGCCGCGAGTCATGTATTACTTCACCGCTCCATGAGTGATTGATGTCCAGTATTATCTCCGCAGTTCGCTGCGCCCTGACAAGCCCACTAGCATAGACGGCATCGAATTCGATTCCAATGAGTTTTTCTCCAGCACTCTTTGCCTCATCCTTCCCTTTTTCAGAAAGCTCGATATCTACCCATCCTGTGAATCTGTTCTGAGCGTTCCAGAGGGATTGACCATGACGAATGAGGACCAATAATCCCATACTGTCACCTCAGGAACGTCTGAGTCTAGGCTCGTGGAAATCAAGACCTAGAACTGTTGAGAGCTTTTTGGCCTCTACTAGAGCATCTTCACTCATCGCTCTCTGTATGTCAGATGACTGTTGAGTGTAGAAATTCGCCTGAACGACGATGCTCGAGGATCCCATAGAGAGTATCTTGACCCATGAAGACTGTTCATTGACCGTCCGCTCGTCAGCATTCAGCATTTCTGACATTTTCTCGCAGAAACTCTGCAACGCCCCAGATTCACTGGAAACCTCGAATTCAAATGGCATGACTACTCTTCTGAAACGTCTTTGAGAGAAATTTTCTATTGGTGAATTCACAAGATTGGCATTCGGAACAGTGATGATTGTATCCAGACCAGTCCTGAGTACTGTCATACGCATCCCTATATCGACTACCTCGCCTTCTATTCCGCCTACTTTTATCCAATCTCCGAGATTGAACGGCCTGTCTATTATGATCGAAAGTGCACCAAACATGTTGGATACCGAATCCTTAGCCGCCAAAGCCAGTGCAAGACCTGTGATTCCAAGACCTGCAATGATGCCATTCAGGTCAAAACCAGCAACACCAGCCACTACGAAGGCGCCTAGGACAAACACGCCCATCCTGCCCAGCGACTCACCTATGCTCGCCAGAGATTTCTGTGATGCACTACTATCGTCATCATGAGATAGCATTTCTCCTATGGAACCAACCAACCCATAGGCGGCGAATAGGAATACGAGCATGTAAAGAGAAACAGCCGATGAGAGGGCCCCATTCACCAGATCTTCGTCCCACACGGGCACCACTACGCCATCCAGAATCTCAATAAGCTCTACAAAGAAAACCAATGCAACCGCCAGGGAAAGTGCTCGCGAACCTCTTGTTCCTAGCATACTTTCTGCCTTTTCTCGATCAAACATTTTTTGCATGATCTTTGGGAGTACCAACTTTCTGACAAACCGCCCAACCCAAAGTGACAGAATCCCGATGACTGCTATGCATGCTAGGGTTCCTGCAGAGAACCCCATGATACTCGCCTCAACCCCAAAGTCGGAGAATGGGCCATCGCCCGGAAGTGCTTCGCTCATAGATGGCCCTCGATGGGGGGCCTGATAAACGCCCCCCAGCACTCTTTGATGAATCACACTTCTCCGAGGGATTGAAGGATATGTCCCTGTACGTACCCCTATGCAAGCGGTGATTGGGGCGTCCCGCCCAAAGATTGCAAGGGGCCTCAGAACCCGTGTAACATGCTTGTTGCTTCCATTCATGCTTTCGGTTGTGGCGCCTGCTGCCATAGCACCAGCAGCAATCGCACAGGAAACACCATCAGGAATTGAACCAACTGACATTTGGTCCGAGGAATATGCCAGTGGAATGTTTCCTTGGGGCGGCAACGCACAAATTCAATTCCAAGAGTACCATAGCTATGATACCACAAAAGCCAGAATGCAATATCTGGCCGACACCAACCCCGACATCATATCATTCCACGAGGGACTGTTCGGAGGGTCAAATGCCCGTGGTCAAGAAACCTCCCTCGACGACTACAAGGGATGGTTCTACAACAACCCAAGCCCATGGGTAAAAATCACTTCAGGCGTGGAAAACGGGGACTACAACCCATTCAATGGAGACGCTGGAAACTATCCCGAGCGTCCTGACGTAATGCTGGTTGGCAACCATCATGCGAGGGAATGGATGTCCTATGAGGTCCCAATGCTGTTCTTGGAAACCATCGCATACTACTACGGCCAGGCAGGAATAGACAATGACGGAGACGGCCTGATCGATGAAGACTCCTGGAATGGGATTGACGATGACGGTGACTGTCTGAGTCTCAATGCCTCGTTTCAAGATTCTAACGGGGACGGTGTGTCATGCGGTCCAGGAGACTTAGGTGTGGATGAAGACTTTTCCGAGCAGTATATCACCGACCTCGTCGATACAAGAGAAATATACCTCATACCCATACTGAATACTGACGGGCTGATCTATGACCAAACAGAATGGCTCGCGAACAACTGCAATGGCGCTACGACAGCCAATGCATACCAGGAGTGCCCGAGGAATGGTTGGAGGAAGAACCTCAGGGATAATACGGTGACAGGGGTTACGCCGATTCCAGATCTCGATGAGGCTGTTGATGAGGGTTGTGATGGGGTTGATTTGAATAGGAACTACCAGTTTGAATGGGGTGCACCTTTGGGTGCTACAGGGCCACTGATCCCAGGAGCCTGCTATGCGGGTGTGAATAATGATGTGTACAATGGCCCCGTCGATACCGTAGACCAGGATGGAGACCTCCGTCTAAACGAGGATCATGTTGATGGTAAAGACGATGATGCTGATGGGCTGGTCGACGAAGATTGGCTCGGAGGTAATAGCGAACCAGAGACCAAGTTTATTCAAGATATGACCGAGATGAACGACGACAACAACGACGGGGCATCGGATTTTAAGGCCACATTGACATGGCATTCTTTCTCGGAACTCGTTTTGTATCCATGGGGCCATTGTACAGATTGTGAGTCCCCTGATCATGAATACCTAGTCTACCACGGGGATCAAATGGCTCAGATGACGCTGTATGAAAATCTGCAATCTTCGGATCTTTACCCAACATCTGGAGACTTTTGCGACTGGCACTATGGAGTTCACAATTCATACTGCTACACAATGGAGATCGGAAATAATTTCCATGAAAATCCAGATGACATAAGCCATATCGCGGTGCGAAATCTGGGAGTTCCATTCTACATGGTCGAGATGGCGGATGACCCACGCTTCCGAGCGGTACACGGCCTAGAGAATATGAGTGCTAGACATTGGATACAAACTCCATCCGAGGTGGATGTACCCGAAAAGGGAGATATCCACATCGATCTGTGCCTCGATCCGTATTTCCCATTCTCCATCCAAGAAGATAGGTCATATCTGTCATGGCGCTTTGTTGAGCCCAATAGACAGCAGAACGATTACGGCCCAACGGAATGGAGACTAGTACCTTGGGAGAAAGCTCCATTCACAGCTTCCGGTGATGATTGTCAGTTGAAGGACGGCACGAACGGCACGATCCTGACCAGTGCCGTTCCAATACCCGATACATCTGTGGGGAAACTCCAGTATCGTGCACAGCTTGGTACTACCAATGGTGCGTTCCCGTTCACATATCCGACAGTAGAGGATGGAGGGAACTACTTCGAACTCACAATGCCTTACCGGGCAGGGTTCGGATCTGCGATTCTTTCAGTCATAATGTTCGTATTCATCGCCGGTGTCGTTTGGGGGGGCTTGGCTTTCCTCCTGAGGACAATGCTTGACGAGGACGCGCCAGTCCTATCCCTCCCCCCGGAGGATCATGAATGAGTAATTCATCGGACGAGTTCAGTGGACGACTAGGACTGATATTCGCCACGATAGGCGCTGCAATAGGGACGGGCAACATATGGCGATTTCCGAGAATGGTCGGAGCAAATGGCGGCGGGTCGTTTCTAGTCCCGTGGATAATATTCCTCTTCCTGTGGTCCATCCCGCTGGTTATCGCTGAATTCGCACTTGGCAAGCGATCAAGGACTGGTACAGTGGGAACATTCAGAATTTTCAACGGGCCAAAATTTGCTTGGATGGGTCTGTGGACCGCATGGATATCCACAGCGATCGGATTCTACTACGCAGTGGTTACAGGTTGGTGCATCAATTATTTCCAAAGTGCTGTAAGAGGTGGCTTAGGATCTGATGTAGACACAACTGAGGTATGGAACACCTTTTTGCAGGATCCGTCTCAGGTGATCATGTTCCAAGCTCTTGCAGTGCTTATCACGATGGCAGCGATATGGAAGGGCGCAAAGGCCATCGAAAAGGTCAACGTGATCCTAATGGTCTCTTTGTTCATCCTACTGTTTTCAGCGTTATTCCTTGCTTTTGTCATGGACATGAATGATGGCACGCTCGACGGATTCGTTTACATGTTCAGCATACAACCTGAGTACCTTTTCGAACCTGAGACTTGGATAAATGGACTATCGCAATCCGCTTGGTCTTGCTCTGCAGGAATGGGGATGGTCATCACCTACTCGGTATACATGAGGAAGGACGAGGACACCACTCTGAATGCAGCCACCATGTGTCTCGCAAACAACAGCATCTCAATCATAGCAGGTCTAACAGTTATGATGGCTGTCTTTTCGGTTGTCGACGACCCGTTGGCCGCAGTTAGCGGAGGCAGTAGTGCGATCACATTCCTCGTGCTTCCTGAGGTTTTCGCGCAGGCTCCAGGAGGTCCAGCAGTACAACTCGCGATGGTTGCTATGTTCTTCCTTGCACTTTCATTCGCTGCTTTGACATCGATGATATCGACTGTTGAACTATGCGTTCGAAATTTCGTAGATCATGGTGTAAATAGGGAAAAAGCCGTCGGCCTAACCAGCGTTGCCATTTTTCTTTTCGGCATACCTAGCGCTGCTACTTGGATATTAGTGGACGAATCCACAGGCGTTGCTTTCCCGCAGTTCCTCGAGGTTCAAGATCACATCTGGGGGTACGGCTTGATGTTCAGTGGCCTCTTCATCGCATTTGCTATCTGGAAATATGGGTGGTCTAGGTACAAAGTATGGCAGATGGAAAATGACATCGTGGGCTTTTCAATGCGCGACTACCTTGATCATGGAGTCTCATCATTCAGAGACGATTTCATCAATACGGGTGACAACGACTGGTGGATAGGGAAATGGTGGGACTACATCATGTACCTCGGATTTCCAATAATGTTTGCTATTCTCATGGGCACGTTCTTTGTAGACATGCTTGTGACAGTAGAAGACCCTTGGAATCCAACAAACCCGAAAGGTATCACGATAATCCTAATTTTCTGGGGCATAACTGCGTTTTTATTCATCAGCATGAACCGACTCATGCTCGTTAACAAAGTCGTACCGACCGGGAAATCTGGATTCCCGATGTGCCTCTTGTCCGGCGAATACATACTAGAGCCAAGACCACTTTTCAGAAACGTCCCAGAGGGGGCAGACGTGCCAATCGATACCTTACCAGGTGGCAAGGACCCTTTCATCCTCAAGGTGGGCGATTCAGTACCTGAGCTCGAGAATCAGCCATTTGCCGTCTCTGGCGGCCCTGTGATGGACGCTGAAATCGTATGAGAGACCGTCAGCGAGAGAACTACAGTTTACGTACACTTTTGGTTGAGTACGTGTATTTTTGCGCCATTGGAACATTGAATGTCATCATCTTCTTCGGCATGTACTCCGTTTCATACTCCATAGTGGGTGAAATCGAGTACCGTGCTGCGAGTGCATGGTCAGTTTCCTATCTCATAAGCTCAATAATATCACACTCAATGCATAGGTGGTTCACATTCCGTTCAATTTCCCCGTATGGCCGCAGCTTAGTCTTTACAATGGCTGTATACACGATTCTACTGATCATCTCTACACTCTCACAGGCTATTTTGGCAGACAGGATGGGTTTCGATCATCTCGCTGTCTGGGCTTTGAATACCGCTGCATTCGGATTCCTCTCCTTCATTGCATTGAGATTCATCGCATTCCCCATATCCGATGGGACCATTTCAGTCCGAGAACGCATAGAGATTGTCAAGTTGGGGCGTAGGTCTTGAAGTGCAGTCGCAAAGAGCAACCATTGTGTCTGCCGCCGTGCGAGGGACTCGTGACTTCTATCCAGAGGAGATGAGAATCAGAAATTGGTTGTTCGAACATTTCCATGCTGCAGCCCGATCTCACGGTTTTGAAGAATACGATTCACCAGTCCTTGAGAGCGAGGAACTCTATACAAGGAAGGCAGGCGAGGAGATTACGGGACAGCTGTATAACTTCGAAGATAAAGGTGGCAGGCGCGTATCTCTGAGACCTGAGATGACGCCTTCTTTGGCGCGGATGGTCATAGCCAAATCGGGAACTCTACCAATTCCCATCAAATGGTATTCAATCCCGCAGTGTTGGCGTTATGAAAGAACCCAGAGGGGGCGTGGAAGAGAGCATTACCAGTGGAATGTAGACATATGGGGAATGCAAGGCGTTGAAGCGGAT
>MDTG01130961.1_pt1 | contig 13507 bp, 13 predicted proteins | sample 811421 | NCBI WGS metagenome assembly MDTG01 (sample SAMN05326645, study PRJNA326480) | marine metagenome | isolation source: seawater | place: Pacific Ocean: South East | collected 2011 | reverse complement strand
TGCAAACATGTCAAATCAAATGCAATTATTTATGTAAAAAATAAAAAAACAATTGGCATTGGCGCTGGGCAAATGGGCCGAGTAGATAGTGCAAAGATTGCCTCACAAAAAAATAGTGAAATGAGTCCATCAGATGAAAATTCATTAAAAGATTCGGTTGTAGCTTCAGATGCATTCTTCCCATTTGCAGACGGCTTGTTGATTACTATAAAGTCAGGAGCTAAAGCTGTTATTCAACCTGGCGGCTCATTAAAAGATGAAGAAGTAATTGCAGCAGCAGATGAAGCTGGCGTATCAATGGTATTTACGGGCACAAGGCACTTCAAACATTAAAATTTAAAAAAAAATAATCACTAACACTAGATTGATGCGTAAAATTATCACTGTGAATAAGTTTAAAATTTAAGTTTTTTAAATATTGTGAGACCTGAAGAAAATTTTGCTCAAAAATTTCAATTTGTAGACAAATATTATTATTACTGAAGAAATTGTTTAATCCCTTTAAAACATTGATCTCAAATCCCTCGACATCTATCTTAATTGCAACTGTTTGATTCAAAAAATTGAATAAATCATCTCCCAACTTTTGTGCAATTAAGAGATTACCTTCTTCACTTATTTTAGCGCCTCCAGACTGATTAGTGTTAAATCTTCGATTAGAACTAAGCCTTGCGTTACCATCAGTGTTTGATAAGGCGCAATTAAATGTAGTAATGTTTTTTTTTAAATTATTGATCTTTATATTATTTTCCAATCTAGAGAAGGCATGTTTGTGTGGTTCAACAGCAAAAACTTCTAAGCGTGGAAATTGTTTTGACAACCTGAGAGAGTAAACACCAATGTTTGCGCCGACATCTATAAAATGAGTAACATTATATTTTTTAATAAAATTTGTTAAAAATTTAATCTGTTCTTCTTCATAATATCCATTAAAAAAAATTTCTCGATCGATTGAGTCTCTTATATTTAGTTCAAGATAAATATCATGAAGTTTAAATTTAATTACTTCTTTATTAAGAATAAATAACCATCTTCGGGTGATACTTTTTAAAATTCTTTTAAATAAACGCGTTTTATTAAAACCGGAAGTCTTTTTCATTTACTTAAACTTTTCTAGAAAATTCAAAAATTGGAAAAAATAAAAAAATTAGCAATGCAATATTCCATTCAATAATATTTTCATAATTACTATTATCTAGTTTTAATATTATCAGATATGCAAATATAAACACTGAATAAAGAATAAGAATTAAAAAAATAAATAACTTTGTCTTAAAATATTCTGATGGAGCTAATGAAGTGATCAATATTTGTAACAAAGGCATAAAAATAAAAAACAAAAATATACCTATTTCTCTCATAAATCTATAAATTGATCCTTCAAACCCAAGTGAGCCTAAATATACTATAAGAGCTAGACAAATTATAAAACTCATCATCAATAAGAAAATATTTTTATAAATAAAAATATGAATTCTAATAAAATAAAAAAAAATTAATAAGCCAGTTGGAATAATAAAAAGTTTATATAAATAAAATGATATTCCATACCTTCCTACTTTACTTATAGATGTACATCCATCTATTAAAGGTACACACCAAGGAACATAATTAAATCCTGCTGAAATAAAATAAGATATAATTACAGTTAGTACAGGTAGAAAAAAAATATATAAGGAAATTTTTTTATCCAATTTTATGAATCAGTTTTTTTACACTTCCAAGAGCAATACTCAAAACTATTACGATAATTAATAACCATTTTATTTGATTTGTACAGCTTGCTAATAAAATTTGAAGATTTGTTATTTCACTAATTGAGTTGGAGCTCATAATAGTTGCTGTTTGGATATTTTGTAATAAATCTGAAATACAAGCTAATATTGGAAGATATAAAAAAAAATCTTTTTTGAATCCAATTTTAGAAATTAATCCAAGCATTAATAAAGTATAAGTAATTGGAAAAAGAAAATCGTTGGTAAACATTGAATTCACATATGCAGAGCGACCTTCTTCTCCTAGAGAGTTCACAATCAAAATTACCTCATCTTTAGTGAAACCAAAATGAGTGTCTAGCATCTGTGAACGAGTATCAAAAGGAAGTAATTGGAAAGAGACGAGGCAAAGAGAAAATAGTATGAATAAAATTATTAAATTGATATTTTTTGAAGAAAGAAATGATATCATTTTTAATACTTTCATTTTTTAGTGGTCTCATCAGCTACGAAATACATACCAATTATTCCAATTAAATTAAATATAACAATAGAGATCATTGCAAGTTGCAAGCTGTTTGTGAATGCAAGAATAAGAGTCATTAAGCCTGGAACAAGCCACGCTGTTGACTTGCCCGCAAAAGCATAAAGTCCAAAAAATTCAGTTGTTTTATTTTCTGGTGACAATTTAACCATCAAAGCTCTTGAAGCAGTTTGAGCTGGACCGTAAAAAACTGAAATTCCAATAACCACACAAATATATGTAACATGGCTAATTGAACTAAAAATTCCAAAAGTAAATGCTTCAACAGAAGCAGAATACTCAGGTACAGAAAAAAAGAAGAAAATTGTATCTACATCAATGCTTAAGCCCAATATGCCAGATACCAGAAGGCCCCATAATGAAATATTAATTACATTTTTTGATCCAATCAGATCATTAAGATAGCCACCGTAAATAGCACTAGGACCAGAAAAAATATTAAGAATAATGCCAAGTATTAATACTTGAGTGAGAGACATGCCAATAACAATACTCGCGTAAACACCACCCACTACAAATAAGGCATTCAATGCATCTTGATAAAACATTCTTGTAATCAGGAATGTAAAAATATTTTTGTATTTTTTAGCCTCTCTAAAAGTTTGAATAAAATTTACTAGACCTATTTTTATAGAGTTAATAACTGTAATTTCTTTTTTTTTCATATCTGGAGTAAAAAGAAAGAGTGGAATGATAAAGATTGCATACCAGATAGCACATAAAGGACCTACTATTCTAATGTGTTCATATTGATTAGTATCAAGTCCATATAAATCTTCGGTCTCACCTCCCGGCCATACAAATGCAATAAGAAACATTATTAGTGCCAGCAAACCTGAGATATATCCAACTCCGTAGCCTAACCCACTCAACCAACCAGAATTTTCTGGAGTTTCAATTGTTGCGAGAGTAGAATTATTAAAGACCTCTGCAAAACCAACCATGGTTGAGGCCATGATTAATCCTAACATAACTAGCGATATACCATTTGGTGCACCAGGTGGGGAGTACCATAATAAGTACATGCCCGTAACAAAAAACAAAGAAGTAATTCCCATTAAGAATTTTCTGTTACCTTTTATATCTGTGATTGATCCTAAAATCGGACTTAAAATTGCAATTGCCAATCCTGATATAGTCTGCGTTAATGTTAACTTCTGAGCTCCATTTCCATCAGTTATGAATACATCAGTAAAATATACAGAAAAAACGAATGTCATTATTAATGTATAAAATGGCTGATTGGCCCAATCAAACATAGTCCATGAATAACGACCTAGTCTAGAAGCTCTCATAGATTAACCTTACACTTATATTAGAATGATGCACCAGTGATTTTATATAAATTGACTTTGAAAACAATAATGCAACTATAAACTTATGGATTGGTTTAACATCTACCGAGAAAAACTAGGATCAAGGTATCAAACTTTTGAAATACTTTTTTCTATTGCAATGGAAAGAGGACTTAAGAATATTGTTGAGACAGGTACAGCTAGAGGTAAAGAGAAATTCTATTATATTAAACCAAGAATAAATTGGAAAGATGGCATGAGTACTATTTTATTTGCACATTATGCATCCGAAAATAAAGGTAATTTTTGGTCATGCGATATTGATAAAAAAAATATTAAAAATGCATCTTATTTTTTAAAAAAATTTAATTTTAAAGCAAACCTTGTAGTAGCGGATAGTTTGAAATTTTTAAAAGAGTTTAGTAAAAAAATTGATATTTTGTATCTAGACTCTTTGGATGGTCAAATGCCAGGTGCGAATGAACATCAACTTAAAGAAGCGCAGATAGCTCTAAATAAAATGAATATTAATGGTTTAATTTTATTAGACGACAAAGGACAAAAAACTGAATTATCAACAAAGTTTTTGTCAAATAATGGATGGAAGATTGAATTTGAGACAACACAGCAAATAATTTTAATTAAAAAATGAATCTTGAAGAAGCTTGATTAATATTCTTCTACTTGTCTTAAAATTTAATTTTTTTGAATGCTATAGTTTTGTTTAGTATTATTTTTTTATTTGGAGCGAGTGAAGGGAGTCGAACCCTCGACCTAAACGTTGGCAACGTTTCGCTCTACCACTGAGCTACACTCGCAACATAAAATTTTGCATCTTAATTATAGATTACGAGATGATTATTAAAACTAAAACACGATATTTGCAAGATTATCTGGGTCAATATAAAGAAATAAATATTCTATGAGTACATATCTTGGACATATTATCTAAATACAAAGTTTCCTTTATAAAAGATGTAAATTTATGTCTACAACAAGAAGAGGGCGCTATGCAACATATACAATAATTAATGCACTCTGAATTATAGTAAAAATTGAAAAGATTATATCGTAAATTAATGAATAAAATGAACTTGCTTTTAGTTTTGAAGAGACTATCTAGTGTTTAATAAATACTATAAGATCATAAAAATACTAATGAATTTTAAAACTACACAGGAAATACCTAAGAAAATACCAATTTTTCCGTTAACCGGCGCTGTATTGTTTCCCGACACTCAACTACCTTTAAACATCTTTGAGCCCAGATATGTCCAAATGATTGATGCTGCACTAGCGTCTCCTAATAGACTTATTGGAATGATTCAGCCCTCTTCTGCTGAAACGAAAGGAGTTGGATCTCTTAAGAAAATTGGCTGTATCGGACGCATTTCTTCTTTTAACGAAGCTGAAGACAGCAGGTATTTGGTAACACTCACCGGAGTTTGTCGTTTTGAAGTAGAAGAAGAACTAGATACTACGACACCATATAGACAAGTATTAGCAAACTACGAAAACTTTAATACTGATCTTAAAAACATAAACCTTGAAGAAATAGATAGAAGCAAGTTACTTGCGTTAGTTAAAAGATACTTAGAACATAGAAAAATACTCGCAGACTGGGATATCATTAAGCAGACACCAACTAAACAAATCATAAATTATTCAGGTGTACTTGTACCTTTTTCACCAGAAGAAAAACAATTGCTATTAGAGTCAAAAGACTTAATCGAACGTTGCAATGTTTTAGAGGCTTTATTTCAATCTTATATTTTTGATATGTCTGGTGAAAAAAGTGATCAAGTACACTAGATCTTTCTAAAAGTCATATTTGCCAGTTGCTCTATTAATAAAAAAACTTTTAATTTTTCTATTTCTTTCCAAAAGACTAAAGCTTTTATTGGTTAAGTATCTTAGAACCTTATTTTTATTAGAAAAAATATTTTCCATAGCAAGTGTCCCAAATGAAAATGCAAAGTTATCAAATTTTCTTTTTATGCTAAATTTTTCTAAAACTTGTTCACTTCCTAAATCTAATCCGATTGATCTGTAGTTTTCTAGATCCTTAACAATTGCGGAAATATCTTTTATTGAAAGATTGAAACCTTGACCGGCAATTGGATGAATGTTGTGCGCAATATTTCCTATCAAAGCACATCTATTTGCATACAGTTTTTTTGCATATGAAAATTTTAAGACATGAGTTTCAACATTATTTACTTTTATATCAGCAACTTGATTATCAAATAAACTATTCAAAACTTTACTCAATTTGTTGTTTTCAAGATTTATAATTTTTGAATTCTTTTTTAAAGACCAGACAAAAGAAGCTTGATTTTCTCTAATTGGTAATAAAGCTACAGGGCCGTCGGTTGTAAAAATTTGATATGCAGTATTTTTTTTTAATCTATTTACTTCTGCGTCAATTGAAAGTGCTTCTTGATGAATATCTTTGTGAACGAATTCAAATTTATTAATTATTTGATTATTTTTTCTGGATGAACAATAAAATAAGAGATTTGAAGAATGGACTGTTCCATTATTTTCAAGAAACTCTACACCACTTTTAATAATTTTAGGAAGATTATTTTTTTCATCTATAATCGTTATAAGCTCATTATATTGCTTCATCTCATTTGCCAATAATTTATCAATTATTTTATTTGGAACTATTTTTCCTAAAGAATAATTTTTATCATCGTTAAATACTAATTTTGATTTTTTATTGTTATTATGATGTTCACAGTAAAGCTTATCAATTTTTTCGCTTTCAGGAAAAGGTTCTGATGTTTGAAGTATCTTAGATATATATTTCAATGATCCTTCTGAGACAAATGTTACAAGGTTGGTCTCCTTTAAAGTATCTTCTTTATCATGAATTATAAGGACCTTAAACCCACTTTTAGCTAGAGAAAGTGAAAGCAGCTTAGAAGAAAGTCCTGTCCCATAGACAATATAATCATGTTTCATAATTTGAACATATACATAATTTTATAATCTTATTTATCTATTAGTTATATAATGAAATTGTGAATCAATTAGTAAAAAATTATTTTATTTTAATAAATCTAATAAAGACATGAGATTACTACCTGAATCTTTTCAAAATTTTCTTATAAATCGTTTACTTGAAATACTAGGAGCATTGCTGATATTTTTCGGTTGCTTCATTTTTTTATCTCTTTTCAGCTTTTCCCCTTTAGATCCTAGTATTAATAATTTAACAAATTATGAGACTTCAAATCTTGGAGGGAATATAGGAGCTAATTTATCTGACATACTTATTCAATTATTTGGATATTCAAGCTATTTAATTTCTATAATATTACTATCTTGGTCATATAAACTTATTTTTCAAAAACACTTGCCATTTTTTGCTTTAAATGTTTTTTTGATTCCATTCTGTTTAATTTCTGCCTCTTTTTTCACGGATTTATTAGACTTATTCTCTAAATCAGGTTTTGTATCTAACTCTATAATCAAATCTTTCTTTAACCTTGGGTTCTTTTCAACAAATTTTAATTTTGGCATAATCTTAGTTACAAGTTTTTTTATATCATTATTTTTATTGTTCTTCTCAATGGGATTATCAAAAGAAGAATGGATCTTTATTTTAAGATCTGTAGTTCAAATTTTAAAAAGATTTACCATTTTTGTAATATTTTCTTCACGATTAATATTTATAAAAACTTTTAGAAGAAATTATGGATCACATGAGTCTAAGCAAGAATTTTTAGAACCGAAGATTGATTTTGAAAATATTAAGAATGAACCCGTAAGTAACTTTGATGAGACAAAAATCAATGAGAAAATAATTTATGAACAAAAGGAAATTGAATTAATAGATGAAGAATACAAATCTCCTTCTGTTGACTTTTTATCAAGACCTGAGAAGAATATAAATTCTAATTTGAATCAAGCTGAACTTAATTCAAACGCAGAAATGCTTAAGAAAGTTTTAACTGACTTTAAGATTGATGGTGAGATAATTAATATATCGCCTGGACCCATTGTTACAATGTACGAACTTCAACCTGCACCAGGCGTTAAAGCATCAAAAATAATTTCTTTATCTGATGATATAGCTAGAAATATGAGTGCAATGTCTGCTCGCGTAGCAATTATTCCAGGGAGAAATGTAGTTGGTATTGAAATACCTAATGATACTAAGCATCCAGTTTATCTAAGTGAACTTTTCTCAAATGAAAAGTTTGTTCAAAACAATAAGAATCTAATACTAGCTCTTGGAAAAGACATTAATGGTAGAGCGATTTTTGCAAATCTAGAAGACATGCCCCATTTACTTATTGCTGGAACAACTGGATCAGGTAAGTCAGTTGGTATTAATGTCATGATTACCTCAATATTATTTAAACACTCTCCTGAGGATTGTAAATTTATTTTAATAGATCCTAAAATGCTTGAACTGTCAGTCTATGAAGGTGTACCCCACCTCATTACACCAGTTGTAACAGACCCAAAAAAAGCAATTACTGCTTTAAAATGGGTTGTAAGGGAAATGGAAAATAGATATCAAAAAATGTCATTATTGGGCGTCAGAAATATCGATAACTATAATTTGAGAATAAAAGAGGCAAGCTATAAATCTGAAACAATTAAAAGGGCAATACCCGATGGCATTGATCCAGAAACTGGTCAACCAAAAACAAAAGAAATTGAAATCGATACAAAAAAAATGCCGTTTATAGTTGTTGTGGTTGATGAAATGGCGGATCTTATGATGGTGGCAGGAAAAGAAATTGAACACACAATTCAAAGACTATCTCAAATGGCTAGAGCGGCTGGAATTCATTTAATTATGGCAACACAAAGACCTAGTGTAGATGTTATAACTGGTACGATAAAAGCAAATTTTCCAAGCAGAATTAGCTTTCAAGTGAGTTCTAAATTTGATAGCCGTACGATACTTGGTGATGAGGGGGCTGAGCGACTTTTAGGTAAAGGTGACATGCTCATGATGACGGCGGGTGGCAGAACTACAAGAATTCATGGTCCTTTTATATCTGATGAAGAAATAGAGAAAATTGTTAAATCGCTACAGAAACAAGGACTGCCTGAATTTGACGAGGAAATAACTCGTGATGATCCTGGTGAGTCAGATGCTAGTATAATAGACGATGATGAGAAAGATGCTTTGTTTCAACAGTCTATAGATATTATTAAAAAAGAGGGTAAGGCATCAACTAGCTTGCTACAAAGAAAACTACAGATTGGCTATAACAGAGCTGCACGTATTATTGACCAACTAGAAGAAAGTGAATACATAAGTGGAGCAAACCATGTAGGTAAAAGAGAGATTAACTACGAGAAGCTTAGTTAATGAAATTCAAATTTTTTCTACTAATTTTAATTTCTAATTTATTACTCGTTTCCATTCATACTTCAAACAGTCAAGAAAGCATTTTACAAATGATTGAGAACAATTGGAATCAGATACAGACAATGTCAGGCAGTTTTTCCCAAATAAATGCTGATGACACAATCAGCTACGGTAGATTTTATTTTAGTAAGCCGCATAAATCTAAATTTATTTATGAAAATAATAATGAAACAATCATTACAACAAAGTCTTTAATAGTAGCAGTTGATGATGAAGGATACAAAATAGAGAGCTACCCAATTTACAAATCTCCAATTAAAAATATTCTTGAAAGTAATCTTATATTCGAGTCTATTGATATGAATATTGATATTAAAGTAAATAACAATAACTATCTTCTTTTGATGAAAAACATTGAAAATAATACAAAAGCTATTTTCAGCTTTGATAAAAAAAGTATAGATCTGAAAAAATGGGAGATTATTGATGAATTTAATCAATCAACAGTTTTAGAGTTTACAAAAATTAAAAAAAATATATCTATAAGCCCAGAAACATACTCTATTAAATATAAACAATAATTAATTCAAAACATGACAGTCAGTCAAATTAAAGATCACCAAAGTGACTCGGTTAAAAAACTCATTACATGGTTAAATGAAAATAAAATAACTGAAGTAGAATGTATATTTCCTGATATTGCTGGATCTTCAAAAGGTAAAATATTACCCGTTCAAAGGTTCATTAAATCATTGGAGGATCAAAGTTTAAAACTTGCTGACTCTGTTTTTGGACAAACTGTATCTGGTAAATGGGTTTATGAAAGTGAAGTTATTGATTATGTAGAAGAAGATTTAATCATGAAGCCTGATCTTTCAACTATCAGAAAGATACCTTGGAATAAGGAACCAACAGCTCAAATTATTTGTGATTTACAGTACTCAGATGGAAGTCCCTCAGAGATTGCTCCCAGACAAGTGCTAAAAAAAATCATTGGATTGCTTGAAAATGAGAATCTTAGAGCTGTTGTTGCACCGGAACTTGAATTTTATTTGTGTGAACAAAACTTAGATCCAGATCTACCACTCAAAACTCCTATCGGAAAATCTGGTAGAAGAGAAAAAGGAAGCCGTGTGTTTGGTATCGATGCAGTAAATGAATTTGATGATCTAACTGACGATATTTATGATTACTGTGAAATACTCAAAATCGGAGTAGATACTCTGGTCCATGAGTCTGGACCTTCACAAATTGAAATCAATTTAAATCATGGAGATCCACTTGAGCTCGCAGATCAAGCTTTTATGTTTAAAAGAGCTGTTAGACAAGTTGCACTTAAGCATGGGATTCATGCAACATTTATGTCAAAGCCTTACCAAGGACACCCCGGTAGTTCAATGCATATTCATCAAAATATAATATCAACTATTTCAAATAAAAACTTATTTAGTGACGAAAATGGGACTAATACTCCTGAATTTTTTCACTTTATAGGCGGTTTACAAACCTACCTGCCAGACGCAATGTTATTTTTTGCTCCTTATGTTAATTCTTATAGACGTTTTGTAATTGATGCTTCGGCTCCAATTAACACTCATTGGGGATTTGAAAATAGAACTGTTGCGTTCAGAATACCAACTTCAAAAGGTGAGTCTCGAAGAATAGAAAATAGAATTCCTGGTGCAGACACAAATCCATATCTAGCCATAGCTTCATCCTTGGCTTGCGGATTTTTAGGACTTAAGGAAAAAATTGAACCTGAAAAGCCTGTTGCAGGAGATGCGTTTGAGAGGAGACATAATATACCAAAATATCTTCCCGATGCCCTTAAAAGATTAAAGGTTAGTAATGAGTTATCAGAAATACTGGGTAAGGATTTTATTACATTATATACTGAGATAAAACAGACTGAGCACGATGCTTACCAGAATGTTATAAGTGCTTGGGAAAGGGAACATCTATTACTGAATGTTTAAAATTAGAGTAAATTGTCATTAATTTTATATCCCTTTTTTTCTTTATATATTATCAAATCCTTTAACTCCAACTTGGTTTCTATTTTCTTTCTTAGTGAATACATGTGTGTTTCAAGTGTGTGGGTATCAATATCAGAATTATAATTCCAAATCTCACTTAGAAGAGACTTTCTTGTTATATATTTATGACGCCGATCTATAAGATAGTTGAATATTTCATTTTCTTTTTCAGTAATCCTTAAATTGACTTTATGTCTTTCAATAGTTCGGTTTTTATTATTGTAACTAAATTGACTAAATTTTTTAGTATTTGTTTGGTCCGTGTAGATAGATAAAAAAAGATTTTCGGCTCTTTCTTTTAATTCAGAAAATCTAAATGGTAATCTTAAGTAGGAAATATCATAGTTCATACTTTTTATTTCTAATGAATTTGTAATTTCACCAATACATAGTACTTTTTGTGCTTTATCTAAATGATCATTTATTTGTAATAATGTAGTTTTATCAGTAATGATTACTCTATGATCCGCTAGATCGTTTTTTTCAATGACTATTCGCAAATCAAATTTATCCCTGTAGTTACCAGCAAACTCTTCAAATATCTTTCTAAGAAAAAGATCATTAAGGAAAATTGCGATGGTTTTGTCGTTCATTAAATAGTAAAATATAATAATATATATGAAACTTGTAGTTAAAAATGGTTTTCTAATTTACAAAAATCAAAAATTTAAATGTTCAATTGGTAAGAATGGCTTAAGTGCAAGTAAAATAGAGGGTGATGGATGTACACCTTTAGGTAGTTTTAGCATCATTAAAATATTTTATAGAGCTGACAAAATTGGGATTAAAAAATTTTTTTTAGATACACAAATAATTAAACCATTTGATGGTTGGTGTGACGATATAAGAAGTGATTTTTATAATTCTAAAATAAAGTTTCCATTCTCATACAGTGCTGAAAAACTTTATAGAGAAGATGATTTATATGACATTGTCTGTGTGATAGATTACAACATTAATCCGATAATAAAAAATAAAGGAAGTGCAATATTTCTTCATGTAGCTAGTGAAGATTACCAACCAACTCAAGGATGTGTCGCTTTATCGAAAAGTGATCTTTTAAAGATAGTTATTGATATGAGAAATAATCCAAAAATAGAGATATTAAACTAATCTCTACTTCCAAATATTTTTGAACCAATCCGAACATGTGTTGAACCACATTGAATAGCGATATCATAATCATGTGACATTCCCATACTTAGATAAGGTAGGTTAAAATTTTTTCCAATCTTATTTAGATTCATGAAATGCATTTTTGGGTCGTCTTTTAAAGGAGGTAAACACATGAGTCCCTTCACATTAAGGCTATAAACATTAAGACATTCATCAATAAATTTTTCAGAGTTATGTATTGGAACACCGTATTTTTGCTGCTCATCTCCAGTATTAATTTGAATAAAATATTCAACTTTTTTGTCAATTTCCTTTTCCAAACTTTTAATGATTTTTACTACCTTCAATCGATCGATTGAGTGTATTGAGTCACAGGATTTAAAAATATTTCTAGTCTTTTTACTTTGTATACCGCCGATAAAGTGAAGCTTAAGTCTTTGTCTATATGATTTTAACAAATCCCATTTTCCCTCAATCTCCTGCAATTGGTTTTCGCCGAACGAAAAGCACCCTGACTCAATAACATCCTCTATCAACCTAGCAGGTTTTCTTTTACTAACAGCGATTAACTCAATTTCTTCAATATCTCTTTTTGCAGAGATAATTGATTTATTGAATTCTTCTCTAAATTTTAGATATTTTTCCATAAAAAAAACACCCCACATAAAATGTGGGGTGTCTTAATAACAACTTTAAGATTAATTAAAATCCTACTACGTAAGTAAATGCAAACGTATCAGTTGCAGCAGCGTTTGACGCATCAGTCTCTAGATAATCTAGACCGAATGATGCAGCACCCATGCTCTTAGATACAGAAACTAACATATAGTCAGTGTCAGTAGTAGCTGTATCCTCTTCAGCAAAAGTTACACCTACGCCCATGCCCATCATAGTAGTTCCAACACCCATTTGAGTCTCTTCACCATTAGTAGTCGCATTGTCATGGTCATACATAGCATAACCTAAATTCAAACCAGCAATAGAATAAGAAGCTGTGAAGAAGTTAGGGTCTACGTCTGCAGTTGCAGAACTTTTGTAATTAATTTGAGATACACCAGCCGCTAAGCCAACTCCCATTATAGATCCTTTAACAGCAACAGAGTTAGTTTTGTCGTTAGTTCCGTTATCAAAACCTTGTGTTGCTTTAATGTTGAATCCACTAATTGATGGAGACGTGAAAGCGATTGAGTTACCTGATGATGCGTCACCATCTAGGAATCCAGAACCTAGTCTTGGTCCATATGGATTGATAGAGAAGATAGCTGGAGAACCATCATATGAGTCCACAGCAGAATCTTGTCCATCACCAAGTCCGAGAGTACCGAAACCTGTATCGATGTTTACATCAGTTTTGTTAGCACCAGCTGCTGACATTGACACAGCAACAGAAACACCCATACCATTATCCATTGAATCACTGTATGAAACATAGATTGAGTTTGTAGACTCAGCATGTGATG
>MDTG01114581.1_pt1 | contig 13507 bp, 9 predicted proteins | sample 811421 | NCBI WGS metagenome assembly MDTG01 (sample SAMN05326645, study PRJNA326480) | marine metagenome | isolation source: seawater | place: Pacific Ocean: South East | collected 2011 | reverse complement strand
CGGCGAGCATCAGCAGGTATCGCATGGGTGGTGTTCCGGTTCCGCTCTGTTCACTCGCCGTCGGATTCGCTGAGCCGGGCGAGCACCGAGAGATCCTCGAGGGTGGTGGTGTCCTGGTTCGATTCCCGGCCGGCGGCGATGTCGCGAAGCAACCGTCTCATGATCTTTCCGCTCCGGGTCTTGGGAAGGGCGTTGGTGAACCTGATCTGGTCGGGCTTGGCGATGGCGCCGATCTCATGCCCGACATGGTTCCGGAGGGTGGCCTTGAGATCATCGCCCTCGACGTGTCCCGGTCCCAACGTCACGAATGCGGCGATGCCGGTCCCCTTGATCTCGTGGGGGAATCCCACGACCGCCGCTTCCACCACGGATTCGTGGGAGACGAGGGCGCTCTCGACTTCGGCGGTCCCGAGCCGGTGTCCGGAGACGTTGATCACGTCGTCGATGCGTCCGAGGATCCAGAAGTACCCTCGCTGGTCCCGGTGGGCAGCATCTCCGGCGGTGTACATCCCCTTGACGCGTGACCAGTAGGTGTCGATGAATCGATCCCGATCACCATGAATTCCACGGAGCATGCTCGGCCAGGGCTTTCGTACGACTAGGAGACCACCGGTTCCATGCGGGAGTTCCCTGCCATCCTCGTCCACCACCGCCGCATCGATGCCGAGGGCCGGGAGCGTGCACGATCCGGGAACGGTGGGGGTGGCGCAGGGCTGGGGAGTGATCATGTGGCCACCGGTCTCGGTCTGCCACCACGTGTCCACGATCGGGCATCGTTCCCCTCCGATCATCCGGTGGTACCACATCCATGCTTCCGGATTGATCGGCTCGCCAACGGTCCCCAGCACCATCAGGCTGGAGAGATCGTGGCGGGCCGGGTGTTCGTCGCCCCACTTCATGAAGGCCCGGATCGCGGTGGGCGCGGTGTAGAACTGGGTCACCCGGTGTCGAGCCACCATGTCCCAGAACCGATCCTCGGCCGGGAAGTTCGGCGCGCCTTCGTACATCACGGTCGGCACGCGGTTCGGTAGGACTCCGTAGACGATGTAGGAATGTCCGGTCACCCAGCCGACGTCTGCGGTGCACCAGTAGACCTGCTCGTTGTTGGGTCGGAGATTGAAGGTGTTTCTCGCCGTCACCGAGGCGTGAAGGCAGTAGCCCGCGGTGGTGTGGACGATTCCCTTCGGTTTGCCGGTCGAACCCGAGGTGTAGAGGAGGAAGAGGAGAGCCTCGGAATCCATGGGCTCGCACGGCCGCTGGTCGGACTGTGCCTCGACGAGGTCGTGCCAGTCGTGGTCGCGACCGTCGATGACCGCGACGTCGTTTCCGCAGCGACGGAGGGATACGACCGCTTCCACTCCCGGCAGCTGGTCGCAGGCCTCGTCGACGTTGGCCTTGAGCGGGACGATCGATCCTCGTCGCCAGGAGCCGTCGCAGGTGAGGATCACCTTGCTGCCGGCATCGTTGACGCGATCGACGATGGCGCTGGCGCTGAAGCCTCCGAAGATGACGGAATGAGCGGCGCCGAGGCGTGCGCAGGCCAGCATCGCGATCGCGACCTCGGGCACCATCCCCATGTAGATGGTCACGATGTCGCCCTTGCCGACGCCGAGCGAAGCGAGTGCGTTCGCGGTCTTCGCGGTCTCCCGTTGCAGGTCCCGGTAGGTCAGTCGGCGGATCTCCGGTCCGTCGTCTCCGACGGGTTCCCCCTCCCAGATGATCGCGACCTCGTCGCCGTGCCCGTCCTCGACCTGGCGGTCGACGCAGGTGTGACAGGCATTGGTTCGTCCGCCCACGAACCAGCGGGCATCCGGGCAATCCCATTCGAGCACTCGGTGGTAGGGCTCGAACCAGTGGAGGTGTTCCTTCGCCTCCACGTCCCAGAAGGCCTCCGGGTCCTCGACCGAGCGGGTCCAGGCGTCCCGGTAGCTCTGCATGTCGGGAATCCACGCACCGCCGAGGCGGTCCGCGACGTCGGAGGGTGGGTCGAAGGATCGATTCTCCTTCAGCACGGAGTCGATCCCGCCTGCTTTCTCGTCACTCATGGTGGTTCAGATCTCTCTGTTTCTGGTCGTGTCTGGGATGTCGGCCTCAAGCCTGCAAACTAACATGGCAGTCCCCTTCACCGAGGATGTCATGACCACCCCCCCCCCGATACCGCAGGATGAGATGGATGCCCTGGTCGCCAGGATCGAGGCCGCGGGCGGTGAGGGCCGCTCGGGGATGATCGAGGCCGCGGCCGGTGGGAACCCGGCCCTGGCCGAGGAGATCGATCGCTGGCTCGGGTCGGCCACTCGCTCGGAGGCGACGGTGGACGATGACCGGACCGTTCTCGATGAATCCTCGATCGACGACCCGGATCCCACGGTCCTGGATCGAGACGGGACCCGGCTGGATGAATCCCACGATGCCGTGACCATCATGGGAGGGGAGACGCCACCCGCGAACGTCGCGACGGGACCCGGCGCGGCATCTGCGGGCGGTGGCACCAGCGGCGATGGTGGTTTCTCCTCCCGCCCCGACACCATCGAGGGATTCAAGGTCCAGAAGCTCCTGGGGGCCGGAGGCATGGGCTCCGTGTACCTCTGCCGGCAGAGGGTTCCGGAACGTGAAGTCGCGGTCAAGCTGATGTTGCCGGGTCTGGGCAGCGCCCGTGCGGTCCAGCGATTCGAGTTCGAGATCGAGACCCTGGCCAAGCTGGATCATCCAAACGTCGCCCGCCTCTACGAGGCGGGGCTCCACGACACGCCCAAGGGGCCGACTCCCTACGTGGCGATGGAGATGGTTCGCGGGGCGCGGACCATCACCGAATATGCGAAGGAGAAGGAACTCGACTTCGCCGCCCGGTTGCAACTCTTCATCCGTGGTTGCCGCGGCGTCGCCTTCGGACACGGACGCGGCGTGATCCATCGGGATCTCAAGCCCCCCAATCTCCTCGTCGACGAATCGGGCGAGCCCAAGGTCATCGACTTCGGGATCGCGCTCGCGGCCGACGACGAAAGCGGCAAGCGGGAGATGATGGGAACCCTCCAGTACATGGCTCCCGAGCAGGCGGGGCGGGAGGAGGTGGGAACCGCCACCGACGTGTTCTCGCTGGGCCTCATCCTCTTCGAAATGCTGACCGGCGAACTGCCGTACGTCGTTCCCGGTGCGAACCTGGCCTCCGCCCTCGAGATGATCACCACTGCGGAGATCCCCAGCCTCTCGGCGAGGGAGGATCAGGTTCGCCTCTCGACGCGGCTGGGCAAGGTGCCGCCCGACGTCGACGCGATCCTCGCAAAGGCGATGGCCCCGAATCCCGGGGACCGCTACGAGAACGCCGGCGAACTCGCCGCCGATCTCCAACGTTTCCTCGATGACGAACCGACCATCGCCCGGCCCCCGACCTTCGCCGAAAACCTGCTTCGAATCGCGAGGAAGCATCGGGTCGAGGCGGGTCTCGGGGTCGCCGCGGTGATTGCGCTGGTGGTGGGCATCATCGTGACCACGATCTTCTACCTGGAGGCCGAAAAGCAGCGGGTGCTGGCCGAGACCAACGAGGAGATCGCGGAGGAACAAAGGGAGGTCGCCGAGGAGAAAGAGGAACTGGCGATCGTCGCGAGAAACGAGGCCCAGGAGGCGCAGAAGCAGACGATGAGAAAGCTGGTCTTCATGGCGGGGCTTCTGAGCAAGTTCGACTCGGAGGAGATCAGCGACGACATGAAGACGGACATCGGCGACCAGATCGGATCCGCGTTGTCTCCATCGATCGAGGAGGCGATCCGTCCTGCCGTTGGTCGGATGCTGGAATCGAGAGTCATCGATCCCTTCCGTGAAGAGTTGGTGTCCATGGACGGACGCGGACAGCTGTACATGACCGAGATGTTCGGGAATCTCGTCGCGGCCAATGGAAACGATGACGAGGCCATAGACGCATACGAATCAGTCATCGCGATGCATCAGGAGGCTGGATCGAAAGATGACGCCAGGCGTGTGAAACGGTCACTGGCTGACATCCTGATCGACTCTGGAGATGCCGAAGAGCAGACGCAAGCCCTGGATCTGTACGAGGATGTGATCGAGTTCGGGAGATCGATCGGAAGCCGGGACCCGAACCAGGCCGAGGCACTCAGAAACGTCGTAGAGTTGAGGCTGCTTCCCCAGCAAAGGATCGAAGAGGCACTCGTTTATCTCTCCGAGTCGGAATTCATCTACGAACGGCTTGGATACACGTCCGCTGATGGCCCGATGCTCGAGACCCGAAAGCGCTTCGACGGGATTCTCAAGGACCTTCTACTCCTCCGACTGGGTGAAGGCAACTTCGCGGAGGCGGTGTCGATCACGAACCGGATGGTCCCTGGGATCGCTTCGTTGCACGGCCCCCTGAGCTACAAGCGGATCTGGACCCTGTTCCAGTGCCGGATCGCCTTCTGGGAGTACGGATTGGGGCTGGACCCTGGGACCGAAGCCTTGGATTGCTTCTCGTTCGGTACCGAACTCACCGAACGGGCCTACGACCTCGCGGTGAAGCCGGAAGGGGGTCTCGGCCCGGACTCCATGCTCCGAACTCGCCTGGAGAACCTGGACATCGACGGCGCCTACGGAGGGCTCTACAAGAGCTACGCGGAGATGATCCGGCTCGAGCCCGGGGCTGGTTGGGCGGAACGTCGGGACGACCGATTCGGCAGCGGCCGGCTCGACTAGAGATCGATGTTCGCGGCATGTCGTCGCGCCGCAGCGACCGCGTCGCCGGTCCGGGAAGGGTCCTTGCCACCCGCCTGAGCGCTGTCCGGTCGGCCCCCTCCGCCACCTCCGCACGCCTTCGCGGCGGCCTTGACCCAGTCCCCCGCCTTGAGGCCGGCCTTGATCAGGTCGTCCGGCACCTTCGCGACGATGAGGACTGATCCGGCGTCGACGTCCGCGGAGAGCAGCAGCACCGCGGTCTCGGAGTGCACGGCACGAATCGCGTCCATCGCGGACAGAAGCCCGTCCTTGTCGGCCCCGTCCAGCCTCGCCACGATCACTGGGCCACTCTCCGATTCCGCGATCGCCCGGGCGTCATCGACGACCGCCCCGCGATTTGCCGCCGCGGCGGCTTTGCGGGACTTCTTCGCGACCGTCCGGAGGGCGTCGATGCGGGCGGCGAGCCGGGACTTGTCGACCACGGAGATCGATGACGCCTCGAAGTCGCGTGCGAGGTCGTCGAAGGCCTCGAGCATGGCATCGGATTCGTCGCCTTCGAGGGTGGTGATCCTCTGCTCGAGGCCCGACGCGATGGCACGAGCCTCGGTCGCCGCCTCCCCGGCGAGGCCGGTGATTCTCCGGATTCCGGCGGCGAGACCCTGCTCCGAGAGCAGCACGAAGTCGCCCGCTTCGTCGGTGCGGGCGAGGTGAGTGCCGCCGCAGAACTCGACGGAGTGCTCCAACCAGCGGGGATCATCGGGATCGGCGAGAAGTTCGTCGACGGCGGGACCGATCGAGACGACTCGAACCGGATCCGGGTACCGCTCACCGAACACCGCCCGCACCGTGTTCACGGCCCTGGCCTGAGAAAGCGGGGCGGGAACCGCGTGCACCTCGTGTCCCGCGGCGATCGATCGGCCCACCATGGTCTCGATCCGTCCGAGGGCCTCGACGTCCAGCGAGCCGTTGGCGGCGTAGTCGAATCGGAATCGATCCGGACCCACCAGCGATCCTCGCTGATCGCTGTCTTCTCCGGCGACCGCTCGAAGGGCATGGTTGAGAAGATGAGTGGCGGTGTGATGGGCGCGAATGCCCGCCCGACGTTGGGAATCGATGGCGAGCTCCGCCTCGTCGCCGACCTTGAGGGAACCGTGGGTCAGTCTTCCCACATGCAGGATGAAGTCACCCACTCGACGGGTGTCCTCCACTTCGAAGGTGCCTGCGTGGTCGTGCCCGGCGCTCGAGCCCCTGGTCACTCGAATCTCACCGACGTCCCCGACCTGGCCGCCCTGCTCGCCGTAGAAGCACGTCCGGTCGCAGATGATCGCGGCTCGGACCCCGGACTCGATGTGTTCGGTGAGGTGTCTGCCGTCCCACATCGCTCGGACGAGGCCCGGAATCTGGCCACCGTCGTGCTTGGGGTCGTCGTCGGTGGGCTTCACCCCGAGGAAGTCGAGCTTGCCGATCACGTCCGGGGGCAGGGTCAGGACGGGGTCCTCCTCGCCCCCACCGGATCGACTTCGCTCGCGGGCTTCCGACATGAGCGTCTCGTATCCGTCCACGTCGATTCGAAGTCCGCGTTCTTCGGCCATGACCTGGGTGAGATCGATCGGGAATCCGTAGGTGTCGTGCAGCACGAAGGCATCGCGGGCCGAGACTTCGCCATCCTTCGCCTGTTCCGCCGCCTCGTCGAAGAGCTGGAGGCCGCGGTCGAGGGTGCGACGGAAGGTTTCCTCCTCATTGGCGATGATCTCCCTGACCCGTTGCGACCGTTCCTTCATCTCGGGGAAGACCTCTCCGAGGGATTCCACGACCGCGGGGACGATGGGTTCGAGGAACGGCCTCTCCATCCCGAAGGTCTGTCGACCGTGACGAACGGCGCGGCGCAGGATCCGACGAAGGACGTAGCCGCGACCGTCGGAACCCGGCACCGCGCCATCGGCAAGGGCGGTCACCAGGCATCGGATGTGATCCGCCACGACGCGGTAGGCGATGTCGGTGGGATCGGTCATCGATCCGCGGTAGGGGGGGGCTCCGGTCACGTCCTCGATGCGAAGGAAGATGCCCGAGAAGAGATCGGTGTCGTAGTTGCTCCGCTTGTCCTGGAGTACGGAGACGAGTCTTTCCAGTCCCATGCCGGTGTCGACATGCCTCGCGGGCAGGGACTTCAGGCTTCGATCCGACTCGCGATTGAACTGGATGAAGACCAGGTTCCAGATCTCGAGGACGTCGGGGTCGTCCTGGTTCACCAGCGAGGAGGCATTCCGTCCGCCGATGCGGTCGTAGTGGAGCTCCGAACACGGGCCGCAGGGGCCGGTCTCACCCATCTCCCAGAAGTTGTCCTTCGCGTTTCCGGGGATCACCTGCTCGGGCGGGAGGTGCCTCAGCCAGAGGTCCCTCGCCTCGTGGTCGGGTTCCAGTCCCTGGTCGGGGTCGCCTTCGAACCAGGTGGCGTAGAGCCGCGAGGGTTCAAGTCCGAACTCCTCGGTGAGCAGGGTCCAAGCCCAGTCGATCGCCTCGGTCTTGAAGTAGTCGCCGAACGACCAGTTGCCGAGCATCTCGAAGAAGGTGTGGTGGTAGGTGTCCCGGCCGACGTCCTCGAGGTCGTTGTGCTTGCCTCCGGCCCGAATGCACTTCTGGGTATCCACCGCCCTGGTGTAGAGCCTCGTTCCCTGTCCGAGGAAGACGTCCTTGAATTGATTCATCCCCGCGTTGGTGAACAGCAGGGTCGGATCGTCGTGAGGCACGGCGGGGCTCGACGGCACGATTTCGTGCTTCGCCTTGTCGCGGAAGAACTCGAGGAATCGTCTGCGGATCTCAATGGCTGAAAGGGTCATGGCTTCTCTTCAGGAGGCGACGGGCTGGGAACCGGTGTGCATTATGACCTCCCGGGCCGGACCGTCGGGGCGATGCCACGCCTCTCCCGGTACCGTGATCGCTTTTCCATGACGGATATCCGAGGATCCGACTCGATGACGACTCGACGACCCTTCGTAGGTGGCAACTGGAAGATGCACGGCGATCTCGCCGGGGCGGCCGAGCTCGCGGACGACCTGTCCGCCGCGATGGGCACGGTGACCCGGGACGTGGACGTGGCGATCTATCCCCCGGTTCCCTACCTCCAGGCGGTCGGTCACGCCCTCCGGGGATCGGAGATTCGACTGGGTGGCCAGGACTGCTCTCCGCACCTGGAAGGGGCCTTCACGGGACAGACCAGTCCCCTGATGATCTCCGATCTGGGCGGCCGAAGCGTGCTCGTGGGCCATTCCGAGCGACGTCACGGGTTGGGTGAGACCGATGAACTTCTCGCCGCCAAGGTTCGATCCGCCCTGGGCGCGGATCTCGATCCGGTCCTCTGTGTCGGGGAGACCCGGGATCAGAAAGAGGCCGGCATGGCCCACGAAATCGTCGGAAATCAGGTTCGAGCCGGGTTCGCGGACCTAGATCCCGAGGCCGCCAGAAGGGTCGTGGTCGCCTATGAACCCGTCTGGGCGATCGGTACCGGGGTCACGGCGAGCCCTCAAGATGCCCAGGAGGCCCACGCCTCGGTGCGAGATCTGCTGGGATCCCTGTATGATTCGGAACTCGCCGGACAGGTCCGCATCATCTACGGCGGCTCCGTGAAGGCCGCCAACGCGGCCGAGCTCTTCTCGGGCCGTGACGTTGATGGAGGCCTGATCGGCGGGGCGAGTCTCGTGGTGGATGACTTCCTGGCGATATGCCGGGCGGCCTCTCCCTCGAGCTAGCCGGTTGGCGATGGCCCGAATCGCCGGCAGGATGAATCAGGATCTTCGGGCAGGTCATGCCGACCAGTTCGGTACATCGAGAAACCGCGAGTCCCGGAAACGCATCGTGCTCATCTTCCTCACTCTTCTGTTCATCGTGGTCTCGGTCGCGTTGATCCTCGTCATTCTCGTGCAGCGTCCCCAGGGTGGCGGACTGGCCGGAGCCTTCGGTGGTGCCGGAGGGGGCGGGACCGACACCGCATTCGGCGGTCGGACCGGTGATGTGCTGACGGTGGGAACGGTCGCGGCCTTTTCGATCTACCTCCTCCTCGCCGTGGTTCTGAACATCGCGGACAACACATCCACGGAAGAGGCGGCGGCCGACCAGGCCGATGCGACCGTGACCACCACCGATACCGGTGACGCCGCGGATTCTTCTTCACCCACTCCCGCCGCCACTCCGACGCCGGCTGCGGCCACCGAGCCCGCAACCGCACCGGCCGGATCGACCGATGCGAACACCGGCGGCTGACCCGCGAGGATTTCCGGATGCCCCGACCGACCATTCGATCCATGACCGGATTCGGCGCCGCCAATGCGGAAGTCGACGGGGCCAAGTACGCGGTCGAAGTGAAATCCGTGAACAACAAGTTCCTGAAGACGATCGTCAGGCTTCCCGACGAACTGACTTCACTGGAGACCGATCTCGAGGCCGCGGTTGGACGAAGGGTCCGTCGGGGCAGCGTGATGGTGACGGTTCGCCGGGCCACCGGTGGTTCATCGATGGCGGCCCGAATCGATTCCGAGGCCGCTCGGGCCGCGGTTGACCAGCTGCTGGCCGCGATGGATCCCGAGATCCGTGACCGATGCACCATCGACATCGCCGGATTGCTCCAGGTCCCCGGAGTCACCGGCGGGGAGGACTCCACCAAGCTTCAGGCCGCCGCTCGCCCGATCCTGCTCCGACTCCTCGAGGAGGCATGTGATGGCCTCGTGGAGATGCGGGCGAGGGAAGGGGAGGTCGTCCGGATCGAACTCGAGGGCTTCGGCCGTCAGATGCTGGAACTGCTGGGTGCGGTCGAGTCCCGGGCCCCCAAGGTCGTGGAGCTCTACCGCGATCGCCTCCATCAACGCATCTCCGCCCTCCTCGAAGACGTCGGGAAGAGTCTCGATGAGAGCGATCTGGTCCGCGAGGTGGCGGTCTTCGCGGAAAGGAGCGACATCGCCGAAGAGGTCGTGAGACTTCGCGGCCACCTCGATCAGTTCTTCGACATCCTCTCCTGCGAGGACGGGGAGCCGGTGGGGAGGACCCTGGACTTCCTGGCTCAGGAGATGCTTCGAGAAGCAAACACCATCGCGAGCAAGTCCGCCGACACTGAGACCGCTCGCGCGGTGGTCGAGATCAAGGGGCTCATCGACCGGGTCAAGGAACAGGCCGCCAACGTCGAGTGAGCAACCGGGGGATCGCGTGAGCAACCGTCCCGAAGATCAAGGCCCGTCGCATCCACAACCGATCGGATCCACTCCGGATCCCGGAGACGGCACGCTCGCGGGCGGATCCTTCGTGGATTTTCCCCACGCCTCCGGGGAGGAGGCGGACCCTGGCGACAGGCGAGCTCGTTACGAACCATCCGAACTCCGAAACGTCCTCGACAGCTATCCGCTGGGGGAAGTGACCGGTATTCAGGAGCTCGAGGCGGGGTCGCGTCAGGCACCGAAGGTCAGGGTGAGCTCGACGGAGGGGGAGTTCCTCCTCAAGCGAAGGGTGGCGAGAGCCGATCTGGTCGAGCGTGTCGTCTTCAACCACGGCCTCCAGCTTCATCTCGAATCGGAGGGGGTGCCCGTCGCAAAGCTCGTCGGAACCCGGCGGGAGAACCGATCGATGCTCCTCGAGGACGGTCGCGTGTACGAGCTCTTCGAGTGGATCGAGGGCCGACGCCTGGTTCGATCCGCGCCCGAAGTCCGGAATGCAGGGCGGATTCTCGGCCGTCTTCACCGGTCGGCGAGCAAATTTCGTCCGGAACGGCCGTCGGGCGTCACCGGTTTCCATGGGGCCCGTTCATTGGCGAGGGCGTTCGATCGCCTCGAACCCGCCATTCGCTCGGTCGCCCCCTCGACCGACGCCGGCGAACTCAGGAATACGATCGATGATCTCCGGGCCATGGTCTCGACCGCCCGGGATGAAGTGGAATGCCGGGGATGGCGTGATCTTCCCGACCAGCCGATCCATGGTGACTGGCATCCGGGGAACGTGCTCTTCACCCCCGCACCGCCGACCGTGGGTCGACCCGGCGTGGTCCGAGCCGTGGTCGACTTCGATTCCTCGCGAGCCGAGCCACGCATCGTCGACCTCTCCAACGGCCTCCTGCACTTCGCGATGCGCAGCGCTCGGGATCGTTCCCCCGCGGACTGGCCTTCTTCGCTCTCCCCGGACCGGATGAAGGCGATGGTGGAGGGGTGGATCGAAATCGTCGGCGGGCCCATCGGGTGCGAGTCGGAAATCCTTCCCGCCCTGATGATTGAAGGCCTGATCGCGGAAAGCGTGATGCCGATCGCCAAATCAGGAACCTTCGCCCGGGTGCCCGGAGCTCCGTTTCTCCTGATGGTGCGCGAAAAGGCCCGCTGGATACGAAGGCATGAGGTCGAGATCTCCGGCCTGACCCGCCCCTGAGTGCGGGAGGGCTCCGGGGCAGTTCCGACTGGTCTCCGCCCGGCCCCGCGGCTACCGTGGATTTCGTGATCACCATCAGGCCATCCAGATCGAATCTCCTCGTCGTCGCGGCCATCCTCTCGATGGCCTCGATTTCAGCCGCGCAGGAACGACCTGCAGGCGGGAAGAAGGAACCGGTGAAGGTCGATCCGGCTCCACCGATGAGGGTCTTCGTGCCCCAGCAGGGAGGAATCCAGCGGATCCTCAGGGCCCCGGGGGGGCTCCAGATCGATGATCCCCTGGATCTCAAGCGAGTACGGACCGCTTCCGTACCTTCGGAAATCCTCCGGCTGATCGATGATCTGGCCGCGAACGATTTCGAGACCCGAGTGGAGGCGATGCTCGCACTTCGAGTCCATTCCGCCGCCGATCACTGCCTGATGGCAGTTCTCGACCGGGGGGATCTTCTCGAGGAACAGCGGATCAGGCTGTTGAGCACCGTCGAGTGGCGAATCGTCAATCGGCCTCGCGGTGCGGTCGGGATCAGAATGATGCCGCGAGCGCGAGGCGTTCAGCCGGCGGGGATCGAAGTCCAGGAAGTGATTTCCGGCCTCCCTGCGGAACGAGTGCTTCGAGTGGGCGACGTCCTGGTCCGTCTTGATGGTCGCGAGGTCGGTCAAAACCAGGACCTGATTCTCCACGTGCAGCAGATGCGGCCCGGAGAGAAGGTCGCCGTCGATCTCCTGCGACCGGTGGGGATGCCCGTCGACGGTCGGGTCCCGGACGATTTCGTCGAAGGCGACCAGGGTCGTTGGTACCAGCCGATCGCGGTCGAACTGGCTCTGGGTTCCTACGAGCAGTTGGGCGACGATCGTGGAGTTCAGAACGCCGAGACCACCCGCCGGCAGCTCTACGTCGAACGAATCCGCGGGCAATGGGGGGATCCGCCGGTTCGAAAGATCCTTCGACCACCGGCGGCGGATGTGGTCAGACCCGCTTCACCGCGTCGCTGAGACTTCTCGGTCTCGGATCGGATCCGAGCGCACCGCGATCAGCCGCGGCCGCCGAGTGGATTGTGGAAGTGCTTGTTCTGCACCGGAACCACGGCCTCCAGCACATGCTCGAGAACCTCGGCTGGTGAGCCTATTGCCGAGACCTCCGTCACCAGCTCGGAGGGATAATGGGCCAGGACGGGGCTGGTCTCCTTCTCATAGACCTCGAACCGGCGCCGGATCACTCGCTCGTCGGTGTCGTCGATCCGGTTCTCCTTGATCGCACGCTTCTTCATCCGCTGGATCATCGCATCGAGATCCGGGCAGACCAGATGGATGACCTGAAGGACATCGATGTACGGATCCAGGGCGATCGCCTGCCCCAGGCTCCTCGGGATGCCGTCGAGAACGAGGAGATCCACTGCGGGCTTGTAAAGACTGAGGACCGTCTGCGCGTGCATGTTCTGCCGCCACATCTCGATCGTGAGCTCGTCCGGAACGAGCTCGCCGCGCGAGGAGAATTCCAGGAACTTGTGGCCCAGTTCGCTGGTGGTGTCCAGTGAGCGGAACACATCACCACAGGCGAGGTGGTAGAAGCCCGGGATCTGCCCGAGGATCTTGCCCTGGGTTCCTTTGCCTGCTCCCGGTGCGCCGAAGAGCAGAATGGTCTTGTATCGATCTGGCACGCGGAACTCCGCAACGGAGAGAGGATTTCAGGATTCGGACTGTTGATTAGTATCGGCGAACGGGGACGGCTCGGCCAATGTTCCGGGCATCCCTCGACAAGTGATCCACCGGGGGTGATCCGGGTTGGCCGGTTCGGCCTGTCCACCTAGGGTGCGGATCACGAGTTTCCTTCTCGATTCCCCTCAGAAGCGGTGGACTCGGGTGTTCTTCCATCGGTTTCGAGCCCCGGGTCCCCATCCATGACCACGCCAACCCCATCCTCTTCGATCCGGAAGTCCGGAGCCGCCCCGGTCCCGGATCAGCCGATCGAGATCGGGGTGGAGGCCGATGCCGGGCGCGGGATCCTGTCCCGGTGGCGATTGACCGATCGGGGCAAGTCCTCGGCTGGGGGTGGGGGGGCACTTCTCGATCGCCTGGTGGCCGCTCGGGGTTCGAAGCCGATCCCGATGAACGAGATTCTCTTTCGGAACCTTGAAGAGCCCGCGCGCCTGGCAGGGGCCATCGAGGCCGGAGAACGGATTTCGCAGGCAATCGACGAGGGACGTCGAATCGTCATTCATGGCGACTACGACTTCGACGGTATTGCGTCCTCGTCGATCCTCAAGCGCATCATCCATGCGGTGGCACCGGGTCATGAGGTGGAGATCGTGCTTCCCGATCGGTATGAGACCGGATACGGACTCTCGACGCAGAGCCTTCTCGACATGCGTGACGACGGGGTCGACCTCGTCATCGCCGTGGATTGCGGCATCACGGCCCACGAATCGATCGCGGCGGGCAACGTGGTGGGG
>MDTG01054546.1_pt1 | contig 13510 bp, 12 predicted proteins | sample 811421 | NCBI WGS metagenome assembly MDTG01 (sample SAMN05326645, study PRJNA326480) | marine metagenome | isolation source: seawater | place: Pacific Ocean: South East | collected 2011 | reverse complement strand
GCAAGATTGCATGAACAACGCAATGATGGTGCAAAAATATCTTTTGATGATGACGACCAAATCTTAGACATTCATAATGATTCAAATTGATGTGAATTTAATGGTTAATAGTAAGTGGATACTTCGTTTCGGAGAATTAGGTTTAAAATCCAAAACTGTTCGAGGTTCGTTTCAAAGAGCGCTATTGAATAACATGCTTGAACAAGCAAGATTAGCAAAAATAGATTTGATTGTTGATAAGCAGCGCAGCCAATTCCACGTTTATTCCAACTCAGATAAAGATGCTGTAGAAAACTTGCTTTGTCACGTTCTAGGTATAGTTGCAATTGATCGAGTTGAGAAATTAGACTGTGATTATAGTTCAAAATCTATTGCCAAAAGTGTACTAGATAATTCTCCAAATTTTGGTACTAAGCGGACCTTCGGAGTTAGGGTAAAACGTATGTACAAATTTGGAGATATAAGTTCTAAAGATTATGAAATAGAAATAGGTAGTGAAATGATAGCCTTAGATAACAATTTATCTGTCAATCTATCGAAGCCAGATGAATGGATAAGGATAATTGTTGATTCTAATGGAGTTTCAAGGATAGTTGACAGAATTGAAACAACTGCAGGTTTGCCTACTGGAGTCCAAGGAGATGTTATTGTCAACTTAGTTGATGAAAAAACTATGTTGGAATCTTTTTTGGTTATGAGAAGAGGAGTTAGGCTGATTCCTGTTCTAGATTCTAAAGAAATCTATATTAAAAAATTAACAAGATATGATCCGTTTATTGGGCAAAGAACTATGCAAAGAGACCGACATAAATTTAGCCCCAAAAGGCCAGCTTGGGGAGTTATTGGTCTTAGCATAGAAGATGCTGAACCATTTGTTGGTCAAAGAATTGATGCAGTAAAAACTACACCTCTATCAACTCTATCGCCTTTAGATGGATGGGATAATGATGAAATAAACGCTTTGATGCTGCATTTTGAAAACCCCCGAACACATAGTATAAACCCCAATGTTACAAATTGGATACATAATCATTGAGTAGTGAAATTAATTATGTCTAAGCAGGTGGAAATGTCATGCTAACTCATGAGGTAAGTGTTGCTTTCAGACCTCAAACAACAGTTAGTTCTTTGGCAGTTTCAAAAGATGGTAATTTACTTGCATGGTCTGAAAAAAATGGTTTAATAAATCTTTCAATAGAAGGTAATAAGCCTAATTTCACCTCTATAGAAGGAGTTCCTAAAGGCTTGTTTTTCCAAAATATTAATTTGATTATAGGCGATGATAATTTTGGCTTAAAATGCATTGATAACCAGTGTGAACTGATTTGGGAATGTGAAATTCCAGGCGGTATATCGCTGATTGAAAAGTGTCAAGATTTCATAGCAGTAGTAGATAATCTAGGTAGATTATCAATAGTAAGTTATAATGGTAAAATCACTAATAATAATCTTGAATTTACTTCAATAATTAAACTACTATCATCAAAAAATTGTGTGATAATTGTTCAAGAAGATGGCTCAGTGTACTGTTTTGATGGGCAAAAAGTAATCTGGAATAGGCCCTCTCGTGGAGAAGTTGGCGAAGCAATAACCGCAGTCGGCATTGATTCTTTTGAAAATTTGATCATCGGTAGAGAGGGTTATGCCTTGGTTCCTGGGGAAGAGGAAGCATTAGAAATAGAGGTTTGGGATGTATATCACAATCAACTAATTCTGCGTGATGAAATAAAAAATAGATTGATTGTAACAGTTTCTAATTCAAAAGATACATATCTTGGTTTTGATGATGGAGCAATCCATTCATTAGAACGATTGGATGATGGTAAATACAATTTTTCGGATAAAATCTTTGATTGTAAATATCCAGTTAAGACTCTAAATATTACTAATGATAGTGTAGTTGCTGGATCTTGGTTCTATCTTCATGGAATCACAAGTAGTGGTGAGAATTGGATGATTGAACACCAAGGGATTATACAATATTCAGCTTATTGTGTTACGAAAAATACATTTTATTTTGCTGGTGATGATCAAAATGATTACACAGATATTGAACCAATAGGTGTGATTGATTTATCATTAAAATTATTGGAAAAGGATAAGTCTGAATTAACCTTGTGGTTTGAATTATCAGAACAGAATGATAAATTAAGCGCTGATGAAATCTATTCAGATGACGATAAACTCGAATCGTTAATTTCGATTGAAGAACAATCTCAATTGAAGTTTCATGATGATGATTTGAATAATTTGTTAACCGCCTTAGAAGGAGATGATGAGCAATTACTTGATGACGTAGATACAGAAAAATTAGTTGGAGATAACTTATTACAAGAATTGTTAGATGAAGTAAAAATAACAGATGTGCCAATAGCTAATGCAGGAGATGATTGTGTATACAATTGTGGTGACGAAAATCATTCAATTATTCTTCTTGATAGTAGTAATACATCTGGAGACAAGAGTAAGATTGTAAGTTATTCTTGGATTGATGATACAGGTAAAGAAATCTCCAATCTTCCAAAACTTAGAGTTAAATTAGCCAGAGGTAAATATCGTTTTGAACTTAGAATAATCGATGATGATGGTAATTCGACTTTAGATTCAATCCAAGTGGAAGTGATTTAAAATGAAAAAAGATAATCTGTGGATAGAGTCATTTGTCGTCGGTGCATTATCAATGAGATGTTCAGTAATAACTGATTTGTCAAGCGGAGATACTGTGATAATTGATGGGGGTGCGGAATCATCTCGACTAATTGATTGGATTAACGATTTCAGTGGACAAGGTCCTGACTGGTCTAATGGTCCTAAAAATCATGAAGAATTATCCAAATACGGACTTTCTAATCGTAATGTAATAGCTTTGGTAAATACTCATGCCCATTTTGATCACTCCGGAGAAATACCATTTTTGCTTAATGAATACGATGTAAGTTGGTACTTACATAAAGATGATTTTTATTTGCAAAGTCTTGTTCAATTATCTGCTAGAAGGTGGGGATTTGAGTTGCCAGAACCGGCAATTGCGGACGAGTTGTTACACGATGAAATGGAATTGAAATTAGGTTCATTTACCTTCAAAATACTTCATACTCCAGGTCATACTTTAGGAGGTTGTTGCATTTTATTAGATGTTGAAGACGGTATCAGCCATATTTTCGTAGGTGATACATTGTTTGCAGGTTCTGTCGGCCGAACAGACTTACCTAATTCTGGTGGCGATTTTGAATTACTTGCTAATTCAATAATTACCAAATTATGGCCACTAGATCAATCAACAATTGTCCATCCAGGGCATGGGCCAAAAACAACAATTGGCTCTGAAAAAACTACAAACCCATATGTTGGAGTAAGCAATCCTTCATTTGGTAGACATCACTGATTAGCCTAGTAAGTTAGATAGTGAACTGCTAAGTACTGGAAGAGCATCTTCCCAAGTAGCAACAATTCCATAATCTGCATGTTGGAAAATAGGTGCGTCAGCATCTTTGTTAATCGCTACTATGTACTTTGATGATCTCATACCAGCAAGATGTTGAATTGCTCCGGAAATCCCAACTGCAATATACAGATTAGGATTTACTGTTTTACCAGTTTGACCTACTTGCATTGAATGAGGTATCTCATCCCATGTGTCGACTGCAGCTCTTGATGCTCCAACTGCAGCACCGAGTTTGTCAGCAATTTCCTCGAGGTGGCTAAAGTTTCCGGGATTACCCATTCCTCTGCCGCCAGAAATAATGATGTTTGCTTCTGAAACATCTAATCTTTCCGAAGCTCTCTGAACCATTTCTTTGAGTGCAGTTGTGACGTTTCCTGATGTATCAATAACTTGAACTTCGCCACTTCCAGAATTATCAGCAGGAGTAAACACATTTGCACGAATTGAAACAACAGCATCACCAGATAATTTGACACTTTGCATTGCCTTTCCAGAATAAATTGGACTTGTCAATACTGTTCCATCATTGCTTATTTCAACAACATCTTGAACAACTGATATTGATCGTCTTGCAGCAAGTCTTGCTGCCAAATCCTTTGATTGTGTAGATGCAGAAGTGACTATAATGCCACTTGGTGAGACAGCATCAAGTGCCTCTGCCCATGCTGCAGCATCATAGTTCGAGAAAATTCCAGATTTGGCTGCAATGATTTTTGATACTCCAGAAATGCTACTAGCATCATTTGCGATAGCTGAATCGTTACATGGTACCACAAGGGTACAATTGGAACCCAATTGGTTCGCAGCGGTTACAAGTTCATTTGTTGTAGCACTAATTTTTCCTTTTGATAATTCTGCAATTATTATTGTATCTGACATTTTTTCACCTCAAATTATGTTTGCCTCATCCCTAAGTAGTTGAGCAACAGTTTCGGCCGATGCTCCACCTTCGAATTTTTTGCCTGCCGGTTTTGCTGGAGGCATAACTTGAGAAACAATCGTTACAGAAGCAGCAGGAGGGCTTACTGACTTAACTTCAACCTGTGCCTTTTTCGCCATCATAATTCCTTTTACATTTGATTTTCTAACTTTTGTTGAACCTTTGTCACAACTTACAACTGCAGGTAGGCTTACTGAAATGATTGCATTACCTCCTTCTGCAGGTGATGTCACTGTAAGGCCATTTTCAAAATTAATGTTGATAACATTTGACACAGAACCCCATCCTAGTCTTTCAGCAATTCCTGGCCCAGTTGAACCAGCACCGGTATCAGCAGCAGATTTGCCACAGTATACTACATCATAGCCACCAGATGATATTTCATTGGCCAGCACAGATTGTAAACCATTTGAGTCCATGAAACCATCGTAATCCAATCTTACTATGTTGTCTACTCCCAATGCTTTTACACCTTTCAAAACCTTATCAGCACCAGGTCCCCCTAATGTTATAGCAGTAACAGTACCGCCATTGGAATCCTTGTGTTGTAATGCATTTTCTACTGCAAACTCATCATATGGACTAATATCCATTTTTACACTGGATAAGTCTACCCTATCTCCTGTTATTTGTATTTTAGAATTAGTATCTGGAACTTGTTTAACCAATACAGCAATATTTACCATTGTATCACCAATAAGCAATCGTAGAGAATTAGATTGATGAACATTTGTATTCAAGAATTATTACAAAAGCAATGAATAGATAGTTATTTTTTGTTCACTATCTGATTAACCATTTCAAGCAATTCAGGACTATTTTCAAAGTGCTGTGCAACATTTTCTAATCCACGGGAAATGCCATCAGCAACACCGAACTTAGCATCCAATGGGTGTAGAGTTCCATCCATTACAGCCTGTTTAAATTCATTCAAATCAGTCCATGTTGATGGTTCACCGAATTTCGGGTTTGGTGTGACAATTATTTCGCCAAATTCGGGTAAAATTACATGTTCTGCGAGTTCATAAATTGGTGAATTTTCGTCTTCAGTATTTAGATAAGCATGCTTTTGCATTTTCTTTCGTAATTGTTTTGGCTCATCATGGATTAATATGGCCCCTCCCGGGTCTGATTTGCTCATTTTATGATCAAAACTTTCCATCCTTGAACCACTTGACTTTAATGAAGAAATTATTGGAGTGTGTAAACAAGTAGCCTTTCTCCAACCATACTTACTAGCTACATCACGCATGAACATATGGGCTTTTCTTTGATCCATTCCTCCAATTGCAATATCTATGTCTAATTCAAAGATATCACTAGCTTGCATTGCAGGATAGAAGAACTTTGACAAATCGTGGTCTGAAGAAGCCTCATCTCTACCCATAATCGTGAAAGTTTTTCTTACCATGGCTAGTGTTGCTCCTTTTGAACACCTTAGAACTCGAGTCCAGTAGTTTCCATTATCCATAAGTTCAGATGCATAATAGAATCTTAATTCACCTGGGCCATCACCTTCTGGAGGGTAGTCTAAAAGCGCTCTAAATGTTTCTTCCATATAGCGTGCAGTGAGTTGAATATTTTCCATACTACCATTGAATTTGTCATTTATCCAAGCGTGCCAATCAGCAAGGAAAACCAATACATTGACATCAGCTTCTAACATTCTTTTCAATTGGAGTGAGAGAACCTTCCATCCAATATGCGCTTTTCCCGATGGTTCAAAACCAACATAGCATCTCAGAACACCGTCACCACCAGCACTGACTCCATCAGCCACACAATCAACTAGGTAATCTAGGCCGACAGTTTCTTCTACAGAACCAATAATCTTGTGAATTCGCTCTATTTGTGAACTGTTTAAATCATTTATTCGAGGACATCTCTCTTGATATTGAATCATCATTTGTTCAATATCCATAAATCATCACCTCAAAATAAATCATTTAGTTTCTTTACCTTGCCTTCTGATGGTGCTTCACCATTTTCTATCATTGATTCTAATTCAGCGATCATTGTCAGAGCTTTTTGTTTAATTTCATCGTCCAATTTAGTACTCATTTGCATTGACTTGTGAGCCATCTTAATTGCTGACTTTGCCTTAGAGAATTTTTTTGTTTCCTCTTTGGCTTTGTCACCTCTTTGCTTGGCGTTATATCCAGTAGCGTTATCCAAGAAACCAGACCAGCGTTTTCTTGATTCCATGGCTTGCTCTCTTCCACCTTCGCCATTCAAGAATTCACCAAGAGCGTCACCTTTCAACTGTTCAACATCAACAACTAATTTTCCTTCACTATCAAAATGACCTTGAACTTTGGTTAGAATACCAAATGAGGCAACAAATACACCTTCTGAGTCAGCATTTACACCATCAAAATATTCGGTTGCTAATTTAGCAAGCCCTGCATTTCCACCAATCTGTTTAACAAGCCCACGCTTTACTGAGAATTTCTCCATGAGCAAGGCCAAAACTCCATTGAACATAAGGCTCACCGTCAAAAAAGGCTGAAGAGAAATATTTTCATTAAGCACTTTGTGGAGAACTCGTGCGAGTCAATTACGTTTTACCGATTTCACTGATAATGATTCTGTTACTCCCTATTGTAATTGCTGAGAATAAACAAGTAGATCTGTCATTAGAATCATCCATTGCTAATTATGATCTAGGTATTTCCACAGCCGCAGTTTCTCCTGATGGTGAATCAGTATTATTGGTCGGTAATGAGGGATATGCGCATTTAATTTCAGCAAAAAATGCCGGTGATCGTTCACTAGATGTAGAATTGAATAGTGTAAGAGAACACGATTTCAATGATGTATCTTGGCATCCTAGAGGCGAGGCAGCATTGATTGCAGGAGATTTTGGTACGGCTATGAGATATGAGAAAATAGATCATAGTATCACCATAGTCAATGGTACAGGAGCAATTCTAGGTAGAGATATGAGTGTAGTTGAATGGCGTAGCGCAGGAGATTATGCATATTTCGCAGCAAAAGATGGTGAAGTTTGGCGCTTTTCAGAGGGGACAGGTTTCATGAGTCTTGGCAATAATGCAAATTCTGAAATAACTGGAATTTCATGCCATATGAACTATGATCTTTGTGTTGTTTCCACTCTTTCAAGTGGCTTGGGCGTAATTGGTGCGACTCATAACTTAACATGGATTAGCGGAACTAAAACAGACACTTGGATTGATGTTGATTGCCCAGGTGCACAATTAAACGAATGTGTTGCTTTCGGTAGTGGCCTTAGAATGATTTCTATTCTACTAAATACTCTAGATCATACTAAATCTTCAGTTGGAGATATGGTTGAATATAGAACACTAGAGGGTGATTTTATTGCTTCCTCAAGAGGTGATTCTAGTACTTCTATAATCTATCTTGCACCTTCATCAACTGTGAGATATGACTCAATTAACGATATTGCCAAAGTTCAAATCTCATCAACACAGTTCAGTGATTGGGATTCAGTCCTCTCTGGCAGGCAGATTTCATATGTTTGGGAAAACAATTTCAATAGTGGTTTCCTCTTGACATCCAATGGTAATATTGTTTCATTTGAACCCAATGAAGTTGAGATTGACAATAGCATGATGACAACAATAATTTTAGTTGCAGTATCTGTTTCTGTGCCTGGAGTAATTTTGGGATTAATATACATGAATAGTCCTTTTTTGCAAAGAAAATATAATCAGTTCAGGAAGAAAATTAAGAAGCGACCTTCTTCTAAACGTAGTTAGGTTATTGAAGCGCCTATGACCCCGACGAATTGGGGAGAACACATGGAGCAGTTCGAAGGGCTAGATTTTTACGATATAGAGAGCCTATTAACTGAAGAAGAAATAATGATTAGAGATATGGTAAGAGATTGGGTAGACGAAGAAGTTTTACCCAAAATTGAACATGCTTGCGAAGAAGGAATTTTCCCAGATGAGTGGCGAGTCGCACTAGGGGAAATGGGTGTACTTGGAGCACCACTTAAGGGCTATGGATGTCCGGGATTATCTTATGTTGCATATGGTTTAATCTGTCAAGAACTTGAAAGAGGAGATTCAGGACTTAGATCCTTTGCTTCAGTACAAGGATCACTAGCAATGTACCCAATTTGGGATTTCGGCAGTGAAGAACAGAAGAATTACTATTTGCCAAAGATGACATCTGGGGAAATGGTAGGATGTTTTGGACTTACTGAACCTGATTATGGCTCTAATCCAGGCGACATGATTACTAAAGCTGAAGATATGGGGGATCATTATTTACTTAACGGAGCAAAAATGTGGATTACTAATGGTACTATAGCAGATGTAGCAATAGTTTGGGCTAAGTTAGATGGAGTAATTAAAGGATTTATTGTTGAGAAAGATGACGAGGGATTTTCAGCTCCTGAAATGAAGGGTAAGCATTCTCTAAAGGCATCAGTTACCAGTGAATTGGTTTTCCAAGACTGCAAGATTCCTAAAGACCGTATTCTACCTAATGTAAAAGGTCTAAAAGGACCTTTTTCATGCCTAAATAATGCTCGATATGGTATATCTTGGGGTGCTCTTGGTGCCGCTATGGCATGTTTCCATAGTGCCAAGACATACGCTCTTTCAAGAATTCAATTCGATGTACCAATCGCATCTTATCAATTGGTTCAAAACAAACTTGCTTGGATGCTTAGAGAGATTACTAAAGGTCAATTATTAGCATACCACCTTGGCAAGAAGAAAGACGATGGTACATGGTTCAATGAGCAAATATCTTTGGCTAAAATGAATAATGTCGATATTGCCCTTGAGATTGCTCGAACAGCACGTGATATACATGGTGCTAATGGTATTCTTGATGAGTACCCAGTAATGCGTCACATGGCTAATTTAGAGTCTGTCAAGACTTATGAAGGAACTCATGATATACACAATTTAATCATTGGCAGATACATAACAGGCATTCAAGCCTTTACAAGAACTCTTTGAGATCACACAGATGGCAATAGGCCAATTCTTGCTAAACCATTCCAAATAGGGTCTAGGATTCTTGGTAACATTCTGTGTCTAATATACACAGCAGCTGCTAAACTCATCTTTTGTATTTTATTTAATTTGACTCGCTTAGTGAATACGTCACCTTGCTCTTTTTCGATTTGACGTAGGATCTTATCATAGAAAGCAATCATTGCAGCCGGAGAATATCTTGTTCTTCGTGGAAGAAGTGGTAATAATTGTCTTGCTTCTTTAAGATAAGTTCTAGCTCGTCTTGCATAGTGGTAACAATAAGGTTCCCAAGTTTTGTTCAACACAACTTTACCATCTAATTCAGATTCTTGAATTCCATTCTTTTCAAGTTCATCTAGTGGTAGATAAACTCTATCTCTTTCAATATCTTCACCAACATCTCTCAATACGTTGGTTAATTGCATAAAAATACCCCATGACTCAGCATATTTCTTAGCAATAGGGTCATTGTATCCGTAAATTTCGATACACATTAGCCCAACTACAGAAGCGACTCGATAGCAGTAATCATACAGTTCGTCAAATGTTCGATAACGGTTGTTGTAAAGATCATCTTCCATTCCAGAAATTAGGTCATCAAATACGTTTCTTGGAATGCCATATGATTCAACAGTATCCTTCAAAGCAAGGAATACTGGGTCTGTAGAGTATACATCAGTGTAACATGTTGACAATTTTTTCCTAAAGAAAAATAATTGAGTAATCTTGTTCAAGTATGATTCTTCATCAAGAATAGAGCCTCTATTTTGTAAAGCTTCCAATTGTTCTCTGTAAGCGATTGCTTCAGGATCGGTTTGTCCAACACTGCCAGGGAATCTATCAGCCCAATCTCCATCAGCAATATCATCTGCTCTACGGCAGAATGCATATACTGCACACATTGCAAATCTTTGTTCATCAGGTAAATACTTGAATGAGTGATAGAAATTACCAGCCTCTTGGATAGTAAGTTTTTCACAGTATTGATAAGCCAATTTCAATAATTCTTGAGGCGGTTTTTCAGACCAAATTGGAGCATCAAGGTTTTGGAAAGGATCAACTAATTCATTTTTTTCAGTAATTCCAATGAATGCAACACCTTCCCTTAATGCCTCCATCGCTGTAACACTAACCGCTTTTACCGCGTCACGAGCAAGCACAACACCAGCACGAAGTCTGTCCAGGGTTGTCATTTTAGGGATTTCATCACCTAGTTCTCTAGATTTTGCATTTCCTTTCAGAGGAAATAACAAATCCAAAGGTTTTCGGCGTTCCAACATCCCTATCGTATTGCTGTATTAGTCCTCCTTTTTGATTGCTTTGCAAAAAAGCATCAATAAGTGTAGAGAAAATGTCTAATGGAAACAATAACTAAAAAGCACCATAAATTAGCAAGTAAGTTTTTATTTACTAAAGTCATTAAAGACTATTTTTTCATTTCTTTATTTTTTTCCAACAAGCGTTTTACTCCACCCGGAATCAAGAGGGCACGGGGTAATTTTCTCGCATATGACTTAATCTCATCACGAGTCACTTTGATTCTGTCCGAGGAGTCAAGAATATTCCCTTCTCTAAGTAGAGAAACAGTTCTTTGCCCTATCAAAACAGGTAACATGCATGATGCTTTAAGCCTAAATTGAGTCTCTGGCAGCATTTTGATATATTCTACTGCTTCATCTAAATGTTCATTTGTTAAATCCAAATACTCATCATATAGTGGTCTAAATTTATCTATATTGTTTGGATCTAGTAGATCTTTTGGTTGTAAGTTATGCTTTGTTAATTCTTCTTTAGGTATATAACAGCGCCCGAATCTAAGGTCTTCTGGAATGTCTCTTAATATGTTGATCATCTGTAATGCTTTGCCAAATCTAATTCCCTTCTCAAAGAAATCATCTTGCTTTTCAGATGGCATTGAGATTAAATGAGCAAGAGACATTTTTGTCCAAAAAACTCCAACACATCCTGCTACTCGATAGGTATAGTCATCCATTTCTTGATTATTTTTCAAGGCAGAAATTCTTCCTCCCTCCTTTGCAGTACCAAATCTTTCGAGGTCAAGTATTTGTCCACCGACTATCACATTTAGGCATTCTAACATCCTCTCTTGATCACTTTCATCATAAACTTGTAATCCATCTACTACATCTTTGACATTTTTCAATAATTCAGCTTCATTAGGATTCTCTTGAATCTCTGCTAACTCAGAGAAGTCGGGTAAGTTTGAAGAATTACCTTGAGCAACATCATTATAATTTCGAAGTATCCTCAACAATTCTTCTGTCTCTCCATGCTTAGAGTCGGCAATGGTATCAGCTACTCTTGCCAATAGGTATAGCAGACCTATTTGACCACGCACCTTTTTTGGAAGGTATTTCAAAGTCGGATAAAATGAACGTGAAGTAGATTTTAACAAATTATCAATTTTTTCATTGATAAGTACTGACATATAACCCCTTCATGATAATCCAAAGACTAATTGTTATTGACCCTATGGTAAAATGATTATGTAAATTTAGTCTTGGAATAGATATTTATCTCAAACTCTCTAATATGATTATACTAAAAAACAATGTAATTTAATGGTGAAAATAATAGTAAGGCTTTATTGGGATTAACTCACCGTCTTGTTGAGGGGATTAGATGCAATGCGACTCTTGCGGCGAAGAGATACCTGCTGACAGCATTTTTTGTCCTGAGTGTGGTTCTCGACAAGATCTGTCAAGAGCTGGTGGTTTTAATGCCCCAAATTCAGTTGGTCTGTCCGGACAAGAGGTGTCAGGAGGACGAAATTTCGGTGTCGTCTCAGGTGAAGCAATTAGACATCAAAGAGAGATGTCAGTTTCAGATCCAAATGCAGTTTCACCAGAATTGATGAGGCAAATTGCACAAAGTATGCAAAATGAAAACATCCCTCCAACCGGTACTTTTCCTCCACAGGGATATCTAAACCCAATTAATGAACAAACAAATTTGAATCAACAGATGTCCGGTAATAACTTAGGCAATACTCCTTTGACAAATGTTCAAAATGTAACTCCAATGAATCAATCATCGCCAACAGATGAAATGGTAACTCGCTTAGCTGAAGCAGAGAAAGCAATGAAGAGTGAGAGGAGAAATCAATGGCTAAATATGAATCAGGCTTCAGCATCGAATGTCCTATCTAATTTAGGAGCGGATTTACCTGCTCATCTGCGTAACGAAACAAATGCTGCACAAGAAATTCTAACTGGCGCTCTTGGAGGACAAAAAGATGCTCCAAATGAGGCATTCTTGAGAAGAATGTGCGAGGTTGCAGTTAGAAGAGTTGCTAGAAAGAGAGGAGTTGCAGTTGAAACCCCTCAGGCAAAATTAGAAGATGGAGTCATTAATGTAAACATAACTTTCATCGATGATGGACGTGTTTTAGATACTCCAGAAGAACTTTCACATGCTTTTGAGCATGCTATACAAACTGAAATCGCCCTGAAAGGTTTTGATTATATTGCAGTGATAAATCTATACCGCTCTAAGGATGGAGAAATAGAGAACCTCTCTGATGATGAAGAAGAGGAAATGTTCGCTTGTGAAATCTGTGATGGACTTGTCAAAGAAAGTGACAATGAATGCCCTCATTGTGGAGCAATTTTCGAAGATGAAGAGGATGATGAACCAGAACCACCTAGCAGAGGCCCACCTAGAAGGGCCCCGCCAAGTGTCCCTTCAAGAGGCGGCCCTCCCAAAGGTCCATCCAGAGGCGGCCCTCCCAAAGGTCCATCCAGAGGCGGTCCTCCAAAAGGCCCATCCAGAGGCGGTCCTCCAAAAGGCCCATCCAGAGGCGGACCCCCTGGAAGCCCAAGCAAGTCACCCCCATCTTCTCCTAAACCAAGTGGCCCATCAGGTGGCCCACCAAAAGGCCCAGCGCGTAGTCCACCTTCAGGGGGCCCTCCAAAAGGCCCAAGACGTGGCCCTCCTCGATGAGTAAGTGATAATATTGGCAAATAATAAATTGCCCGAATTCGGATCTATTGGATTCAACGGTAAATTAAGGCCATCACAAATTGCCGCAGTTTCAGTTATTGAGCCACAGTTAGATGTTCATGGCAAACATTTGCATATAGTTGCTCCACCAGGTTCAGGAAAAACAGTTCTTGGCCTATATGT
>MDTG01183551.1_pt1 | contig 13511 bp, 15 predicted proteins | sample 811421 | NCBI WGS metagenome assembly MDTG01 (sample SAMN05326645, study PRJNA326480) | marine metagenome | isolation source: seawater | place: Pacific Ocean: South East | collected 2011 | reverse complement strand
TTTGTAGGTGTAGGTTCTGGAACATTTGTAGGTGTAGGTTCTGGAACATTTGTAGGTGTAGGTTCTGGAACATTTGTAGGCGTAGAAACAATATTATTTTCTGAACAAGATGAAATTGAAAATATTAACAAGACGAATATTAGAAATTTCATTTCACAAATTCACTTACTAATTTACTTATTTCTTCAGGATTTTCGAATATAATCATATGGGTAGTGTTTGGAATTTCCTCAATTATTATATTTTCAAAATTTTCATTTATTTTATTTATTTGCATTTCTTTTATTAAGCTCATACTTGGCTTAATTAAAAGCAAAGGAGTATTAATTGAATTTTGAGGCATATTAATCAGTGTTCCTTTTTGAATAGAATTGTCCCAAATTCTTATATCATAATCGAATCTGTTTTTAGAAATTATTTGTTGCTTGTCTTCTGTAAGTTCAGAATTCATATTTTTCACATATCCTAAGCTATCTTTAGGCTCAACCCAAGATTTCTTAGCATTCTTTTCAATGACTGATAGAAACTTGAATGCCAGCGAATCTGTTGTTGTATTATTACTAAACCAAGGATCAATAAGAATGATTGAATTTAATAACCCTTTTTGAGTTGTTGCTATATTGTTTAAGATCGTTCCTCCTAGTGAATAACCAATTACACCAATAGGATTTGAAAACTTCTCGTTAATAAATTCCTCTACAACATAAGTCAAATTGTTTAGGTCAAAGGGAATTTGAAGATTTGAATCACCATGACCTGGAAGATCAATTGCTGTGACATGAAATTTTTCTGCAAGCTCACGGGTAATGAAATCAAAAGAACTTGAGCTCCCCATTAAACCGTGAATCATTAATATATCTGGATTATTATCATCTCCAAATTCTGAATAATAAATATTTTGATTATCTATAGAAGAATAAAAAATATTTGATCCTTTATCATCATTTGAACAACTTGTGATCATAATTATAGAAAAAACTATTAGCAGGTATTTTTTTTTAAGCATAGTTAAATTTTATCAAGTATTTTGCTAAATAGGATTTTTCTATATTTCTTTTAAAAATCCTTTTTCATGCCACATGAATCCATCTTGACTGTAGCTCTTAAAGCCTTCAATTGTGGTGATTTGATTTTCGACAATATATCTTAGGTACTTTCCTTTTATGGCTTTTCCATTATGGCCTGAAGAAACTACTTCCCCTTTCTTTTTAAAAAAGAAATTAATTTTTAATATATTTTTTGATTTATAAGATTTTCTATGAATTTCTGGAAGCAGGTCAATTATTAATTCTTCTTTTTTCAGATATTCTGTAAATATTGGATTCCAGTATTCATGTAGCCTTAAAACATTCATTTTTAACTTATAAAATGGCAGAAGATCGTTTGGTGAAACTAAACCGAATAGGGCACTTGTAATTAGAAAATTTTCTCTTAGAAAATCATAAGATTTTTTTTCTAGAGAAGAAGGATCTAAGTAGTTGTATACAACTCCCGTATATCTTTCCATTGACATAGAACATTCCGATTCGAATACGTTTAAATTATGGTTATGCAGTTCGTTGCATTTTTCGATTGAGGTTCCATAAATCTTTTGCAAATCATCAGGTTTGCAATTATTAAGCATTTTAATTATGCCTTTTACCTCACTATTAAATTTGTAATCAGTATTTTTAAATTTTACTGAAGATGTATTTATAAGTGATTTACCTTCACTTGGAGGTATTAAAATTTTCATTTTTTCCTTATTAATAATATATTTTACATATGAAAATTACAGATATAAAGACTTATGTCCTAGTTGCTGATAATGCTGATGTTTCGCTTACTTCTTCTGCACAGGATACTGTATTGGTAATTGTAGAAACTGATGAAGGAATAACTGGCTATGGAGAAACAGACACAAATCCATGGGTAGTTAAAGCCCTTATACAGTCACCAGGAACTCACACCATGGATCAATCTATGAAAGATATTTTAATTGGAATGAATCCGTTGAACATAAGTGAATGTTGGAAATCTTTATATGTGGGTACTGCCATGACAGGAAGAAGAGGAGCAGGTGTAAATGCTATAGGTGCAATTGATATGGCATTATGGGATATTAAGGGTAAATATGAAGAAAAGCCTATATATGAATTATTAGGTGGCAATGTGCACGATACCATAACTCCTTATGCATCTCTTCAACCCTTAGGATCTAGCTTTGAGGAATACAGAGACTCATTAGTAGAGTGGGCAGAAAAAGCAAAAAAATTAGGATTTAAAGCTGTAAAGTCTGAAGTCACTATGAATGGTCCATATTCTCATAACGGAATGAATGAAGATGATGATAAACACACAAAGGTAATTGAGGCTGTAAGAAAAGCTTTAGGGCCAGATATTGAACTTATGGTAGATGTTCAATACAAATGGGAAACTGCTGACCAAGCTATTCGAACAGTAAAAGATTGGGCTGAATTTAATATTTATTTTTTAGAAACACCAGTATGGACAGATAACCTCGATGATTATGCAAGAATGCATGAAGAAGCTCCTATGAAAATTGCAGCAGGAGAATGGTTAAGCACAGCTCATGAATTTAAAGATTTAATAGAAAGAGGTAAAGTTGATGTTGCTCAACCTGATATAGGTAGGGTAGGAGGATTAACAGAAGCAAAAAAAGTTTCAGATATTGTTGATGCGAATAACAGAATAATCGTGCCGCATTGCTGGAAGACTTCTATTTCGATTAGTGCTACTGCTCACTTTGCTTTTAATACCCCATCTTGTAAATTTATTGAATACCTACCTCCGCAATTGTGCCATGAAACACTAAGACGTGAATTAGCTATTGAAGGTTTTGATTTTAAAGATGGACTCATACAATTACCCACCAAAAGCGGTCTAGGAATAGATTTAAATCAAGATGCAGTAAAAAAATACAGAGTGGATTAATAAATCATTAAAAGTTAACCTTAGCTTAATGAAGTTCAAAGGTAATTATTATGGCAGGCACAAAGAAAGAAGAATTATTTAGCATACAAGAAGACATGGTTAGTATGCTTGAGCACTTATCTGATAAGTATAAACTCGAAGACAGATCAAAAGCATTAAGAGTAATATTGGATTATGTAGCAAAAGATGGAGATATTGAGGAAATTTTTACTAAAAGAAGGTGCTTAAGGTGCGGCGGAAGATCAGGCTGGGAGAAACAAAGCGACTAGGAGATTATTATGAATGAAGGTATGGGACCAAGTATATGGCTAGCTGGAGACCCTGCAGATCTTAAGAGGTGGATGAATTCTGGTATTGAAGGAATTGTCACAAATACAGTTGTTCAAAGAGAATTGACCGAAAAATATGGATCATTAATTAATCTCACTAAAGAATATCTTGATATTACAGACAAAAAAATTGCTATTGAAATAGACGGAGAGTCAACTCAAGAACTTCTTGATGTAGGAGAAGTATTTACAAAGATGTCTGATCAAATAATTTTAAAAATCCCTTGCAGTGAGATTGCTTTAGATGCTTTTTCTTTCCTTAAAAAAGAAGGAATAGAAACATTTTGTACAACTGTGTTTTCATTAAATCAGGCTGTATCTGTTGCTCAGGCAGGAGCTGATCATATACTTCCATTTTGTGAACCTATGAAAGAGATAGGAGTAAGTCCATCAAAATTAGTTAAAGATTGCGTGGATACATTTAAAAATTGGGATAATAGACCAAAAATAACTGCAGCGCTTGTTAGATCTGTAGATGTTGCGCATTCTGTTATCAAAGATGGCGCAGATGGGATAATAGTTTTTTGGCCAATTTTTCAAGAAATGTTAAAGAATACCTATACAGATAAGTGGAATAAAATTTTTATGGATGAGTGGAAAACCATGCATAAAAAAAGTCATCTGAAAGGACTTCCAGTCAATTTGGACTGAGCTTAATTTTATGAATATGAGAAATCTTCCAACTATAATTACATCTACAAGATTTATTTTAGCTGGAATAATAGCTTGGTTATTATGTTATGAATCCAATTTTTTTACGTTAATTTCTGTCATTTTATTTGTTGCAGGATCATTAAGTGATGCATTAGACGGTGCAATTGCAAGAAGGCAAGAAAGCCCTTCTAAATTTGGGGCTTTTCTTGATCCAATCGCTGATAAATTTTTGGTTTTTTTGGTATTAATATCCTTAGTATTTAATAGGGATTCCAATGCTTTATTTGTTATTTCTATAGTTATTATTTCAAGAGAAATACTTATAATGTCCTTAAGGGAATGGATGGCTACTTCAGAAAAAGGAAAGTTAGTTGAAGTGTCAGGTTTAGGAAAAGCAAAGACCATTATTCAAATGAGTGGAATAAGTTTAGTGATTGGTGCGCCATTAGTTAAAGATTCTCCCTTAGCCATATGGGAATATTTTCATGAATTTTCATTATTCGTGCTTTTAGTTGGAGCAATTATAGGGGTTTACTCAGCTTTTAAATATATTAAAGAAAGCTATTCTTACCTTTATTAAGAAATTTCTTTTTCTAATTCCTCAAGCGACTCATCGACAGCATCACAAATTTGATCAATTTGATCTTTTGTAACAGTAAGAGCAGGAGCTATTGGCAGTATATATGCTGGAACTCTGATCCATATGCCACGTTTTTTTAATTTTTCAGTAAGAATTTGATTTAAATGAAGAGAGGGATCAAAGTGTTCCTTAGTCTCTTCATTTTTTACTATTTCTAATCCTTGAAGAAGCCCTATGCCTCTATTATCTCCAACAATTTTATATTTATCTTTTATTTCTGAGAGATTATTAAATAGCTGTTCGCCTCTCAGTTTTGCATTTTCAACTAAGTTTTCTCTTTCCACAATTTCAAGGTTCTTTAAGCCTGCTGCAGCACCTCCTGGGTGAGCTGAATATGTATACATGTGTGACCATGATTTTTTGGGTTCTCCAAGGAAAGAATCTGATATTTTTTTTGTAGAAATTGACCCACCTAGAGGAAAATATCCGCTTGTTACTCCTTTGGCAAAGCTCATGATATCGGGAGTAACTTTTGCTATATTAGATCCAAACCATTCTCCTAGCCTTCCAAATCCTGTAATTACTTCATCGAAAATTAGTAGTATTCCATATTTGTCACAGACTTCTCTTACCATGGGCCAGTAGTTATTGGGCGGAACCACACCTCCAAGCGGTTGAGAAACAGGTTCTCCAAGAAAACACGAAATTGAATCTGGGCCATGAAAAAGGATTTTGTCTTCTATGTCTTTAACTAATATTTCAGCAAATTCGTCTGGGCTTTGGTCTTTAATTGGTCTTCTGTAGTAATTTGGCTGATCTACGTGTATTAAGTTTATTGGTGCAGGATGATAGTCAGTTCTTGGAAAGCCAGGATGGCCACCTAGCCACATTGTTTGATAAGTAGAGCCATGATAAGAAAAGTCTCTAGAAATTATTTTATATCTACCTCTTTCACCATTTCTTACGTGATAGGCTTGAGCCATTTTTAGACTTGATTCATTTGCTTCAGATCCTCCTTGGCAAAAAAAAGTTTTATTAAGTTTGCCAGGAGTGATATCAGCAATTTTTTTAGCTAATTTAACAGCCACTGGTGTAATGCCGGCATATACATTCATGCTTACATCTGTTAATTGTTCATATATTGCTTTAGCTATTTCTTCTCTGCCATGACCAACATTTCTAAAATACATTCCGCTTATTCCGTCTAAATATTCCTCATTATCATGAGAAGTAAGGTAGATGCCATCTGCTTTCTTAACTATTAATGGCCCCCCTTCTAATTCCAAACTAGACTCGTTAATCATTCCGATGTACATGTGATTATTGGCAGATTCAGCAATACTGTTTTTATATTTATTACTCATAGGTTCATGATACTACACAATTTCATAACACATAATTTGAATTTTTAATTTAATTTAATTATTATTTTGTTAACTTAGAGAGACTGGAAATATGCCTAAATTAAACACAAAACAAATTGATTATTTTGAGGAATTTGGTTTTTTGCCTCTCAAAGATGTCTTTAATCCTGAAAAAATATTAGATCCGATAGTTCGTGAGTATCATTCTGTGCTGGACGATTTGTGCTCAGATTTGTTTAAAGAAAATAAGTTGTCCTCAAAATACGAGCAGCTTAATTTTGGAGATAGAGTTACCAAGGTTATGCAGGAAACTGGAGAGGTTCATGCACAGTATTTTGATTTTTCTTTGCCATTTCAGGGTGTAAAAAAAGATACTCCCATGTGGTTTGGAGAGTCTGTTTTTAAAGCTCTTGTTTGTGAAGAAATTCTAGATGTGGTGGAATCAATTATAGGCCCTGAAATATATTCTAATCCTGTTCAGCATGTACGAATAAAGCCACCTGAAAAGTTGCTGCCCAAAAATGATTTGGGGCAACCTATAATAGGTGCTACTGCATATCACCAAGACGCTGGAGTTGTTAATGAAAGTGCTCAGGAAACACAAATGCTAACTGTTTGGTTCCCTATTTTTGATGCACCTGTAGAGGCAGGACCTCTAAAAGTTGTTCCTGGTAGCCACAAAGGAGAAGTTTTAAGGCATTGTGCTAATTATAAAAATTTAGGACTTACCCAAATCCCAGAACATTTGTTTGATGAGCAAGGAGCAGTTCCAGTTCCTTTAGATAGAGGAGATATAGTTATTTTAAATAAAAAAACTGTTCACGGATCATTATCAAATGTGAGTGAAAATATAAGATGGAGTTTTGATTTGAGATATAACCCTACTGGGCAGGACACTGGTAGAAAAATTTTTCCAGGCTTTGTTGCCAGAAGTAGAGAAAATGTATCTTCTGAATTTAGGAATCCAAAGAAATGGAAAGATTTATGGGAAGATACAAGATTAAAGATGAGTGAGATAAATCAGGACGGGATGTCAGATTTCAATTTTAATCAACATGTTGATTGTGCTTAAAACTGTTGATTTTACGTAAAAAAAATTTATTTTTATTTTATGTATCTTCATTAATATTTTTTAGTTGTTTCTCAGGTGATATTTTAGAAGATGAAATGAATGCTTCTGAGGATTTTTCTTATTTTTTTATTACCAAGGAAAATGGGTATTTTAATGTTGATAGTTTTGTAAACGCAGGCTGGAAAAAATCAAAATCATTTATAACTGATGCCTTAGACAAAGAAGGGAATTTACTAACTCCTGACGCCATGGAAATTTGGTATGGATTTTATAACAAAAAGGATATTGAGATTAGATTTTATACTGACCATTCAAAAGCCAATACCTCTGGAATTGAAAGTGCAGAAGCTGCTGTAGGCAGAGCGGTAAATGCAAATTCTAAGGGTGGAATAATCACATCAACAAATAATCGTGTCTCTTATCAGTCTTATGTAGTAGCTGGCAATGCAGTAATTTTATGCCAAGATTTACTTAATAACTGCAAGGATTTAGCTGATAAATTAGAATGAAAACTTCTAGTGGTAAGTGGCTACCATTTTCCGCAATTGCAATTGGTCTTTTTTCCGCAGTGCTAGATGGAAGTATGATAGGAATAGCTCTTCCCCAAATATCAAAAGATTTTTCATTAGATATTTCTAAGGCTGCATGGTTGTCATTAGTTTCTACAATTACAGTTGTTGCAATACTTTTACCAGCTGGCAATTTGTCAGACAGAATAGGAAGAAAAAGACTTTATTTATTTGGAGTTGTGATAATGGCAGTTGGGTCAATATTATGCTCTCTTTCTCAAAATTTTGTATTTTTACTTTTACTAAGAGTTATAGTTTCAATAGGTGCTGCTATGAGAATGAGCACTGGCCTCGCAATGGTTATGATGATTTTTGGGGACAAGGAAAGAGGTACTGGATTAGGTGCTAATACAACAACAGTAGGATTAGCTGCGATTTCAGGTCCAATATTTGGTGGATTTTTAGTTTCTAACTTTGGGTGGGAATCAGTTTTTTTAACTCAATTTATACTAAGTGTTCCGGTATTTTTTTTAGGGTATTTTTATTTAGACTCGAATGTAGTGGATGCATCAAGAAAAAAAAATTCAGGAAGTTTTGATTATGCTGGATCATTAATATCAGCTATTGCATTTAGTGCTTTACTTTTTTCAATTAACTTTAGCATTTTATCAATGTCTCTCTTTTTAATAATCGGTAGTGCATTAACTGTAGTATTCCTTTTTTCATTATTTATCTATGTTGAGTCAAAGGCAGAAACCCCGATTCTAGATACCATTTTATTAAAGGACCCTAAATTTATTTTTTCAATGGGAACTAGACTTTTTGGATTTTTGGCAGGTAGCTCTACCTTATTCCTAATGCCATTTTATATTCAAATGGTAAAAGGAATTCCTCCAGACCAAGCCGGACTTTTGATTTTTCCGGGTGCAGTTGGAATGGCTTTAACTGCAAGTGTAAGCGGAAGGTTATCCGATAAATTAGGTGAAAAACCTTTCATTTTAATTGGACTATTAATAGTTTTCATGGCCGGTATTATGTTCTCTCAATTATCAAAAGATTCCTCAAACTTAACATTGATATCTATATTGATTTTTCACGGTCTTGGCATGGGAATTTGGGCCTCTCCTAATGGCAGTCAAACAGTATCTTTGGTTCCAAAGTATATGTATGGATCTGTATCAGCTTTAATAAATCTTGTTAGAACAATAGCTATGGGTACGTCGATTGCTATAGCCTCTAGCATAATTACTTTATCTTTCGTAAATTTGAATTTGAATCCAGATTTCTCTTCTTCAGATTATTATGACGGAGACCAAATGTATGCATTTATGAATGGATTTAGAAACACATATTTTACCTTGTTAGGAATTAATTTTATTTCAATAATATTTGCAGCTCTTTCAAAGTCCAAAGATTGATTATTTTATGTTATTTTCAAGAGTAACTTTCCAAAGTTTTCTCCAGAAAATAGCTTTGAAAAAGCGTAGGGGGCATTTTCTATTCCCTCCACTATTGTTTCTTTAAATTTTAGTTCTCCTTCATTCATCATATTTACAAGAAAGTCTAGCCCTTCTTGATACTGATCTTCATATCCATAGACCATAAATCCTTCTAATTTTGCTCTCTTAAATAAAAATTGTCTTAAATTTCTTGGGCCTAATTCAACTTCAGAGTTATTGTATTGAGAAATTTGTCCACAAATAAGTACCCTTGCTTTTTCATTAATTCTATCGATTATTTCGTCGCTAATTATTCCCCCAACATTATCAAAATAGATATCTACGCCGCTGGTTGTGCTGTTGTTAAGACTTTCGGTCCAATCTGACTTTTTATAGTTTATGCCGTGATCAAATCCTAGCTCGCTAGTCATGTATTCTACTTTTTCATCTGAACCGGCGATTCCAACTACCTTACAACCTAATTTTTTTGAAATTTGCCCAACAACAGAACCTACTGCGCCGCTTCCTGCAGATACAACTACTGTTTCACCAGGCTTGGGTTTTCCTATCTTTGTAAGCCCAAAGTATGCAGTAAGTCCGGGCATGCCAATTGCCCCAAGAGCTAAGCTTAATGGGTCTATTCTGGAATCAACAATTTTAATATTTTTTTCATTGACTACTGGGCATGTCTGCCAACCTGCTTTGGATAGGACTATAGCTCCGCTTGGAATTATTTCAGATTTGGATTCAACTACTTTTCCAATTAGTTCTCCAACCATAATATCTCCCTCTTCAATTCTGTTCATTGAACCTCTCATGTAGGGATCTAAAGACAGCCACAAAGTTTGAATCCTGACTTCCTTTTCTTTCAATTTAATTTGATCTTCCTCAATTAATTTAAAGTTAGATTCTCCAGGAAAATCTGCTGGTTTTTTTATCATTACTATTTTCTTGTTAGACATATTGAACCCTAATTTCTGTTTGGAATTTTTAATTTAAAAATGTATTCTAATGTAAATGAAAAAACAATATAAGAGGGTAGAATGAAACTTATAAGGTACAGAGAAAATGGAAATGTTAAGCCGGGAATACTAGACGAATCGGGTTCTGCTAGAGATGCTTCAGAATTAGTAAAAGATTGGAATGGGCAAACTATTACAGATAGCGCGCTTTCTGTAATAAAGAACTCAGACCTAAGCTCACTACCTTTAGTCCAAGGAGATATTGACTATGCGCCTTGCGTAGGAGAAGTAGGAAAATTTTTGTGTATAGGGCTTAATTATTCTGATCACGCAAAGGAAGTTGGGATGGATCCGCCAGCAGAACCAATCTTATTCATGAAAGCTACTAGCGCTATTAGTGGCCCCAACGACAATGTGGTTATTCCTAAGAATTCCGTTAAATCTGATTGGGAGGTAGAGCTGGGAGTAGTAATAGGAAAAGAAGCAAAATATATTTCTGAGTCAGAAGCAGAAGATTATGTTGCTGGATATTGCGTGATAAATGATCTTAGTGAAAGAGAATTTCAACTAGAAAAACTAGGACAATGGGTAAAAGGAAAAAGTTGCGACACGTTTGGCCCAATTGGTCCGTATTTAGTTACTAGAGATGAAGTGAAAGATCCTCAGAATTTAAATCTTTGGCTTGAACTTAATGGTAAAAGAGTCCAAGATGGCAATACTAATACTATGATTCACAAGGTATTTTTTACAATTAGTTATTTAAGTCAATTTATGTCTCTTCAGCCTGGAGATATAATTTCGACAGGAACTCCTCCAGGCGTAGGGTCCGGAATGAATCCGCCAACTTACCTTAAAGCTGGGGATTCTATGAAGCTGGGTATTGAAGGTCTGGGAGAACAGTCACAGGATGTTGTCTAACTAAAGATAGAATCTCTCCAAGAAAATTTAGGCTCCCAGTCAAACTTTTCTTTGGCAAGGTCTATTTTAAGAGGCGCATTGTGCCCGACGATTTCCTCCCTTAGCTCAACATTAGGATATACAATTTTTATGGCTTCCATTGTCTCGATCGTAATCATTGTGTCTTTTGCATTAAGGAAGAATTTTTCGTGGCCTTTCCAATTAGGTTTTTCAACAGCCATTCTGCATGCAGTTGCGGCATCCTTTATGTGAAGATAAGTCCAAAATCCTTGGCATCTCTCCCAAGCATTTGAAATTGGATTTTTGCTAAGTTCCTTGAATTTTTCATCATCCCACATTCCATTGAATCTCATGCTCCCTATAGACATATCTGGATTTCTTCTAGCAAAAGCATCCCCAACCTGCTCTCCTATCCATTTGGCTACTGAATAGGGATCTTCAGACCTTGTCCCTTGATATTGATCTATTGGAAAATATTCAGGAGGCTTTACCTCATTTTTATCCCATCTGGCAGCTGTTCCCATTGCGCCAATTGAATTATAGGAAGATCCTAGAAGGACATTTTTTATTCCCAGCTGCTCTGCTGATCGGCATATATTCCACATTGATGTTGTGTTTGTGAAGAATACGAATTCTTCGGTATAGTACTGCGCGCTTGGGCAGGCAGCTAAATGAATAACTCCTTCACACCCTTCCATTGCAGATACAACCTGTCCATAATTAGTTACATCAACTTCAAAAAAAGTTGGCAATTCACCCCATGATTCTCTCATTTGGAGAGCCACATCAGCCTTGGCCGTAGCTGTTGTTCCACTGTGTGAAAGCGCACCCCATCTTATCTTGTCCGCATTTACTACTTCATGATTGTTTCTTAGCAGTTCGTTTATAACATAGTGACCTACTATGCCAGAACCTCCTGTGACAAGAACCTTCATAAGACCTCCTTTTTCTTATATATTTGTTAAGAAGTTTATAATAATTTAAAAAAAATATGTGGAAATTTGAAGAGTTAAAAAGAGCGAATGGAAACCTTACAGAAGGACCTGTTTGGGACGGAAAGAATATATTTTTTACAGACGGGAGAGAAAACAGGATCTTAAAGCTGGACCCATCAACTAATAATATTTCAATTAATATTGAGGGAACTTTAGGCGTAAATGGTCTTAACTATAATTCAAAAGGAGAGCTGTTTGGGTGCGAACAGAAGGGTAGAAGAATTGTAAGGTACGATAATGGAGAGATCATTGTAGTTGCGGACAAACTTCAGGGGAAGAAACTAAATGCCCCCAATGACCTGGCAATTGATCTGGAAGATAATATCTGGTTTTCAGATCAGATATCCTCGATTGATAATAAGCCGGACCTGCATTTTTCTTCTGTGATAAAGGCGTCAAAGTCCGTGAATGGAAATTATGAAACTGAGAGGATGACATTTGATTGTTCTTCTCCCAATGGAATTCTTTTTTCTAAGGATTATAAGAATCTATTTGTGGCTCAAAGCGATTTTAGCGGCAATCAAAGAAGGCAGTTGAGATCCTATCCGGTTGAAGATGGAGCTCTAGGAAGATTCGAAGTCATGCATGATTTTGGCCCCCACAGAGGTATAGACGGCATGACACTCGACTCTGAAGGAAACATATTTGCTACTTGTGGATGGGAGATATCCGGACCAGGCCCCATGATATATATTTTTAATCCAAAAGGCAGAATAATTGAAACAGTCCGAACTCCTTGTATGAGGCCTTCCAATATAACGTTTGGAGGCAAGGATCTTGCAGATATTTATGTAACAAGCCTGGAGGGACACCTTTACAGAATCAGGAATTCTGGATTTAGGGGATCCTTGCTGTACCCGAGAGGAGATTAATGATGAAAGATTTAAATTGGAAAAAAATAGCTGATCAAAATAATTTAACTGAAGGCCCTACATGGACAAGTGAAGGGTTGCTGTATTCCCAATGCGCTGAAAGTGTTACATGGATTTACAATCCCAAGGACGGATCTAACATCATATGGAGAAAAAATACTGGGGGCAGCAACGGGATGCTTTTGGATTCTAATGGAAAACTTTATGCATGCGAGGGAGAAGGAAGGAGGCTGGTCAGTTATGAATCAGGAAAAGAAACCGAGGTAGTAGCGACCGAATTTGAGGGTAAAAAATTTAATGAACCAAATGACTTGGCGATATTTCCGGATGGAAAAAAGATTTGGTTTTCTGACCCGAATTACGGAGGAAGGCCATTGTCAATAGAGCACGAGTCAGTATATCTGGCAATAAAGAGCGAATCTTCTTGGAAAATAAAAAGAGCGACATTTGATACCGACAGACCCAATGGAGTTCTGCTGTCTAAATATTCAAATAGACTTTATGTTGCAAACAGCCCTCATGATTTTGATAATCCTGAAATAAGAAGAGAGCTAAGGTCTTACAATATTAATGATGATTTTAGTCTTGGCTCTTATGAAGTCATGCATGATTTTGGGCCACATCGAGGAGTTGACGGAATGACTTTGGACAGCGAAGGAAACATAGTAGCCACTGCAGGCTTTAACACTTCTGGGCCAGGTCCAATGATTTATCATTTTGATCCTGAAGGGAGAGTTATACAAACTTTTGAAGCACCAGAGAACGCTCCAACCAATTGTACTTTCGGGGGAGACAAGGGTGATGTGTTGTATGTAACTTTTGCCACGGGAGCAGTTTACATGCTAGAGGGAACTGGCCTAACAGGCTAGAAAATTGATATAAG
>MDTG01284436.1_pt1 | contig 13512 bp, 15 predicted proteins | sample 811421 | NCBI WGS metagenome assembly MDTG01 (sample SAMN05326645, study PRJNA326480) | marine metagenome | isolation source: seawater | place: Pacific Ocean: South East | collected 2011 | reverse complement strand
CATTGCAAGTAAAATAATGTCTATGTATTCAAAACTATAATTCATTGTATTTTGTATATATTTATAATATTTACTAAGTTGGTCTTTTTCAATGACCTAAATTTTAAGAATTAAAGACAAATGAGCTCACTTTTATTAGCATTAATTTTAATCCCAGCTGTTGAAATTTATTTATTTATAAAGATTGGGGCCTCAATTGGAGCTTTTAATACTGTATTACTGATATTTTTTACAGCTTTTATAGGTATCTATTATGCGCGTGCAGAAGGTTTAAATACCTTAAATCAGGGATTGAGAAAGATGGTAAAGAATGAAATGCCTGCTTATGAGTTAATTTCTGGAGCTTTTATTGCTATAGGTGCTATCTTTTTAATTATACCTGGTTTTGCAACAGATTTATTAGGTTTTTTAATTATTTTTCCCCCTACAAGAAAAATAATGTTTAAAAAGTTTTCTTATAGAAATAAAAAAAATGATATCAAAGATAAAGATTACATAGAAGGAGAGTACAAAGATTTAGATGACAGAAAGTAATGAACAAAAATTCAAAATCATATTGGAATACATAAAAGACCTATCTATTGAAACTCCAAGCGTAACAACTTTAAATTTTGTTAGGGAAAATTTGACAAACTATGTTATGGATATTGATATATCATCTTTAGTATTAAAAAATAAAGCATTAGAAATAACTACAAAATTAGCTTTGCAAGATAAAAAAGATAATACGGAAAAGGCTTTTTTTGAAATAAAGTATGCTACTGTAATTACTTTGGATAACTCATTAACTGAAAAAAATGTTATTGGAAAAATTATTCTTTGTGATTTGCAAAAAATTATTTATCCAAAAATAGAAAATATATTCCTGGATCTTATTAAAAAAGCTGGATATCCTGAATTAAAATTTGAAAAAAAAGTAGATTTTGAAAAATTATACAGCGAAAAATTTAATTAAAAAAATTTTTTTTAATTTCTTTTTTTAAAAAAACCTCATGCTGTTTTAATTCTTCCTGCGTCGGTTTTATAATTTTATCAAAATATTGAATTTTAGAGTTATTATTAGTATTTTGATTGAAATCTTTATCAATATTTAAATCAAACATTGGTTCTTTTTGATCAAGTAAATTTATATATACCTTGGATAATAATTCACAGTCTATAACTGCGTTATGTTTTTCCCTTCTCGAATTATCAATATTATATTTTTTACATAAAGCATCCAAGCTTGTGCCTGAACCAGGAAATTTATCTCTCGCAATTTGAAGTGTGTCAACTACTTCCTCCTTTATTTTATTTTTTCCTATTAAGGATAATTCATTGTTTAAATGAGAAATATCAAATTCTGCATTATGTATAACTAGTCTCTTTCCTTCTATGAACTTTAAAAATTCATCAACTATTTCATTAAATTTTTTTTGTTTAGATAAAAATTCATCCGTATAACCGTGGATTTTAAAAGCTTCCGGTGAAACTTTTTTGTTTGGATTTATGTAGCAATGAAACCTATTTTTTGTAGGCATTAAATCTTTAAGTTCAATACAGCCTATTTCAACTATCCTGTGTCCTTCTGCTACTGAAAGGCCTGTTGTTTCTGTGTCTAATACTACTTCAATCATTTGATTTTCTTTTTATTTTTTTAATTTGCCTTATAATATTTTTTTTTCCTAAGTTATTATCAATTATAAAATTACATAAAAATTTTTTTTTTTTTATATTACCCTGTTGAGATCTTAATAGATTTAAAATTTTATTGTTATAATTTTTTCTTTTTTTTATCCTTCCAAGAATAACCGATTTTTTTGTTTTAATATAAATTAAAATATCATTTTTTTTATATAATTTGTTTTCTATCAGTAGAGGTATGTCGAGAACTACATAATTTTTTGATTTATTTTTTTTTAAAAATTTATTTAAACTTATCCTTACGTATGGATGAACTATTTTAGATAAAGTTTTAATATTTGATTTATTTAATATTTGTCTTATTTCAGACTTTTTAATTGGAAAATGTTTAATATTTTTAGGAAATTTTCTATTTAATTTTTTAAAACAATCTTTATTGGTTTTATAAATTTTTTTTACCTCCTCATCCGCGTTAAAAATTGGATGTCCAAAACATTTAGCAACAAATGTTTTTCCCGAAGCTATTTCTCCAACTAAAGCAATTCTAATCATTTAATTTGAAAGTAAGTCCCACAATTTATCTTCAATATTTGGTTTATAACCGTGCCAAGTCTCGTAAGACTTTTGAGCCTGAAATACAAACATTGACATACCATCTTTTGTAAAATTTAATATTTCTCTTTCTTTAAGAAATTTTGTTTTGGTTGAGTAAATTAAGTCATAAAATAGCTTATCTTTACAATCACTAAAATCTACTTCAATTTTATCATTTTCCTTTAAACCAACGCTTGTGGTATTAATAATAATATCAAATTTATTTGGTTTTTTTCCCCAATCTATAATTTTTATTTCTGGAAATAATTTTTTTAAATCTTCGGCTTTCTGTTTTGTTCTATTGCTTACATATATTTCTGAGATATTTTTGGATTTAAGGGAATAAATTATTGAGGAAGTAACCCCACCTGCGCCAAGGATAAAAGCGTTTTTTCCCTCTGTTTTAAATTTTGTTTGTACCAGCCCCAACACAAATCCCTCACAGTCAGTATTATGACCACATACTTTTCCATCAGATTTGAATATTGTGTTAACTGATTGGGTTTTTTCTGAAATTATACTTAATTTATCTAAATATTTAATTACTGAATTTTTAAAAGGCACAGTTACATTTATTCCAGAAATTTTTCCATTTTTAACATCTGAAATTAACCCTTCTAATTCTTTTTCTTCTACTTTTTTTTTCTCGTAGATTGCATCCTCATTATGAGTTTTAAACCAATAATTGTGTAAAATTGGGGATAAAGAATGTTTAATTGGGTTTCCTATTACTAAATACTTTTCCATTGTAGTTGTAAGTACTCCTTAATTTTGTCAATTGGAAGGCCCATTATTGTATTTTCGTCTCCTTTGATTTTTGAAAATAATGACCTTCCCTCTCCTTCTATCTGATAAACATTATAAGCATATAATTTTTCGTCTGGTATTTTTGATAGATAGTTCTTCAGTTCCTTTTCTGTCAAATCTTTCATTGTAAGTTCTGCTTTATCAGTATGATTCCAAATCATTGAACCATTTTTTGAAATACAAACCGAACTTATTAAATAATGTATTTTACCATTAAGTTTTTTTAAAATTTTTAATGCTTCTTCCCTATTTAATGGTTTTGATATTATTTCACCTTCTAAATCAATAACACTATCTGCTCCTAAAACCATTTCTGTATTTTTTTTTTGACTTACTTTATTTGCTTTTAATTCTGCTAAATTTTTACAAATGATTTCGGGAGATGCGCCTTGTTTAAGCAAGCTTTCTTTTATCGGTTCTTCATCAATCATTGACGCCACAACTTCACAGTTAATATTATTTTTATCCATTATATCTTTCCTAACTTTGCTTTGAGAGGCTAGTATTAACTTAGTTTCTTTTGGAGAATATTTCATACATTTTGATAACAGAGGCCGCCGTTTCTTCAACTGATTTTCTAGTGACATCAATTATTGGCCACTGATATTTTTTAAATGTTTTTTTTGAAGCTTCGATCTCTTTTTGGATAGTCTCTATATCAATATATTTAATTTTTTCTTGCTCTTTAATTGTTGTAAGTCTATTTTTTCTAACATCCATAAGTCTGTTTGGCTCTGCTATAAGACCAATTATACAACAAACTTTAGGAGATTTTTTAAAATTTTCCGGGATAGATTTATCATTTACAATAGGGATATTAGAAGTTTTATAACCTCTATTAGCTAAATAAATTGAAGTAGGAGTTTTACTTGTTCTACTTACTCCTAATAAGACTATATCTGATTTTTCAACATCTATTAACGAATTACCATCGTCATGATTCATTGTAAATTGAATAGCTTCTATTCTTTTATAATAATCTTCATTAAGAGCGTGTTGCCCGCTTGGAATATTTGTCGCTTTTTGGTTTAAAAGTTTTGAAAAATTAATAATTAAATCTCCCAAGACGCCAAAACAGGGAATTTTTTTTTTAGTTGCTTCTTGAGATAAATATTTAGCAAGTTTATTATCTACGATAGTATATAAAATTATAGCGTCTTCTTTTTTTTTAGCTTCTTCAATAATTTTTAAAATCTGATTTTCTGTTCTTGTAAAAGAGTAATGGAATAAATTGTGTTCGAATTTTTCAAATTGGGCTTTTAAAGCCATGAATATTCTTTCTAGTGTTTCTCCAGTAGAATCAGAAATTAAATAAATATTATGTGTATTATTCATGTATAAATATTACTTTATTAAACAATATTTGCCTTATTTCACAAAAAATTAAAAATAATAATTTTTGCAATTAGTTATTAACATATTTAAACAAGTAAAAAAAAATATATTAATATTTAATAAAATTGCTAATTTTATAAAAAAGTTAAGTAAATCAATTGTTTTAATACAAAATTATTGTTAACAAAGATGTGGAAAAAAATGTATGAATTTTAATTCAATATATTCACAGGATAATAATATAAAAAAATAACTTACTATATTTTAATTATGGGTGTTCTTAAGGATTGTATTAATAATAAGAAGGTAACTTCAATTCCAGTTTGGTTTATGAGACAAGCAGGAAGATATTTGCCTGAGTTTAGAGATATAAGAGCTAAAAATACTGATTTTATAAAACTTTGTTTGAATCCAGCTTTATCCAAAGAAATAACTTTACAACCCTTAAAAAGATTTTCAATTGACGCCGCAATTATTTTTTCTGACATACTTTTAATTCCTTATGCGTTAGGACAAAATTTAGTATTTGAAAAGAATTTTGGTCCAAAATTAGGAGATCTTAATTTAGAAAAAATTTTAAATGTATCTGATGAAGAAATTATCCAAAAACTAAAACCAGTATATGATCTTATAAACACAACTTCAAAAGATGAAATTATAAAAAATAAAGATTTAATTGGTTTTGTAGGGGCGCCATGGACATTGTTGGTTTACATGTTAAATAAAATGTCTCCTAAAAAGAAATTTAATCTTAATGATTTTCAAAATATTGATACAGAAAAATTACTTGGAAAAATAATAAATTCTCAAAAATTACATGTCAAAAAACAAATTGAAAGTGGAGCTTCTTTAATTCAAATTTTTGACAGTTGGGCCGGTTTATTGGATTATAATAATTTTAGTAAATATATATATAACCCCACAAAGGAACTTGTAAGCTATGTAAAAAGTTTGGGAGTAGAAGTAATTTGCTTTCCTAGGGGCATCAAGTTTTATAAAGAATATTGCGATTTAGTAAAACCTAATGCTATTAGTATTGATTACGAAGTTGATCCTATTAAAATTGCAAATGATATTAATATTCCAATACAAGGTGGGCTTAACCCAAACTTTTTATTACTAGATAAAAAAGAAATGTTAAATAATGCTAGTAAATATCTTGAAATATTTAAACATCATCAATACATCTTTAATTTAGGACATGGAGTTTTGCCAGAAACTAACCCTGAAAATTTAAAAATATTAATAGAATTTGTGAAAGATTTTAAATGAAAGAAGACCACCCAAAAGTTACCTTTGGAAAAACAGGAATTTTAATAATTAATTTAGGCACTCCTGACTCTACGAATTGGTGGGACATAAGAAAGTATTTAAAAGAATTTTTGTCGGATAGAAGAGTGATAGAGGTAAACCCTTTTGTTTGGCAGGTAATCTTAAATTTATTTATATTAACATTCAGACCTTCAAAAACAGCAAAAGCATATAAAGAAATATGGATGAATGAAGTTAATAAATCACCATTAAGGTTTTATACAGAAAAACAAACAGAAAAACTATCGGACAAATTTAAAAAAGAAAACTTAGTTATTGATTTTGCGATGAGATATGGGAATCCAAGCATTAAAAGCAAACTACATGATCTTCAGAAGAAAGGATGTGAAAAAATAATCATTCTTCCTTTGTATCCTCAGTATGCATCACCAACAACAGCCACTGTTTGCGATGAAGTTTATAGAGTATTAATGAAAATGAGATGGCAACCTGCGATTCAAATAATACCACATTATGAGTCTGAACCAATGTATATTGATGCATTAGTAAAAAGTATAAAAAAAAAATTAAATAGTTTAGATTGGTCCCCCAATCTAATCATTGCTTCCTACCATGGAATTCCAAAAAAATATTTTGAAAAAGGAGATCCGTATCATTGTTACTGTCAGAAAACTACCAGATTATTAACTGAGAAATTTAATCAAATTAAAATTATAACTACATTTCAATCAAGATTTGGTCCTGAAGAGTGGCTTCAACCATATACTGATAAAACATTAGAAAATTTACCAAAAGAAGGAATTAAAAAAATTTTAGTAATATGTCCAGGTTTTGCTTCTGATTGTGTTGAAACACTTGAAGAAATTTCTATTCAGGGAAAAGAAAGTTTTGAAAAGGCAGGAGGAGAGAAGTTTGGGCTTGTGCCTTGTTTAAATGATAATGATGATCATATAAATTTAATTGAATACCTTATTAAAAAGAATTTGAATTAATGAATTTATATCTCCTATTTAAATCATTACACTTAATTGCAGTAGTATCTTGGATGGCTGGATTATTATATTTGCCTAGGATTTTCGTTTATCATGTAGAAAATTATGAAAAGAAGCAAACAACCGAAATTTTTGAGGTAATGGAGAAGCGTTTATATTTTTATATCATGAGACCTGCTATGATATTAACTTGGTTGTTTGGTATTATATTGATACTTATTAATGGTATAGAAGTTATAAACAGCCTTTGGATGCAGATCAAATTAGTATCTGTTATTTTATTATCAATATACCATGAATATTTAGGTAGATGTATAAATGCGCTTAGATTGGGAGAAAATAATAAATCAGCAAAATTTTATAGGATAATTAATGAAATACCAACAATTCTGTTAATTTTAATAGTATTTATAGTAGTATTTAAACCTTTATAAGCTTGAAATTTTTAAACCAATAATTATATTAAGATATTCTAAACAATAAACCTCCATGAACATTCAAGAATTAAAAACTAAAACCTCCGAGCATCTTATAGATGAAGCAGAGAAATTGGGCATAGAGAACGCTAGCACGTTACGTAGACAAGAAATTCTTTTTGCTATTCTCAAAAAACACGCTGAAAAAGGTGAAGAAATTACAGGAGCTGGAGTTTTACAATTGCTTCAAGATGGCTTTGGTTTTCTGAGAGCAATGGAATCAAACTATCTTCCTGGGCCAGACGATATTTATGTAAGTCCAAGTCAAATCAGAAGATTTGGTCTTAGAACTGGAGACACTGTAGAAGGACCAGTTAGAGCCCCTAAAGACGGGGAAAGATATTTTGCCTTACTTCAAGTCAGTAAAATAAATTTTGAAGAACCAGAAAAAGTTAGACATAAAATTGCTTTTGATAACCTGACTCCGCTTTACCCTAATAGCCAATTGGTAATGGAGTCTGAAAAAAATACAGTTGAAAAAAATCCTGATTTAACTCCTAGGCTAATTGATTTAGTTAGTCCGATTGGAAAAGGACAAAGATCATTGATAATTTCACCCCCTAAAGCAGGAAAAACTATGATTTTACAAAGTATTGCAAACGCAATTACCGCAAATCATCCCGAGTGTTATTTAATGGTTTTACTTATTGATGAAAGGCCCGAGGAAGTAACAGATATGCAAAGAACTGTTAAAGGTGAAGTAATTAGCTCTACGTTTGATGAGCCTGCTCAAAGACATGTTGCCGTAGCTGAGATGGTAATTGAAAAGGCAAAAAGATTAACAGAGCACAAAAAAGACGTAGTAATACTTTTAGACTCTATTACTAGATTAGGTCGAGCATATAATGCTGTTGTTCCGAGCTCTGGTAAAGTTTTAACAGGAGGAGTGGATGCTAATGCTCTCCAAAGACCAAAAAGATTTTTTGGTGCAGCAAGAAATATAGAGGAAGGCGGGTCTTTAACTATAATTGCAACTGCTTTAATTGATACAGGAAGCAGAATGGACGAAGTTATATTCGAGGAGTTCAAGGGCACTGGTAATAGTGAAACAATTTTAGACAGAAAAATATCTGAGAAAAGAATTTTTCCTGCAATTGATATTACAAAATCTGGAACAAGAAGAGAAGAGCTCATATTTGATAAAAATGATCTACAAAAAATGAATGTACTAAGAAGAATAATTGCTCCAATGGGATCTATGGATGCAATAGAATTTATAAATTCAAAACTTAAAAATACTAAAAGTAATGCTGAGTTTTTTAACTCAATGAATAAACCGAGTTAAATTCAAAATTATTAATTTACAGATATTTAAGTTCTTTCATTTCTCTTTGAAAATTTTTTTCAATTTTTTCTATTATTTCTTTATCCAGATTTTTTTTCCAATTATTTTTAAATCCCAAGTTAAAAAAAGGCACTTTTTTACCTTTTTCTTCAGAAAACATTGCTTCCAAAAAACCATCTTCGCTCTCTTTTTTTTTAAGAAAATTAAAATTTGTTGTTTCAATAGCTTTATCAAATTTTTGATAATCAATTCCTTGATTATTGTTTAGGAGATTATTTATAAATTTAATTAGATTTAAGAAAATTTTTTTATTATCATTTTGTAAATCTTCATACTTAATTAATAGTGTTTTAAAATTTTTAATATTTGTCCATGATTTGAAGTGATTAGCCCAAGAACTTAAAAAAGTGTAGGTAGCAAAGTTATTATCTTTAGATTTTATTCCTCGATTTTGATCCAATATCATTTCAAGAGCCTCATCCTTCTCTAGTGAAAAATGATTAATTAAAGAAGAAATTACATTTCTAGGATCTCGCACAATGTATATGCCACCAATAGTAACTTCAGAAGTTGTAAAGGGATTATTATCATAGGATCCATAAGCTGAATGAGTTTTGAGAAATTTGACCTTTTTAGATTTAATAATATCCCTTTGCTGAGGTAGCCATTTTTCAGATGCTTCCTTTTTTGTTTTAATAAAACCATTAAAAAATTGTCTATCAGGAAATTGTTCAATAAATTTTAATAATTCAAAATCAAATACACCATTACTTGTGAAAAAATAGGCGCTTAGAAATGATCTGATATAGGTATTACCACTTTTAGGATATGAAGATAACCAAATTATCATAAATGTAAGTATCTAAGTTCTTTCATCTCAAATTCAAATCTTTTTTCAATCTCACTAACAATATTTTTTTCAACTAAATTTTCCCATTTGTTTTCTGGTCCTAAATTAAAAAATCTTTTTTTTTTATTATTCGTTTTATCCTTAACGCTTTCATAAAAACCTTCACTTATTTCTTTATTTTTAAGTTTTTCAAATGATATGGAATTAATTGCGTTTTCTATTTTATTTTTATCAAAATCGACATTTAAAAGTTTTTTAAGGTAAATCACGATTTTACCAAATTCTGTTTCTGGACTCGATAATAAGTTTTCATATTTGATTAATAGTAAATTTTTGCTTATATTTTTCCAGGAGTTGTAGTTGGTTTTCCACGAACTTATTAGAGTTGGAAATCTAGTTAATTGAATTTCATTATTTTCCTTTTTAAAACCTAGCCAATTTTTTTCTTCAAATAAAAAATTTTTAGCCTCGGATTGACTATTTAATGAAAAATGATTTACAAGAGACGTAAGTACATTTCTTGGATCTCTTACAATATAAATTGCACCTAAAGTATTATCAAAATTAGTGAAAGCATAATTATCAATTTTGCAATTAACGTGATGCGTTTTAAGAAATTTAATTTTGTTATCTAAATTTAACTTTGATTGTGTAGGAAGCCAATTTTTTTTAATACTATTAATATCTGAAAAATCTTGTAAAAAACCCTCAAATTGTTTTTTAACTGGATATTGAGGTATGTTTTCTAAATTTTTAAAGTTAAAATTACCGTCTTCAGTATTTAATATTGCTGAAATAAAAGACCTTATCCAAGTATTTCCACTTTTGGGATATGAAGCTATCCAAATAATCATAAAAAATTATATAATATATTATAATTTAATAATAATTAAGTTTTCCAATAACAAATAATAATAGTTATAATGCACTAATGACAATTTACGCCTTATCCACCGGTTCCGGTATTTCTGGGGTTGCTATAATAAGAATTTCTGGTCCAGAAGCATCTTTAGTAATAAAATCTCTTACAGGAAAAGAAATTCCAAAGCCTAGAATGGCCACCTTGAGAAAAATAAACAATATCAACAGTTCTGAGCTGATAGATGAAGGGATAATTATATGGTTTCCGGGGCCAGAGAGCTACACAGGAGAAGATATGGCCGAAATTCATGTCCATGGAGGCAATGCAGTAATCCAAGCTGTACATAGCTCAATTTCAAAAATAAAAAATTGTCGTTTAGCTGAACCTGGTGAGTTTACTAAACTAGCATTCCAAAATGGAAAAATAAATCTTTTAAAAGCCGAGAGTATAGCTGATTTGATTTCATCAGAGACGGAAATGCAAAGATTACAGGCTGTTAAAATTATGGAAGGCAAGTCATCTGAAAAATATAATGAGTTAAGAGAAAAATTATTAAAGACCCTATCATTTGTAGAAGCCAAAATAGACTTTCCCGATGAAGATTTACCACAAGATGTTCTTGGTCAAGTGAAAAAAAATTCTAACGAAGTTTTAAATAATATTGAAGAAATTTTAAATGATCAAAAAGTTGGAGAAATAATTCGTGTAGGATTTAAAATTGCAATTTTAGGACCTACTAATGCAGGCAAATCAAGTCTCTTAAACAATTTGTCAAAAAGAGAGGTAGCTATTGTTTCTGAAACAGCAGGCACAACAAGAGATGTAATTGAAACTCATTTAAATTTAGATGGTTATCCCGTTATAGTTTCTGATACTGCGGGTATAAGAGATTCTAAAGATGAAATTGAAAAAAAAGGGATTAAACTTTCATTATACAAGGCCGAAAATGCTGATCTTAATCTGGTTGTAGTAGACGCTAGAAGTGTTGATTTAAGCGGTGTTTTGGGTGATTTTCTAAAAAAAGATGCGATTCTGGTTTTAAATAAATCAGACTTAATTAAAAATAAAATCGATCAAAGAGCAAAAAAATTTGATCATATTTTAATTTCATTAAAGGACAATTACAACGTGGATAAATTAATTTCTAAAATAAAAGATAAAATAAAAAATAAATTTATTTCATATGATGATGTTTTTATTACAAGAGAAAGACATAGGCAACATTTAGAACAGTGTGTAATTCATCTGAAAAATTTTAACATGAAAAAAAATCAAGATGATTTTGATAAAGCTGCCGAGGATTTAAGGTTAGCTACACGACATTTGGGTATGATTGTAGGAAAAGTTGATGTGGAGGAGCTATTAGGTAGTATTTTCAACGATTTTTGTATTGGAAAATAATTGCAGTTTTACTTGGTTTTTGGGGCATTTTTCACAATTTTCGTTGATAAATAAAGCTTATTCAAAGAAAAAAACTGAATTCTTGTAAATATTTCAATCAGTTATAGATTTACCTCATGGAAAATGAGTTAACATTTGATGTAGTAATTATAGGCGGTGGGCACGCAGGTTGTGAAGCGGCCGCAGCTTCAGCAAGACTTGGTGTTAACACAGCATTGTTTACACATAAATTTGAAACGATTGGAGAGATGTCATGCAATCCCGCAATAGGAGGGCTTGGCAAAGGTCATTTAGTAAGAGAAATAGATGCACTGGACGGTGTAATGGGTGATGTAGCAGATAAGTCAGCTATTCAATTTAGATTATTAAATAGAAGTAGAGGACCAGCAGTACGGGGACCTAGAACGCAAAGTGATAGATACTTATATAAAAAATATATGCAAGAAAAACTTGTAAACTACTGTAATCTAACGATAATTTCAGATCCTGTAATTGAGTTTATATTCGAAAAAAACACTATAAATGGCTTTATTACTCAACAGGGAAAAAAAATTAAAACATCCAAGCTCATATTAACAACTGGCACTTTTTTAAACGGCGTTATACATATTGGCGAAAGTCAAACTCCAGCAGGAAGATACAATGAGAAACCAACTACTGGTTTGAGTGAACAGCTAAAAAAATTGAACTTTAAAATTGGCCGTCTTAAGACTGGAACTCCTCCAAGGTTGGACTCTAGAACTATAAACTTTAATGGTCTAGAGGAGCAATTTGCTGATAGAGATCCTTACTTCTTTTCTTTCCTAACATCAAAGAATTTAAACAAGCAAGTCTCATGTAGGATGACATATACTAATGCAGCTGTTCACAAGATAATTTCAAAAAATTTGAAACGAAGTGCTATGTACTCAGGCAACATAAATAGTGTTGGTCCAAGGTATTGCCCCTCTATTGAGGATAAGATTGTTAAGTTTTCTGATAAACAAAGCCATCAGATATTCTTAGAGCCAGAAGGGTTAAAAGATTATACTGTTTACCCCAATGGAATATCAACTTCACTACCTTTTGATATACAGCAGGAAATATGCAGTAAAATCAAAGGTTTAGAGGCTGTTAAAATTTTAAGGGCCGGATATGCTATAGAATATGATTTTGTTGACCCAAGAGAGCTTTTCTTAACTCTAGAGACAAAAAAAATTAAGAATTTGTATATGGCAGGTCAAATTAATGGAACAACAGGTTATGAGGAAGCGGCAGCTCAAGGTCTTATAGCGGGTATTAATGCTGCTTTATCAGTTAAGGGACATGGACCTTTTATTTTAAATAGATCTGATGCATATATTGGTGTAATGATTGATGATTTAGTTACTAAAGGTGTTGCTGAGCCATATAGAATGTTTACATCTAGAGCCGAATTTAGATTAAGCTTAAGAGCAGACAATGCTGACCTTAGATTAACAAGGAAAGGTATGGAAATTGGCCTGATAAGTGAAGAAAGATCAATTTTTTTTAATGAAAAGGCGTCGAACCTTAAAATAATTGAGAAATATATGGATAAACTTACAATAAGCCCTTCAAAAGCTTCAGATTTCAAAATAAATATAGCTAAAGATGGTGTTCTAAGAAATGCTAGCCAAATATTAAGCCAAAAAGGTGTTAATATGAGCAAAATTAGGGAAATTTGGCCTAAAATACCAAAATTTTCAAAGGAAATTGATGATCAGGTTGAGATTAACTCTCACTATAAGGGTTACCTAAGCAAACAAAATGCTGACATTCTAGCCTTTAAAAGAGATGAGAATTTAATAATCCCAGAAAACATTAATTATAGCAATTTATCAGGATTATCTAATGAAGTTAGGTCTAAATTTATTGAAATTAGGCCAAAAACGCTTGGGCAAGCACTAAGAATAGATGGAATTACCCCTGCCGCTGTATATATTTTGTTGTCTCATGTCAAAAGAAAGTCTATTAAGCATATAGCTTGATTGATTCGAATATTTTAAATTATTCCT
>MDTG01219794.1_pt1 | contig 13512 bp, 12 predicted proteins | sample 811421 | NCBI WGS metagenome assembly MDTG01 (sample SAMN05326645, study PRJNA326480) | marine metagenome | isolation source: seawater | place: Pacific Ocean: South East | collected 2011 | reverse complement strand
TCATTTTGATCTAAAAAAATATACTTACTTCCTTTTATTTTCATTTTTAATATTGTTTTTTTACAAATTTAATATTCAGTTAACTAATATAAATATAAATAATAGTGATTTGTATAATCAAAGTACAAATGACTTAAATATCATTGAAATTTTAACTTATAAATTATTTGGAATAAAAAAACATTTTGAGTCAATTCCAATATTTTCCTCTTTTGGAATATATTTTGTGTTTATATTGTCTCTGTTTAGTTTAACTAGTAGTAACAAGTTAATTAAAAATCAAAAAGGTTTATTTTCTATTTTAATTTCATTATCGGTAGTTGGTTTTTTGTCTCTTTTTAGCAATTCAACGTTAGCAATTCTTGAAAGATTACAACCATTAATTTTATCAATTATTTATATCTGTTTTTTAAGTTGCTCTTTTTTATCAATAAAAAAATTGCATTTTTATTTTAAACAAAAAAAATTTAATTTATTAAATTTAAATAATTTTGAGAAAAATAAACTAGACATTTTTAATATATTCACAGCTGCTATATTTGTAGTTTTGACTTTAATATTTTTGAGAATAGAATTATTAAAACCGGACGGGGTTAAGTATTTAACATATCTTAATTCTTTAGATGATAGTAATTATGATAATAAAAAATTTAATGAATTAATAATTTCCTCAGAGGGTAAAAATAGTTTTTTAGTAGATGGATCCGAAGCAAACTTGTACTTTCATATGTTAAATGGTTTGTTTAATAACCAGTTTTATTGGTCTCAAATTTACAATAAAAAAGAAAAACAAGAAATTATAAAAAATATAGATTATTTGATTTTAGAGAATAAATTGGGTTTTTTTTCAAGAAAAGTTAGAAATGCAAAACAATATTATAATCAATTATATATTGACAAAAATTTTGATTTGAAAATAGAAAATTTAAATTCTAAAAAAATAAAATTAATTTTTTTTTCTAAAAGAGGAAACTCACAGATAAATTTTTATAATGATAATTTGAAAAAAGAATTTAAAATTAAAAAAGGGATAAATATTATTGAATTATCAAATAACAAAATAATTAAAAATATAGATATCAGTTCAAATAGTAAGATTCTTTTATCTAGTATAGAGATATTTGAAAATCAAAAAACTAATTGGCCTTGGGAAAGTGATTTAATTATAACTAAAAAAAATAAAAAAATAATTACTAATAACATTGAACTAGATAATCAAATAAGTTTTAAATTAAGTGAAATAATGGTTAATAATTATATGTGCAAAAATTATTCAATTTTAGGAGATAATGAAATGTTTCTTTATCTTAAGGTTAATTGTAAGTGAGAGAATTAAATCTATTTAAAAAAGATACGTTATGCATTATTTGCGCCAAATCAAATAGTGAAGGTTTAAAATTAAAAAATATTAAAAAATTAAATGGCAAACCTTTAATTTGTTTTGCGATTGAAAAGGCAAAAAAGAATAACTTAAAAAACATTTGTGTTTCTACCGAAAGTAATAAAATAGTAAATATAGTAGAAAAGAAAGGGATTAAGGTATTTTTTAAAAGATCAAAAACTTTGTGCCAAAGAAATGTTTCTAAATTAATTGTGTGGAAAGATGCTGTAAAAAGATCAGAAAAATTTTTTAATAAAAAATTTAAGTATGTATTAGATATTGAGGTGACTAATCCCTTAATAACTCATATAGACTTAAAAAATTTTTTAAAAAAATTTTATAAAAACATTAATAGATTTTCTGGGCAATTTTGTACTACCCCAGCAAGAAAAAATCCTTATTTTAACTTGTTAGAATTTAGAAATAATAAATTTTTTTATAGTAAAACTATTCCAAATAAAAATATTACATCAAGACAAATTGCACCAAAAACTTTAGAGCATGTTGCAGCGTTATATTGTTTCAAAAGAGACTATCTATTAAAAAGTTCTAATATTTTTGATGGTAAAGTTAATAATTTTCATGTCCCTTTAATGAAAAGTTTTGATATAGATACTTACGAAGATTTTAAATTAGTGAAAAAAATTTTAGACAAATAGTCATGAAAAAAATAATTTTAATTGGTTGTAGTGGAGTACTTGGAAAGTATTTTCTAAAACAACTAAAAAAAAAATCAAAATTTTTAATTGCTGCAGATATTGATGTTAAAAAAAATATAAAAAAAAAAAAATTTCATCAAATAAAATTAGATATTGAAAATGAGAAAGATATAGAAATTTTTTTTAAAGAGATATTAAAGAAATTTGGTAAATTTGATGTCTTGATAAATAATGCAGCTCTTACCTCAGAAGGCATCAAAAAAATTTCAAAAAATAAAAATATTAAAGAGAACTTTGATAGCAATATTTGGGATAAAACAAATAATATAAATTTAAGAGGAACATTTTTTGCAATTAAACACTTTATACATCTACATAGCGATAAAAAAAAAAATCAGAAAATAATCAATGTAGGAAGCATATATGGATCTTTAAGTCCTCATCATCATTTATACAGTAATCAAAAATTTTATTCATCAGCATCATATTCTGCAAGTAAATCAGGTCTAATTGGTTTGACTAGGTGGATGGCTACTGATTTGGCCAAAAAAAATACAACATGTAATATGATTACTCCTGGAGGAGTTTTTAACAATCAAAATAAAAAATTTGTAAGAGAGTATTCAAAGCTTTTACCGCTTAACAAAATGGCAAAGGAGTCTGATATTTACGGTTTGCTGAAGTTTTTGATAAGTAACGACTCGAATTATATTACAGGTCAAAACATTTTTGTTGATGGTGGATTTTCTATTTGGTAAAAAAAGTTTTCTGTTGATATCATAAAAATGAATAATCCAAATAAAAATAAAATTAAAATTGGAAAAAGATATGTTGGATTAAACTATAAACCCTTAATTATTGCTGAGCTTGGAATAAATCATGGTGGCTCTTTAACCCAGGCAAAAAAGTTAGTTGACATAGCTTATAAATCTGGTGCTGAAGTAATTAAACATCAAACACATGTTGTAGAAGATGAAATGACTATTGAAGCAAAAAAGATTATTCCCTCTCATACCAAGGAAAATATATTTGATATAATAAAAAACAATTCGTTGTCAGAAAAAGATGAGTTTAAATTAATGAAATACGTGAAATCAAAAGGTATTATTTTTATTAGCACACCTTTTTCAAAATCAGCTGTGGACAGATTAATTAAATTTAAAGTTCCTGCTTTTAAAATTGGTTCAGGTGAATGTAATAATTATCCTTTGATTGAATATATAGCTAAATTTAAAAAACCTATAATTTTGAGTACTGGCATGAATAGTATCAAAACTATAGAGCCTTCAGTAAAAATACTAAGAAAGTATCGTGTTCCATTTGCTTTATTACATTGCACCAATATATATCCGACACCTACCAATCTAATAAGACTTGACTCTATTAAAACATTGCAAAATAAATTTCCAGATGCTGTAATAGGTCTATCTGATCACTCTGAAACAATCTATCCATGCTTGGGAGCGATTGCTTTAGGAGCTTCAATAATAGAAAAACACTTTACAGACACCAAAAAAAGAAAGGGTCCAGATATATCTGCATCTATGGATAAGGAAGAATTTAAATTATTAAAGTTAGGCGCAAACGAAATTTACAAATCTAAAGGTGATAACAAAAACCCTATACGACAAGAAAAATCTACTATCAACTTTGCTTTTGCTTGTGTAGCATCCACAAAAAAAATATTAAAAGGTGAGAAATTAAATAAAAATAATATATTTCCCAGAAGACCTGGGGTAGGAGATTTTTTTGCTAAAGATTATTTTAGACTCCTTGGAAAAACTGCAAAAGTTAATATCAGCAACAATACTTTGATTAGAAAACAGGATATAAAATGAAGATATTTATAGTAACAGAAAGAAGAGCTGATTTTAGTAGATTTAAACCCATAATTAAAATTATAAAAAAGGAAAAAAAAATAAAATATGATCTTGTTGTAACAGGCTTGCATTTAGTAAGAGAGCACGGATATACAATTAATGAAATATTTGATGAGAAATTTAAAATTTTTGATAAATTTAAGATGTTTGATGATGAATATTTTGTAAGAAATGATGGGTCATCAATGGCATATGCACTAGGAGTTGCAGTTACAAAATTATCAAAAATTTTAAGGAAAAGTAAACCAGATATAATTTTATCTGGATTTGATATTGCTGCTAATTTTGCAGTAACAATTTGCGGTGCTCATATGAATATACCAGTTGCCCATATCCAAGGTGGCGAGGTTTCAGGTACTATAGATGAATCTTTGCGACATGGAATGTCTAAGTTTTCAAATTTACATTTTACTGCAAACAACGAAACTAAAAAAAGATTAATTAAAATGGGGGAGGTTCCTAAAAATGTTTATGCAGTTGGTTGCCCTTCTATTGATGCGTTATTAAATGAGAGAGATCTTTCGCAAAATTATATTTTAAGTAAATTTAATATAGATATTTCAAAACCTTTTTCAATTACAATACAACACCCTGTAACTAGTGAATTGCATCTTTCAGACAGACAAATGAAAAAAACAATTACAGCTTTAAGAAAAATTGATATGCAACATTTAATTATTTTTCCAAATAACGATGCAGGTTCAAAAAAAATATTAAATATTATTAAAAAAAGTAAATTAAAATTTACCCCAACACTAAATCTTTCAGAATATAAAACACTTTTGAAGTACAGTAAAATTTTAGTAGGGAATTCAAGTTCTGGCATTCACGAAGCATCAACTTTTAAAATACCTGTAGTAAATATTGGAACCCGTCAAAATGGCAGGATGAAACCTCAAAATGTGATTAATGTAAAACATGATGAACTAAAAATTTTCAAAGCTTTGAAAAAAGGTTTAAGTAAAAATTTTAGGGATAATATTAAAAATATAAGGAATCCTTATGGAAATGGAAATTCCTCAAGGAAAATTGTAGAAATTTTAAAGAGAATAGATTTTTTGAAATTTGATACTCAAAAAAAAATCACATACTAAATTGAAAAAAACAATATTAATTATTGGTTCTACAGGTTTTATTGGCTTAAAGTTAAAAAAAAAATTAAGTAAAAATTATAAGTTGATTAATATAAACAAATCTATTGGACTTGATATTACCCAAAATGAGATATTTAATAAATTTTCAAACCAAAAAATTGATTTCATTTTAAATTTATCAGGTCAGAATAATTTAGATTATAGAATAATGAAAAAAACTATAATAAATGGGAATCAAAATATAATAAATTTTTGTAAAAATAAAAAAACTCTAGTTTACTATTTTTCTACTAGCTTAGTTTATGGATATTCAACTATAAAAAAAAAGAGAACATGAAGTTGAAGCCCTTATGTAAATACTCAAAACTTAAATTAAATGCAGAGAAATTATATCAAAAATCAAAAATTAATTATAAGATTCTAAGAGTGTGCAATTTATACGATAATAAAAAAGACGGGGTAATTAAAAATATTATTAATGCTAAAATAAAAAAAAAAATATTTTATACACCTAACATAAATACCTATAGAAACTACTTATTTGTGGATGATTTTGTTAACTTAATTTGTAAAACTTTTAAAACAAGATTAAAACACAATATTTATAATGTTGGTTTTGAAAATATTAGTTTAATTACAATAATAAAATCTATTGAAAAAAAATTTAAATTTAAAATAAATTATGAAAATAAAAATGAGAAACTAAAAAAAATTCCATCTCAAAAAATTAATTGTGAAAAAATATTAAAAGAAATTAATTTTTTACCAAAAGTTAAAATAATAAAATATATAAACAACAAATTATCAGCATGAATTATAATTATCTTAAAAATAAAACAATTTTAATTACAGGAGGTACTGGTTCGATAGGAACTTCAATTTTAAAGGCTTTATTGAAAACAAAATGTAAAGCAATAAGAGTAATGACAAACGATGAAAATGGATTATACGAACTTTCAAGAGATTTGAATTTATCGCTTTTAAGTGTGAATAATTTTTACGACTCTATGGAAAAAAATAAAATTAGATTATTTCTTGGGGATGTTAGAGATTTTAAAAGGTGTTTAGAGGTTACAAGTAAAGTAGATATTGTGATACATGCAGCAGCATTAAAACATGTATCGATTATGGAATATAACGCTCGAGAAGCTGAAGAGACAAATGTGAAGGGTACAAAAAATATTTTAAAAGCATCTATAAAAAACAAAGTATCCAAATTTCTCCATATAAGTACTGATAAAGTTGTTTATCCTAAAAGTGTAATGGGTAAAACTAAATTAATGGCAGAAAAGTCCATTCATAAAATAATTAAAAAACTTAAAAAAAATAAAATAAAAATTTCAATAATAAGATTTGGAAATGTTATAGGTTCAAGAGGATCTGTAATACCAAATTTTATTTACTTATTAAAAAAAAATAAATCAATTAGTGTTACAGACAAAAGGATGGCTAGATTTGTAATGACATTAAATGAATCTGTTAAGTCAGTTTTGAACGCAATCAAATTTATGAAAGGCAACGAAATATTTATAATGAAAAGTATGAAATGCTTTAAAATTTATGATCTTGCTGACGCTCTTGTCACATATTTTAAAAAAAGTAAAAAAAGAATAAATATTTCAAAAAAATTTTATGGTGAGAAGTTTGAAGAAGAACTTTATTCCATTAAAGAAATACCATTTATTAAAACAAAAAATAATTTATTTGTAATTGATAAAAAAAAAATTAGTCATACGCGAAATGAGGAAAGAAACTTAAAGAAATTTAGGGTAAGTAATTTTAATTTTTTGAACAAAAGTCAAATAATTAATTTACTAAAAAAATCTGAGATTATTTAGATTTAAATCTAAATTTATTATTAATTATTTTATTTTGTAAAATTTTAATTGTCTTTCATTTAAAAGACCTAAAGTTGGTCCATTAAGAAAAAAAAAGTGTAAATCATAATTTCTAAAATATTTATAGTTCCAATTTCTATAAAAAAAATTTTTTAAAAAAAGAGCATTTAAAGCTCTTCCATCAATTAGTAAAATAGTTCCAGGTCTTAAAAATGGTTCAATCTTAACGACATCCATACTAATTGGTGCCAAATCAGGATGCGAAGTATTAATATTGTTTATTTTGCCCTTAACCTTAAATTGGCTTGGACCATCAATAAAAATTAAATCTGGGTTTATTTTAGGAAGTTTTTCATATTCTGTACAAATTCTTTTTTTGAATTCACTCATTTTAACATCTGAATAGTAAAACGTAGTGATTTTTTTTTGGTCTTTATCTAAACTTTTTTTTGTTTTATTTAAATATTTTTTATAATTATCTATACTAAATAATTCAAAAGAATTGGTATATCTAAGATTTCTAATTTTTTTGTGATATTTTTTTTTATTTTCAAGAAGAGCTGTTGAAATAATTTTAGTTGACCAACCCACTCCAAATTCTAGAACTGTTACTCTCTTAAAAATTGTTATTATATTATATATGAAATAAAGTTGCTCTATATTTGGATAAAATTTTTTTTTTATTTTTTCTTTTACCTGTGAAGAATTTAAATTATGTATGGATTTTTTAAATTTATTCTGATCAATTTGTTTTAATAATAATTTTTTTTTAAGAAAAAAATTTTTTGCTTTGTTACTTTTAAGCTTATTAATTTTTTTTATAATTAATCTAAAATTAATCATTATAACCATCTTTATTGACTGTATGTCTAAGCTTCCACCCAGAATTAGTTTCAATCCATAAATGTGGTGATCTAAAACTATCACACAATTCATGAAATTTTGTATCTTCCATCTCAATGTAGTCCATTATTTCTGAGAAATATTTATCAGGAAATTCACCATCATATTTTTTTACTAAAAGCTTTCCTTCTTCAAGTGTAAGATGATCATTTCTAATTTCTTGAGACGCATCGTAAGAAGCTCTTCCTAATCCAAATTTTATGAAAGTTGTATAATAGTGAAGATCATCAATTTTATCATCAATACTATTATATTTACTATAAGTTCCTTGTGTTCTAAATGGTCTTGGAGAAAAATTAGAATTTTCTACCGAATAGTAATATGCTTCTTGTGGAATCCATTTTTTATAATATCCCAAATAATGAATCTGTATATCAGTTTTAGATAAATCATTTTGATTAATTGGAAGAAAAATTGATACATCTTTTTTGGTGATGTTATGTTTTTCCTTTAGTTCTTTAAGTGAACATCCTGCTAAATATAAATCTTCTAGATTTTTAGTAGAGTAGTATTCATTTTTCCTAAGAGAATTTGAGTGTTCTGCAATCGGATTGCCATATTCTGACTCTGCTTCTCCATAGAATACTAGTGGAATATTATATTTATAAGCAATCTTGGGAGCTAAATTTTTTTGACCTAAAATAAAAGTTTGAAATGGATGTAATAAATTCTCTATAGATAATTTAGTAAGTTTTTTCATTACTCTTCCATTAGGTTTTAAAGTAAGATTATCGAATCCACCGATTTCAATCCAATTTCTATAGTTCTTTAAACCATATTCAGTATATAAAATGGGCGGCCAAGTTATAGTTAAAGGATTCATTCCATATTGGTATTTTAAAATATGAGAGGCATAAACACTATCTTTTCCGCCGCTGCCTGGTACTATACAGTCATAATCATTATTTTTTGATCGATATTTATCACATAAAATAGATAATTCTTTTTCTCTTTGTATCCAATCAATACTATTTTCTTTGTATTCAGCTACAGTACACGCATCACAAATACCAGTTTTGCTGTCTATGTTTAAATATTTTGCTCCATTTCTATTCTTAGTATGTTTGAATTCTGGAACAGATGAGGGTCTTTGATTTGATAAAACACACTTTTTACAAAATTTAATTTTTTTGGGTAAATTATAAAAAGTTTCCATAATGATTTATATTAAATTTTTTAAGTTGTGATAAAATTTTAATCCTAATTCACCACTTTTTTCTGGATGAAATTGAAAACCAAAAATATTTTCATGTTGAATAGACGAACAAAATTTTTTATTCAAATATTTTGTTTCAGTTAGAATAGTTTCTTTATTAGAGGGTACACAAAAATAGGAGTGTACAAAATACATACGAGATAAATCATTTATATTATTTAATATTAAATGTTTTTTCTTTTTTAAAATTGAATGCCAACCTATATTTAAATAATTATTTGCATCTAATGATTTTACCTCTCCTTTAATAAAAGCTAATCCTTCCGTTTTTTGCTGTTCATAACTTATTTCAAAAAAAAGTTGCATTCCTAAACATATTCCAATCATTGGTTTTTTAGTCTTAAGAAAATTTTTTAAAATAACATCTAATTTACGAGCTTTAATTTTTCCCATAGCTTCATAAAAAGATCCTACTCCAGGTAGAATTATTGCATCAGATTTCATAATTTCATTTTCTTGGTAACTTAGATAACCATTTAAACCTACATTTTTACATGCAGATTTTATACTAAATAAATTTCCCATACCGTAATCAATTATTGCAATATTTTTCAATTCTATTTCTTAGTTTATTAGGTTGTTCTTATATTTTTTTTTTTTAATAAATGTTTCTTTATATCTTCAATTTTGAAATTACCAAAATTCATAAATTTTTTTTTATTAGTAATAAATGATTTATTTCCATCTTTAGCACTTATAGGTGAATTTAAATATCCATAATGTAGTATTGATCCTAAAGCAATTCCGCTTGGATCACATACATTCAGTAACTCATCAAAATGAGTTAGTTCACCAAATCCACCATTAACTATAAAAGGTATTTTTACATGTTTTTGAATTTCTTCAGCTAGATACAAGTCAAAACCTTTACCCTTACCATCAGAGTCAATACTTGTAATAATAATTTCTCCCACACCATTTGATTGTACATTTAAAACCCAGTCTTTAAAATTTATCATTGTTTCTTCTCTTCCAAAATCTATATAACAATAATAATCTTTTCCTTTTTTTTGTACCTCAATTGCGCACAAAATTGTAGATGATCCAAAATATTTTACTGATTCTTTAATAAAATTTTTATTTCTTATGAATGAACTATTAATGAACACTCTATCTGCTCCTGAATTTAAAAATTCTGATATTTGATTAACTGTACTTATACCACCTCCAACAGTTATAGGCACAAAAGTATCTTCTGAAGTTCTTTTCACTAAATCAAGCATTTGTTTTCTATCATAAAGACTTGCAACAATATCGTGGTAAACAAATTCATCTGCACCATCAGAATAATATTTTTTAATAAATTTTTTTGGATCACCTAAAACCCTAAGACCTTCTAAACTTATTCCTTTAACTAAGTTTAAATTTTTAATATCTAGCTTTGGTATAATTCTTAAGTTTTTCACTTTCTTAATTACTTATTATATTTGAATTTTTTTTTTAATCGAATATGTTCCTCAAATTAATTTACTACAATATCTAATAATGTTATCAAAAATTTAATGGTAAATAATTTAAATAATAAAATTTTATTTTTTGTTGATCATAAGTATAGAGATTTGAAAAGTTTATCATTAATAGCTTATTATTTAAATCAAAAGAATATTACAACAAAATTAACAGCCCTATGGAATTTTGATATTATAGGTGAGTTTAATCCTAAAATTGTAGTCTTCAACAAACCACATATGTTTGATAATGAAAAAATAAAATGTAACTTTGATAATAGATATACAGCATGTATTACTACTGAAGGCCAAGCAGTAAAAAGAGCGTCCAAAGTTCATTACCCTTGTGATATTAATTTTTTTTGGAATAACTCTCAAAGGAAACTTTTTCAAAACATTGAGAACAAACAAAAAATTACTTTAGGATGCCCTAGAACTGATTATGTTGACATAATATTAAGAGAAAATAAAACTTATAATATACTTAAACATTTTAAACATAAAAAAAATATTACTGTTGCCCTTCCAGACATTTGTTCAAAATTTAACGGAGAGAGTTTAAAAAAATTTGTAAAAAACGTAGATAATACTCATTATCAAGATATTACTTTTGAAAATTATGTTAATATACATAGACCTGCAACAAAAAAATTAGAAAAATACTTAATTGATCTATTAAAAAAATATAAAAAAATTAACTTCATTTTAAAACCACATCCTAATGAAGATCATATTTATTGGAAAAATTTTGTTAAGAAGAATAATAAATATAATAATTTACATTTAATTTATGGAATTGATATTAATGAATTTTTATCAATTTCTAAATTACATATAACTGTTGAAGGATGTAATACGACTTTTGAGTCAATTAATAAAAAAATACCAACAGCAGAAATACTTATAAATGAAAAATCAAAAGATAAAGAATTTTATAAATCTCATTTAGAATTATGCGAAAATAAAATAAACTCAATAGAAGATTTTGAGAAAAATATAATTAAATTTTTAATTAAAAAAAAAAAATTTAGCGTAGATAAAAGAAAAATTAATAATTATATAAAACTTCATTATACCGTTGTTGATGATAATAGGTGTAAAGCTTATGCAAATTATTTAAGCAAATATATTAAGCAGATTAATAAGAAAAACTATATAAGTAGGTTATTTTATATTACAAAACAAATCTTGATGAAGCCATATAACTGGCATTATTTTTTTTATTTGAATAAATTAATATTAAAAAAATTTTTAAGGTATAAAACTGTTAAAAAGAAAATACAAAAAAACTTAGCTTTTGATGAAAGAGGGAGATATGATAGTAGAATTAAAAATGGTGATGAAGAAGTGTATTTTAAATATTTTAAATCAAAAAAATTTAAAATTTAAATGCAATTTAATAAATTAAATAAAATACTATCAACAGCAAATTTTAGCTTCAGATATAATTTTATACTTTCTCTTATTAGCTCAATTTTGGAGGTATTAAGCTTAGGTTCTTTAATACCTTTAATTATTGTGCTTGTAGATAAAGAGAGTGCAGCTTACGAAAAAATTAAACAATTTTTTCCTATAAATTTTGCGAATGAAAATATATTTAATCACTATTTAAAATTCACTTTATTCATATTAGTAATTTATTTAGTAGCTTTAGTACTTTATGTATTTTTGAGATATATAATAAGAAAAAACATATTTAAATTTCAAGCGAATTTAGCGCATAAAATATTCTCGGAATATCTTAAAAGAGATTTTCAAACACTTGTTAATGAAAAAATTTCCAATGTTCATAATACAATATCAGCCGAAACAAAAAGATTCACAGGTGGGATATTAACATCATTGTTTGAAATTTTTTCAAAACTTACTGTTCTTATTTTGATATGCATATTTTTATTTTGGTACAAACCTTTTATAACTAGTATTATTATATTTTTTGGAGTAATTATCATGGGTTTGCTTTTTTTAATTTTCAAGAAAAGAATTTCTAAATTTAATGACATAATTTCAGAAAAAAACTCTCAAAATTATGATTATTTGAGGACAGGGCTAGGATCTTTCCTGGATCTAAAAGTATTTAATTTATCTACTGATTTTCTAGAGAAGTACAAAAAAAATTGTTTAGAAATAAATAATCAGAACTTAAATATAGAAATTATATCTTTATTTCCAAAATTATTAATAGAGGCAATTATAATTCTTATTTTTTTTGTTGTTATAATTTTCTCAAATATAGATATTAAAGAAAATCTTCTTGCAATTTCAGTTTTTATTTTTGCTTTTTATAAAATTTATCCTTATTTGAGCCAAATTTTTAATTATGTAGTTCTTTATAAAGCAAGTAAATCATCAATTGATTTAATTTTTAACTCGTTAAAAAAATTTCATTCTGAAAATAAAGTTTTCATTAAATCAGATATAGATTTTAAAAAAAATTTAATTTTAGAGAATATAAACTTTGAATATGATAATCAAAAAAATGAGGGATTTAAAATTAAAAAATTTAACCTTCAAATTAATTTTGGAGACGTTGTTGCAATTGTTGGTCCCACAGGATCTGGCAAGACAACAATAATAAATATTTTGCTTGGTTTGTTAAAACCACAATCTGGAAAAATTGTATCAGATGGTATTGAATTAAATAATTCAAATCTCGATGCTTGGATGAATAAAATATCTTATGCATCAATTAATCCTTTTTTTTCAAATAACTCAATAAAAAGAAATATTACATTTAAAAATATTCTAAGTAATAATGAAAAATTAAGATTAAAAAAGATTTATGAAATAACTATGTTAGACAAGATGTTTGATAAATTTCCCAATAAAGATTTAACAATAATTTCAGATAGTAATTTAAATTTGAGTTCTGGTCAAAAACAGAGGATCAATATAGCGCGGTCACTTTTTAAGGACGCTAGCTTAATTTTCTTTGACGAACCAACAAGTTCTCTAGATTTTGAAACAGAGGAAATGATATTAGAAAAAATCATTAAATCAGGAATAGTCAAAACAGCAATTTTTGCTACACATAGAAAAGAGGTATTAAAATATTGTGATAAAATTGTAGATTTAAGTAAAATTTAATTTTCC
>MDTG01040626.1_pt1 | contig 13513 bp, 10 predicted proteins | sample 811421 | NCBI WGS metagenome assembly MDTG01 (sample SAMN05326645, study PRJNA326480) | marine metagenome | isolation source: seawater | place: Pacific Ocean: South East | collected 2011 | reverse complement strand
CCGCCTCTGCCTCCGCCTGCGCCGCCTCTGCCTCCGCCTGTGCCACTGCCTCCGCCTGTGCCACTGCCTCCGCCTGTGCCGCCTCCGCCTGTGCCGCCTCCGCCGCCTGTGCCGCTGCCACGCACCGCTTTTCTTCCTCCTCCTTCTCCGACTCCATGCGATCTTCGTGTTGCCTTGCCAACTCTGCCGCCTCAGCATATTCTGATTCATCAACATTGCACTCTTTCAGGATAACTATTTGATTGGAGGCATTTTATTGGTAGTTATGTGATGTGGTGACGGTGGTGTGGTGGCGGTGGTGTAGTCGCTAGCAGCGCGAACGCGACCCGCTTTTGATATCTAATGGCTGGTCGCGGCGGTGTGGACTGATTATACATGGCAATTCGATCGGATCCCGCAACTTATCGTTCGCATCGCTCATCGTCTGAAACGCTTCTGTCGCACCATGACTCTTACACTTATCCGGGTGGAGAATCCGTGACATCGAAATAAACCGCTTCTTGAGAAGACTTTTGTCGAATTGGATTGATGGTAACAAATCAAACATATCAAACTCGTTAGAACAGCTGTTGATGTGATGTATTAATGCCGCAGCATCACCGAGAACAATCAGTTGGTTGAGTCCCACGTTGTTCATTATCGGTGTGCCGTGTGCGGAATAGCGCTCGCGGGCGGAAGTTCCGTGTGGCGACGGACACACTGGTGTGTGGATTAAAAAAAATGTAACCCCCGAATATGAACGGATTATTGAACTAATCAAAAAAATCATCGATCTAACGATAGCCGGACGTTTGCGGGTGTATTCTTTTAACCTAGACAACACACACACGATCGAACTTTTAACATAAAATTGATTCGAAATAAATCGATTACAGAGCAATATAAAATGCAACGAAAAGAAAATATAACTTCCAAATTCTGGTCACTACGACAAAATCCAGGGGGTATCACAAACCAACAACAAATGCGAAGTCTTATACTTTCGCAAAATATTATCACGTGTCCATTCGGACATTTGGGAACCGAGAGAAATAATGTATTGGACGGACAATACAACGAAAAAAATAAGGTATGGAAATCAAAATCACAAGATCGCAGGTTTATTGAAGACATGAAAATAGGCGACATTGTAATAGTTCCATTTAAGGGTATAAAGCAATGTATAATGGCCAGAATAATATCGAATCCTCTATATGTTATCGATACTGGATTATTCATAACAACGGAAAAAAATAAAATACATATCTCTGATAAAGGAGACATATATTTTAGACCAATTGGAAGACAAATCGAGGTAATCGGCGAAAATATTGAATTTAATGATAAACGAGTTCTACCACGAGTAACACTCTCGTCAATCAATCCTTCGATTCTATCCAAAAATATATGCACAACAAATGATACGCGCGAAGAATAACAATAAAAAGCCATTAATCCACATCGCTATACATCATTATACATCATTGAAGAAGGAAGTAATGCTCTGATTGCCTAGTCGCATATTATTTGTCTGTCGTAGATATTCATCGAAAAGCACAGCCTTCACCTCTTTATTCCTCAGTGCATCTTCCTTTTTTTTATACGTCTCATCATCCGGATATTCTTCACGTAATTTATTCAACTCTCTTTTCCATTTTCTCAAAGTGGGACCGTGTCTCCTTTTAAATACTGCAAGACTTTCCAAAACCAGCGCGAATACTTGCTGCAATGGTTTCATTAACTGGTTTGTAATGTAGAACGTGTAATTAATTTTCAACTTATTTTCTTTTATAAACTCGGGTGTTTCAATACGGTCCCCCTGTAGAGCTCTTTTATTGGGGTTGTCGATGTATATATACGCAACGCGGTCTCCCACGCTGGGTTTATTGCCAGGGTCACGTTTGCCAATACGATCGGCAAGAACCTTATGAGCTATCTGTTTCGGGTTCTTATACCCACTACGCAACGATTTCGTTATGACCAACTTGTCCATACCATATTTTTCATTCACCATATTCTGAAGACAAGTTTCCATAAACGTTGCTGCTTTCTCGATATTCTTATCTTTCATCAGAATATCTATGACTCCCCCATATACATCCTTGACTATCGGCGCGTTATCGCGACGTTTTAAGACAATACCCATTGACTTTCTTTTACATTTATTCGGGTCGTCTTCATAAAGCATTCCCACATATCGTTTTTTTGATAACAGACAGAACGGCAAGAACGTTTTCTCATACTCCAGGTCATGTGGACGTTTTAGAAACATGGTGGCGATTTTACCGGCTTCTTTCGCCAGCTCAATCGTAATCTCCAATGCCTTTTGTCCGATAATTGGCGTGCCGTCCATCTCTACAAGGTTAAACTTGAAGAACACCGAATCGGTGTCACCGTACACATACTCGGCGTTCGTTTTTACATCACCATGTTTGCTTGTATTAACTACACGATCAGCATATGCTTCTTCTATCACGCGTTGCGCATAAGTGAGAAGCTTTCGCCCTGTAGCCGTCGTTGAGGCGGCACAATCTTTCTCGTAAAATGAACTAGTCTTCGCACCAGTCTGTCCATACATGGAATTTGCCGTGACCTTGATGCTTAATTGACGTTTGTCCAAAACGTTTTTCATGAACTCATCGTTTTGTTTAGGTATTAACTTACGTGTAGCCTTTCGCGCGGCCAATAATTCTTCCAAAATTGCCGGCATCACTCCACGCTTTCCCTCTGGAAACTGCGCGAATCTACACGTCTTATATCCCACTTTCACCTTTTCCATTGCCGCCTTGGGATTGTTGTTCTTTCGGCGCCATTTGTAGGTGTCATATGTGATATCAACATACTTGTAATCCCCCAAATTATCATAAATGTAATTTCCTTCCTCGTCCACCTCACCCGTCTCCATCACCAGATTAGCGTCATTATCATACTCCTTTGTCCACACCTTACTGTCATGCGATATGTTTTCACTGATCATCGAAGATGGGTAGAGTGAACTGTAATCAACACACGCGACCGGATCATCCAAATATAAATCACACTTTGGAGCCAACACAATGGCCCCCTCGTAACCATCATCGCCGTCAAACTTGTCAATAACCGGCATAAGTGTATTCTTCTCTCTACACTTTTTAGCAATATAAGACGTCAACTTAATACCTTGCCCGCGCATGACAAGGAAATCCATTGGAACACTACACAACGACGACATTTCGATGTAGTCAGTGATGACATCAATCTTTTTCATGAGATGATGAACCAGATTACAATCCTGAATGCAATACTTGGCAATGACCGAACGCTCTTTTGCGCCCTCGTTCGTCATTCTGAAAATATCCTGAGGTGTAACATCGTCCTTCGCCAATCCCCAACGCACCTTTTTGGTCATATCGGGCGTCTCAATAGTGTTGATCCAAAACGTCCCCGTCTCTACATCTACACCGGTCACTTCAAATTTTTTCCCATCCTTATAATTGTCGACACTATGTGCCTCTTCTTCAAAGCTCACGAAACTACTGTTCTCTAGACCAGTAAGATTCTTACTATACACCTTGGTACGACCATCTACGTGCTCGATGCGTTTCACACTATCACCGATGAAATAACCGGCTACATAATCCAGCTTGTACTTTATCAACTGATAGTCGCGCCGAAGGTAATTATACAAATCAACTTGCAGACGACCGGTCATATTCACAAACTTCAAATCGTGCTGGCCACTTGCAATGAACAGTGTGTTTTCTTCAAGACCCTCTTTTCCTGTCCGCCAGTCCCTTTTAATACACACTTCGTTCTGGTTGCGCGATAGTTGGAGAAACCCATTCACACAATCAAGCTCTTTGGCGCGCTGATACATGAACTGATAATCAAAACCAAATATATTGTAACCAATCACAATATCTGGATCCTCGCGCTGAATCAAATCAGTCCATGCAAGCATAACCTCGCGCTCAGTGTTATAACTTTCAATGACAGAGTTCTTTAGTTGTGGAAGATCACTACACGTATTTCGAACAATGCAATGATTCAAATAAGGTTCCTCGTCACCATATTTTAGAAGGGTTGTTCCAATAAATGTAACTTCATCGCCCTTCAGTTTGGGGAACACATGGTCTAACGCTCGCGTCATATCACTTAACATTGTTTCACGGTCAATAGTATTATCGTTCAACACTTCCACTACCGTTCCGCATGTCTTCGTTCGTTTTGCTCCCTTTTTGCTAAGCCATCCAAACGAACCCTCTTCGACACCTTCGATCATTTCACCCTCGTCGCAATCACGCTCATCGTTCATTTCGGTATCTTCATTTTCGTCCACATCATTACTTTTTGTAGCCAATTTAGACGGACACACTTCGAGCCATTGTTCGAATAGCAACGAAACAACATCGTCGGTGAGTGTAGATTGTGGAAATACAGTATCTACATCTGGCTCATTGAATCCTGGCACTTCGAATGCTGTAAAGATAATCCGACGAAGGAATTCGTTGTCATCGTGTGTATCGCGCTCATCATTCCACAAATCAACTATGTTTGTCGCTAGTTTCTTGTAGTTTTTTACAGCCAAAGGAAAGTCGCCGTGACTACTTGACGCCTCAATATCAAAACTAGCTATTTTGTAAGGCACCATCGTCTCTTTTTTCGCATTCGGTATAATATCTTTATAACTTATGGTATATTCATATTTACATGATGTCATTTTGCTTTTAGTTCTTTGAACCTTTGTAATTGGAAGATTTATCCAACCCGATGGACTTATTTCTCGAATATGAAACATGCGAAGTAACGGAGGTATTTGCGCTTCGTAGAGCTCGGTCCCGACACCCTCAAACACATATCCGCCCTTCGTGAGTTCACGTTTATACTCGCCAGATTTTGTATTTTTTGACGTATACCAGACTCCTTTCGCCTTGCGCATGGCTGCCTCGGTTTCAAATGTTATTTCGATGAATGTATGTTCCTTGCCAGCGTCGAACCCATACAATTTTTTCTTTTGTATCAGTCTTGCACTTTTAATGCTGTTCTCGTAAAATTTGCCCATATCGTCGCGTAATTGTGATACAAACCTGGTCTTCTCGGAAGGTGTCCAGTCATCACCAACCTTAACGTAGAAGAATGGTGTATAGCCAGTAACAAATATCGCTGCTGTTTCGCCTTTGCTATTTATCCCGAACATTTGCACCTGAAATTCCTTCACCTCCTTTCCGTCGGCGTCTGTTCCAACGCACGAATCTTGAGGATTAAATGTCAGTAGACGAAATGAATAATGCACCATTTTTTACATATCCATAACCTGGTATTTCTAATTCAATTTTGTAAATTGAAACTTTAACAAATTAAACTCAATCAAATGAAAAAATAACTTATTTCATTTCATGAAGGTCTAATCAACGCTATTCTCTCTGGCTTCTTAAAAAATATTGGTATTGTATATGAACATTTCGAAAGAGAAATATTTAATCTACTTTATATTCCTCGTATTTTCTATATTATCGTGGCTGTCTATAATACATACGAAAAAAATACTTATTCGCATTCAAAATCCGATTTCACTAGTTCTATTCACATCCTTAATCAACTTGATTACATTAATCATTGTTATTTCACTCGAATACATATCATCCCCAAAAGAATCAATACATGATTTATTATCAGTATCTTCAACCGACCTGCTACTTCTCGTGGCGATAGCCATCATATTTACATTCGGTCGCATAACATTTTCTACCTTGCTAAAGCATCATGACCCCAGAACAATCAAAATATCAGGGTTTATGGTTTCTACCTTCGTAAGTGGAGGAGCACTTTACCTTTTGAGAGATAAAACGTTCACAACATCGCGATATGCGGGGTTTTTATTGATGGCAATAGGAGGCTATTTATTTATTACGTGATCGTTTTGAGGTTTTTATTGCCCTTCTTTTGGATGGGCGCCTTTTATTGGTGCCTTTTTTAAAGTTCCTTTTTTTGGATTGTTTTTTTTTGTAACGACCTCTTACTGGGGGAAAAGTATCATGTAAAAAATTTAAAAGGCTCTTTGTATCTCGTGAACCGTGATATTCCTTTCCGGAATGACCGCCTGGTTTCACTGCCATAATTGTAGGAAACCCCATTATGTTTCTGGCACATTCGCTCCGTATGCTTGGCAATGCTTGCTCATGTACCTCGATAATAATCACATTGCGTTGAACGCCGCGCTCCGTATGTTTTTCCAACGCGTCCCATGCCGGAGCCATGTTGGTACAGTGGAAGCAATTGGGACTATAAAATTTGACAAAAGCAGGTGTTTTTTGAACGTATCTATCAAACAACGGTCCGTCATATGGACCAATGCGAACAAACTTCATATACATATTTAGAGATTATTTATTGATAATAATCTCTACTTACATTATAGATATGTACCCAAAGCTCATTATTATTATCAGTATTTTTATTCTTGGCCTGTATTTTGTAACACATAGATACAACCAGGAGGGATTCGATGGAATTCCCAGTCATAGATGCCCAAATGTCCTTGTTCAAGAGGGCAGTAAATTCAGTCTTTTTAACTCAAAAATTGCCAAAATACCTGGTGTCAATCCAATTCAGTTTGACAATCTGAATGAATACGTCGAGTTTACTGATTGGCAACGAAGCCAAGGAATTCGGTGTCCGGTATTATACCTACAGCAGGCTTACGACATTCAAAACAACCCTGTTTATAAAGCTCGCCCTGACCCAGAAAATCTCCAAGGCGGAGCACAAGATTTCGATGCTACCACAAGCACAACGTCAAAACTTGTTGATGCGTCACGCGATGACCCGCCATACAACACGAATAGTTTCCCCGCGTATGATCAAGAGAACCAAAACATCGGTCTAGACACACCTCTGGATAAAATGTTCAACTCTTCAGCAGGAACAAAAAGCGCAAACGCCATGGACACAAATTGGGGTGGTGAAGAATATTCTGAAAACCTATTCAATCCCACAGACAACGAGTAGTAACCATTCTTTAATATGTAAGTATGTGAATACTTACTTATTTAAATACGTAACTATATAATATATTATATATGACAAAACTAGCACTAATCACAGGCGCAACGCGAGGAGTAGGAAAAGAACTTGCTAAAATGTTTCAAACTCATAACTACGACGTCATCATCACGGGAAGAGATGCTAATAACACCAAATCGATTGCAGACGAACTAAACGCCAACATACCAGAAGGGAGCAGCCAAAGAGGCACAGCAATGGGCACAGCAATGGGTTATGAACTCGATTTTACGACTGCAAACGAAGATAATAATGAATTGCTCGCAGAGTTAAAAAATAAAACAATCAAACCAACCTATCTTATCAACAATGCGGGTGTGCTTATGCTTGACAATATGAGGAATATTACCACCAAACAACTCCATGTCATGTTCAGTGTTAACACATTTGGTCCCATGCTTCTTTCAAAGTATTGTATGGAGCACATTTGGGAACAAAAATCTGGCGGCATACTGTTTAATAGTCCCCCATATGCGATCGACGACAAAACCAAATATCTTATGCCTTACATGCAAACCAAGTTGGCTCAAACAACGTTCATGCATTCATTGGCCAACACAACTCCCAAAGAATCCGACGTGTTCGTTTCCAGTTTTTGGACGAATTACCCTCTGCACACAGACGCCATATTGAAACGCGGTGTTGGAAAAATTGAGGATTGTATGCACCCTCGCATTCTCTCGCGAACTGTTGAAGAACTATTATTCAATATCAAAAATCGCCAAGAATACAACGGAAAGGAAATCATCGATGGTAAATTTTTACAAGCAAGAGGCATCGATACAACCCAGTTTCAAATGTCGCCTTCCCAAATGCCTCCTTCGCTAGATCAACTTTTTTTAAATCATTTGTATTTACCTTGAAACCAAATTGTAAATGATATATTTCTATTTACAACATCAATTTGCATATTCCGCGACACCTATAATTTTTTGTGTTAAATTACGATGTTCATCCGAACTTGGGTCAAGTGTGTTTATTCTCTCCAACTCTTCTAACACATTCTTCTCCACGTGAATATTTTTCTTGATTTCTGCGATTATGTTGGGATTTGACATACTTTCATTGAAAAAGATTCGCTCATCGTCATACGTGATACCGGAAATGTTCCGTTTTAGATGCATGAGAAAGACATACTCAAACCCAAGATTATCGATAATACGATTCATAGTAATTTGATTTTCGTATACCAATCGTTTCACGACATACGATGTTAGCATTCCACTTGCCTCGTTTTGTTGATGATAATAGTGAACTGCTAACGCAAGATATAAGTTGCTGAATATATCGGCCATATCTCCCGAAAGCATTTGCTCGCGTTTAATTGCACCGCCTCTCAATGCAATGAAGTTCGTAAGAGCAGCAAAATCGATTATTTGTTGTTCTAGTCCTTTGCTGAAAGAGAAGGTTTTGGTATAAAGTGAAATAGAGTGGCCTACAATGTTATTAAATGCCGTTTTAAATTTATCAAGGTTATCATTCATAATCGATTCCAACAAAGGAAAAATGTATGGATGACTTTTGTTAAGTCCTTGCCCAAAAATAATCAACGAACGCGTCAGTGTATTTGAACCTTCAACCGTAATGCCAATCGGTGCACTTCGATAATATTTCTCCAAAAAATTATTATCTCCAACGCATATTCCGGAACCGGCATGAATGTCCATCGCTTCGTTGAGTACAGTTCTTCCCCGTTCCGTACATTGCTCCTTCATTATTGCACTTAGCACCGCCGGCGAGTTCCCATCATCCAGTATATCGTTTGTAAGCGCCACCGCCGATTGTATGATCCACGTGTTGTAAATGATATTGTTATACTTTTTCTGAATTGCCTCCATATTAGAAAGCGGCATACCAAACTGCTCCCTCACTTGAATATAGTTATGAATGCCAAACGCAGCGACTTTACTACTGGCGTTCGCAGTGGCGGGTAAACTGATACCACGTCCTGCCGACAGACACTCCATCAACATCTTCCATCCATTTCCAACATTGTCAATTCCGCCAATTACTTGCTCTGGTGAAATGTAAATCTCGCCACGAATTGTTCCATTGGGAAATCCAACATCTAATGGATTATGATGCGTGTTTTGTATTAGTCCGTCATGCTCACGCTCTACCAAAGCGACCGTAACACCCGACCGACCGATAAGACTATCTGGGTCGTCCAAATGAAAGGCAATGCCCATCAGGTTGGCAACCGGTGCAAGCGTAATATACCGCTTGTTCAACGTGACCTTAAACATTACCTTGCCGTCTTTTTCAACGACGGTTCCGCGATCAATATTACCAGTCGCATCGGACCCGTTATTAGGACCGGTCAACCCAAAGCAAGGTATCAAATCACCACGAGCCAATTTAGGAAGATAATTTGTTCTCTGTTCTTCTGTGCCATACTGTGTTAAAAGTTCACCAGGACCTAAAGAGTTAGGCACCATCGCCACGACCCCCAGTGCAGGATCAACACTTGTAATCTTAGTCAGAACATTAGACATTTCGTTTACGGATAACTTCACTCCACCGTATTTTTCATCGATCAAAAAACTAAAATAATTGTTCTTCGCAAGATGGTCTATCCATTTTCCGTCACTCGGATATAAACGCTTCCCATCAAATTCATTTAGCATCTTTGAAATTACCTTTTCTGGTAACTTGTTAGTGTTTCGTTCTCGTATTTTTGGATACGTAATTTTGCCGCATAGAATTTCTCTGTCAAGCGATGTGTTTCCGCTTCGCAGTGCAATTAACTCTGTGGGCGAAATTCGTGGAATTCGGCTTTTTACCAAATTGAAGAGTGTGCGATACATATAATTATCTTTAAAAAAAATATTTATATGTTTAACGAGTATTAATAATATGAACAAAGTTAGAACTTCGTTGATTAAAAGTTTTGTAGAAACGCTTGAGAAGGACAGTAACCGGATTATTTTGGGACATAAAGTAGATGGAAAGTGGTGCGATACTACAAGAGAACATCTTTATTCAATGGTGCAATATGGTGTTCGTGTTCTGAAAGACCGCGGCGTGGAAAAAGGTGATCGTGTTGCATATAAAGGTTGTAATTCTGTAGAGTGGGTCGCATGGAACATGTCGTGTTATGCAGCAGGCGCTATATGGGTTCCAATGTATCATAACCAAAGTCATCAATATTGTGATTTTATCGTGAAAGATTGTACTCCTAAGCTCCTCATTTCGGACGACGAGACCTTTTGTTTTGAAAATCAAATTTCAACCCAAAGCATCGGCGTTGAAGCGAGTCCTGAATATAACGGACTCGACGATGATCAAACAGAACTAGCAGCATTAGTATACACATCAGGAACAACGGGAAATCCTAAAGGCGTAATGTTATCACACAACAATATTCTCTCTAACATAAACGGCATCCATAACAGATTCCATGACGCAGACACTACCACAAGCCTCAACATTTTACCGTGGGCACACATATACGGTCTCACGTGCGAACTCTACTATAATATGATTTATGATAATTGTACTAAAATAAGCAGTGGAAAAGAAGTATATATAAACGAATGTCGAGAGGTCAAACCAGATGTTGTATATATTGTTCCAAAAATACTTGATGCTGTGAAAGAACGGTTGGAATTTCTTGATGCTCCATTAATCAAGATGTTACTTCCGTTAGCAATAAGTCAAGTATTTGGCGGTAATTTACACACAGTTTACACCGGTGGAGCCAAACTAGACGACAATACAAAACGCTTTTATATTGAAAACGGACTGACCATTTGTGAAGGTTATGGCTGCACGGAAACAGCACCAATGATTTCGGTAAATCATCAGTTTGAACCACGAAATGATAAATCCGTTGGGAAGATATTAGATGGCGTGCGCGTTACATTGATAAATGGAGAAATTCATGTGGCCGGCGATAACGTCATGTCTGGATACTGGAAAAACAACGCGGCGACCAATAAGGCTCTCATACAACACCAAGGTAAAACGTGGTACAAGACGGGAGATAGTGGTGAAGTGGTTGATGATTTTTTATTTTACAACGGAAGAATTAGCGAAAACTATAAATTGAACAACGGCAAGTTTGTCGATGTCATGCACGTAGAAAGTATAATGAAAAAACACATCAAAGGTAACGCCATTGTATTCGGCGAGGACCAGGAATACAACAGCATAATCAGCGATTCATGCGTAGAACAAATTACGTTGGACGCGATCAACACGGATCTAGAACCTTTTTTAAGAATCAAAAGCACGACAATAATCTCACCCGACGAGATGCAGACCTTCTTGACACCCAAGATGTCAATAAAGCGACACAAGCTCATCGACTACGTTCGACGGAAGTTGACAAAGTGACCCAAAGTGAAACTTTTAAAATTGCAAGAACCGGATGGACGTTGCGCGTCGTCGGTCACTGCGCGCGTTTATTGCGCACCACATTGTGCGTCGTTTAAACCGACTATTCGCGAGTCTTCAAATTTCCAAATTTCGTGCTAATTATTACTGCCAAACTCATCGCTGCTAATGAGAAATCTCCCCGTGCTTCTGGAGTCTCTCTGTTCGATCTCTCTGTTCGATCTCTCTGTTCGATCTATGTGTTTAATGGTTCATTTTGATTCAATCATTTCAATGGTTACACTAAGATACGATTTGCGAACGCTTTCAACCGCACTCTCATCAAGATAAGCATCTTTCAATATTATCTTGGTGAGTTTTGGGCATCCGTTCACAAGCGACACAATCGCATCCTCTGTGATATCGCAATCGTAAAGGTCGATGGTTTCAAGTTGAATCAAACTATCTGCGATGGCCCTCACAGATTCATCCGTAACGTCCCAGCAGTGTGATAGGTCGCATATAACGATGTTAGGGCACCCATTAGCATAGGCAATGATCACATCATCGGTTATGTCACTACCGTAAAAATTTACAGAGGTTAATTTTGGGCAGTTATTTGCCACCATCACCAGTGTTTCTGCGGTCACATCCGCATCAACAAAAGAACGCAATGTGTGTAGTTGTGGGCACGTCTCTGCGATTACAGTAACAACCTCGTCATTCATGTGATGAACATGTAATACGATTGATTCGAGGTTTGGTAGGGCCTTGACAAACGCGATTATACCGCTGTCAGTTAGATATTCACAACCTTCCATTTCGATTGATATTATGTGCGGGCATAGTGAAGCAATGGTAGCAAGAGTCTCATCTCGAACAAGACAATTGTTAAACCGGATAATACGTAAGCTGGGAGATAAACGAGCAATTTCAATGACGGTCGAGTCATCGAATAGGTCTGGGTATTCGCTGGTATCAAGCGTAGTAATATTTGCGCAGCTGATATCTAAGAAATGCGTAGCAATCTTTGCACGGCCTTCGGGGGTTACGGTGGCCTGCAAGCAGGAGTGCACCAACTCGGCTTTCTCGTACGGAGTGGCAAAGTAGCTCACCCAGCCATGACTGTTGTTAGTTGCAGCCTGATGGGATTAAGAAAGCATTCATAAGGTTTGAAGAATGAATATATTCGTAAATTACACGGCATTGCACGGTGCGACACTGTATATAAAGTTAAAAGTCGCGTTGTCTATCAGGTATCATGGGACTCACCGGTATGGGAGTCTCAATGCGGGCTCTCTTGGTAGGAGGCTCCGCGTCTTGGTCTTGTTCATTCTACGTGGGCGAGTGTTCGCGTGGTTGAGTTAATTATCAATCGTAAATATAATAAAATAAAAACCGTAATATAGTTCATATATTCGATATGGGCAAACGGGGACAACACAAAAAGGAAAACAAAAAGGAAAACAAAAAGGAAAACAACCAACAAGTATATCGAACGCGCGAAGAACGTAAAAGAGACACGCGACCAATTATTGAAAAGCTTGCCGAGTTAAGACTAACGACTACATACGAAGAAGTTATAGTTCTTCTCAAGGCCATACAAATATATATTCAGGACGGAGAAAGAAAAGAAATAAACATTCCATTTCCTTCAATAGGGAGACGAATAACCGGAGTTCTTGCGACAAACATTAACGAGCAGGTTTGGGTGAAGATGGAAAAAGAACAATTCTAATACGAAGCGAATAAATGGCAGTCGCGAGGCGACAGCGGTGGTGGCGACAGCGACAACTGCTCCCGCAACCGTGATAGGGCGCGAAACAAATGGAGGCACATGAGCACATGACGACACACTTCACAATCGACCTTTTCAAGATAACTTCGCCATCCGCGACAGTTCATTATGTGACCACTTAAAACACCACTTCGTCGCGCGGCTTACGAAACACGGGCGGCCGCGGTATCAGCGGCTTCTACACGCGTCCACCAGTCCACGAGGTTTTATCTATTATAACCCTATAGAGGCAAAAAAAATAATATACCAAACCGGTTTAAACAAAAACCAGTAATTTGTGTAATGAAGAGCTGTCTTATCACGATGTTTCTTACCGGTTCTCTTGCAACAGACACCACGAGTGCCTTTCAATCATTACCTATGCTTGCTAAAAATATT
>MDTG01016178.1_pt1 | contig 13514 bp, 11 predicted proteins | sample 811421 | NCBI WGS metagenome assembly MDTG01 (sample SAMN05326645, study PRJNA326480) | marine metagenome | isolation source: seawater | place: Pacific Ocean: South East | collected 2011 | reverse complement strand
TTTCACCTTCAAGAGGAGTTTGTCGAGTATCAATTATGTTGTCAGGTAAGTGAACTTCTACATCTCCTAATTTTTCAGGCTTGGAAAGGTGAGGTTGCTCGTTGAAGTAATTGCCCACTGTATAATTTAGTGTTGAATACTTTTTTCCAAATTCAAAGGCTCCACCTAGTTTTAAATACTGTTTGTCTGCTAAATCAATGTTTATTTGTATTCCTGTATTAAATCCAAATCCTCCTACGTTATTAAAGTTTCTTATTCTAATGCTGTTATATGCACTTGGGTTGTTTGTTGGGTGTTTTATTTTATTTGTTGAATTTAATCGGCCAAAAATGTAATGGCCGTTAAAACCAAAAGACAGTCCTTTCATTTCAAGTCCATAACCTATAAATACTTTAGAGAGTCCACCGTCCCCGGAGTAAATATATTCAACAGGGCTACTATCCGAGAGAGTGTCATTGTATTCTTGCTCATAATTTTGTTTGGAATAAGGAGCTAAACCAAAGGCAAGTCCCATACCTTTTTTTAAGGGTAATCCTAATCCAAATGAACTAAGATTTGCATAACTAAAAAAACTACTTTCGTTATTATGATTTACAAAGTTGGTTGTGGAATATATACCGCATTCTCCTGTTGTGAGGGTAAGTTGCGAATACGTAGCAGGATTTAACGGGTTCAGGGTGTTTCCTGAGTAAATACTTGCTCCAATACCACCCCTAGAAAAGTTAGATTGGAAATTACTGGAGTAAAAATCACCTGGCCCAAATTTTGAAAAAGGCGAGTTGCCTTGAGGAAATGCTAATAAACTTATTAAAACAAATAGTATGCTTAGTATACTATATTTCATTTAATTGTATTAAAGAATTTAACCCTTTGAGAACTAAATTTTGGTCTACAAAGATGCCACTTTTTAACTCAGCACCCAAAAAAATGGAGTCTCCACCTGTTAAAAAAACTTTAAGACTCGAACTTTTAGAATCAAAATATTGAATAAACCCATTTATTTCGTGAACAATTCCATGGATTGTTCCAGATATTAAACACGATGTCGTGGTTGTTCCCAAAACTTCAGGACTATTTTCAAATTGTGAGATTAACGGAAGTTTATCGGTGAAATTGTTCATTGAACGAAATCGCATTTCAATACCTGGAGAAATTGCCCCACCAAAATAGCCTTCACCATGTTGAATGAAATCATAGGTAATACAACTACCGGCATCAATAATCAATAAATCTGTTTTGTCAGAATAAGCGCCAGAGCAGGCAACAATTCTATCAATACCAAGCGTTTCAAGACTTTTATAGTGAATAGGGAAGGGGAATTTTGAATCTTTATCAATCAAAAGATGATTTACATTTGGTAAACCAGGTATATTCAAATCATTTAAAACACTGCAGGAAATTATGGTACTGACTTTATCGAGGTTTTTTTTTGAAATAGTTGATTTTATGGATTCTCCTTTATCTAATTTGCCATTAAATAAAAGTTGGTGGTTATCAAATAAACCATATTTTACACCAGAATTTCCAGCGTCAATAGCAAGTCGCATTAAATATATTTCTTGTATTTTTTTGTTGAGTTTAAATCAGTGACAAATTGTTTTATTTTTTGTTCGTCTTCTTTTTTGCAAATGAGTAAGGCATCTTCGGTATTTACAACAATATAATTATCTAAACCATCAATCACCATGAGTTTGTCGGTTGGGTTGGAGATAACATTGTTTGAGCTGTTGTAAATTTTTACGCTATCACCAACAATAGCATTTTCTTTTTCGTCCTGATTTACTTGGGTATATAAGGAACCCCAAGTTCCTAGGTCTGTCCATCCTATATCACAGGAAAGAACAAATACATTATTTGCTTTTTCAAGAATAGCGTAGTCTACGGAAATATTAACACATTGAGCATAAATTTGATTGATAAATTTCTTTTCTTGGTCGGAACTGTAAATTCCAAAACCTTCAATGAAAAGGTTATGGATTTTTGTCATGTTTTGTTCGAAAGCTTTTACAATACTTTTTGAACTCCATAAGAACATACCCGAGTTCCATGAAAAATCACCACTTTCATAAAATACTTGAGCAATTTCTTGACTTGGCTTTTCGGTGAATGTTTTGACTTTTACGATATCAGGATTAGATTCTAACTTTTCATCAGTTGCTTGGATATAACCATACCCAGTATCTGGTCGAGTTGGGGTAATTCCTAGCGTAATTAAAACATCATTTTCTGAAGCTGCCTGGTAGGCATACCGAATGGTATTTAAATATTCTTCTTCTTTTGTGATTAAGTGATCACTTGGGGCGACTAGAATATTTGCATGTGGATTTTTGTCATGGATTTTATAGCAGCCGTATGCAACACATGGAGCAGTATTTCTTCGAACAGGTTCAAAAAGAACATTATCCTTTGGTATTTCAGGAAGTTGTTCAGTAACCAATTTTTCATATTCGTTATTGGTAACGATATAAATTTGATTACTTGGGCAAACCTTTGATAAACGATCAAAAGTCAATTGAATTAAACTTCTTCCAGTTCCTAGGATGTCCAAAAACTGTTTAGGTTTTTCGTGAGTACTGAAAGGCCAGAATCGACTTCCAATTCCTCCAGCCATGATAATTGCGTAATTATTTTCCATAATAATTCGTCAAAAATACTAATTGGATACAAACATTAATAATATTTAATTTTTTATTAATAGATTTTTTATGATTGGTGGAAATCTATTAATTAAATTGGTTAACTTGAATTAAAAATACCTTTAATGAGAAGTTATTTATTTCTTGTAATAGCAATTATCATTTTATCATCTATTTCTTGTAAGGGTAGAGATAAGTGCTCAACATGTCCAAAATTCAGTGAAGTAGATTCGATTGAAAAGAAGCAAATACAATATTAATTTTTTGCCTTTTGATTTTCAAAATTATATTTTGAAAAAAATCCAATCTGAGGAAGTTCGATTTAGAATATCATCGCCAAGAAAGTCAAAGCTTGGTGACTATAAATTCAATTATTACAAAAAAAGTCATTCCATATCGGTCAACATAGACCTCTCGGAGATACAATTTTTAATTACATTCATTCATGAATTAGCGCATAAGAAATGTTATGATTTACACTTAGGAAAAGTACCCCCGCATGGGAAAGAGTGGAAAAGGATATTTATCCAACTCCTTTTAGAGGCAAGAGGGGAATTAACCCTATCTCCAGCTTGGGAAGAGGTTTTGATGAAAAACGTTCACTCACCAAAAGCAACTCATATGGAATACACTGCCGGTTTAGATGGTGGCGTTTCGGTTTCCGATTTACACATTAAGTCCCAATTTGAATTAAAAAATGGGAGAAGGTTTCAGTTAATCAAAAAAAGAAGGACGAGATATTTATGTTCGGATTTAGACAATGGCCAATTGTATACAGTTTCAGGAAACGCAATTATTGAACGTTTAATTTAGATTTCAATATGAAGAGAAATAAGTTAGGTATATCCTCTTTAGACGTAAGTAAGGTATGTTTGGGAACAATGACATTTGGTGAGCAAAATAGCCCAGATGAATCTTTTGATCAAATGACATATGCTTATGAAAATGGAATTAACTTTTTTGATACGGCTGAAATGTATCCAATACCTGGTCGCAAGCATACGCAAGGAAATACCGAAAAAATAATAGGGGATTGGTTAAATCAATCTGGGAATAGAGATAAAATTTATATAGCAACAAAGGTTACCGGACATGGAGTAAATTGGATTAGACAAGGAACGAAATTTTCAGAGGAGCAAATATGTAGAGCAGTCGATAATAGTTTAGAAAGGCTAAAAGTTGATTCAATTGACTTGTATCAATTACACTGGCCAGAGCGCGCTAATAATAAATTTGGTAATCGTATTTACCCGTGGCATCTAAATGAAGGGTATAGGCACAATTTCATGGCCATCTTAGAGGTGTTAGTAGGGCTCTTAGAATCAGGCAAAATAAAGAACTGGGGGCTTTCCAACGAAACATCATGGGGAATCATGAAGTTCATGCAGTTGTGCGATCAATATGGTATAACGAAACCCGTATCTGTTCAAAATGCTTACAGCCTAATGAATCGTCTTTTTGAATATGGGGCATCTGAAGTTGCTCAGTTTGAAAATATTGGGTTAATGGCTTATAGTCCACTTGCATTTGGGGTATTAACAGGTAAGTATTTGGGTGATTCAAGACCTAAAGGAGCAAGATTAACAGACTATCCTGTTTTTTCAAGATTTTTAAATCCTCAAGCAGAAATAGCCGTCGAAGAGTATAAGTGTTTAGCTGAAAAAAATGGATTGTCTGTAACGGAGTTGTCTTTAGCTTTTGTTATGAGCAGGCCTTTTGTTCACACAACAATTATTGGTGCTACAAAAATGAGCCAACTAAAAGAGAACATTGAATCGGCATATATTGAATTGCCCGAAACCCTGATTACTGAGATTGAAGATATATTTAAAAAATACCCCGATGCAGCGGTTTAATATGGAACGAAAACAACCTATAGGAATTTTTGATAGTGGAATAGGTGGGCTAACTGTCGCAAAGGCAATTTCCGCACTCATACCAAATGAGCAAATTATTTATTTTGGAGATACCGCTCATTTTCCATACGGAGATAAATCTGAGGAATCTATTAGGAAATATTCAAAAGGCATTTCTGAATTTTTACTCAAGCAAAATTGTAAAACAATAATTATTGCTTGTAATACGGCTTCTTCGTTTGCTTCTAGTTTTTTGAGGTCTTATTTACCAAAGAACCTACCTTTAATAGATGTTATTTCACCCGTTGCAAAATTCTTACAGTCATCTAGTTATGAAAAGGTTGGAGTCATAGCTACAAAAGGAACTATAGGTTCTGAAATTTATTCAAAGAGGATAAACGAACTAAGTCCGAAAATAGAGGTGAGTTCATTAGCAACTCCACTTTTAGCTCCAATGATTGAAGAAGCTTTTTTTGACAATAATATTTCACATACTGTTATTAACGAATACCTTTCGCATCAAAAATTAAAGAAGATACAAGCCCTCATTTTAGGTTGCACTCATTATCCTTTAATTGAAACCGAAATCAGTCAATTTTACAAGTCCACTAACCAAAATGTATTTGTGGTAAATAGTGCAAAAGTTGTTGCCTATGAAGTTGAACGTATTTTGAAATCAAAAAAAATGTTGAGTAAATCATTGAGTGATGAACACCATTTTTATGTTTCCGATTTTACAGATTCTTTTGAAAAAAGCACTGAAATTTTCTTTGGGGATGAATTAAGACTTGAAAGACAAAATATTTGGTAGTCTTAAAATTTGACCTCTCTCATTTTTCCATTTTTATCTAATATGAAAATGGTTTTCTTTTCTTCTTTTTCTAATTTTCTCGCTGCTTTTATTCTAGCTTCTTCCTCTCGGTCTCTTTTAATAAATCCGTAGTTTATTTCATAAATAAACTGAATCACTGGTTTAACTTCCTGCGCATTAAAAACATAATCTGCATCTCTTAAGTCAAGGTTATAATAAGCATCAATTTCGACTTTTCGATTATAATTTATAGTAGCGTTCTGGGCAATATGATGCTTAAACAAACTTGCGTTGTTAATATATGATTTTATGTATCGCTCACTTGGATAAATAATGTTTTTCTTCTTTTCAAAAAAAGGCTTACCATCTTGAATTTCAAACCCTATATTTCGAGCCATCTTCTTTTTGGAATTGAGCACTTCAATAGCTTTGACCGATAGAGAGTCTTCAATATGCTTACTCTTCTTAATAAAAGGAACAATATCTATTAAATCATAAATATTATGGTTGAAGCATATTTTTGTAAGTTGATCAACCATTGAAAGTTCGGTTATTTTAAATGTGAAATTATGGGTTGATTTATATCCTGATGGTTTCTTGTGATGATTTGAATCAGGATTTATATTAAATATAGGATCAAGGCCAATGGCATCAACTACCAAATCTTTTGCTTTCATTTGATATTTTTTTAAATCCTTAACAATGGAGTTTTTCTTCTTGATGGTTATTTCTTCTAATCCCTCAATTGTTTCGCTTATTTCAGTTTGGGTATATGTAATGTGGTAACCGTCAGGTAAGGCGTTGTATATGATTCTTGTGTTGATTTTTAATTGATTGCCAGAGACAGATATGGACTGCTTCTGGTTGTTTTCAAATTCTGTTGAATGATTAAAAGATTGATTAATTACTTGTGCATTTGCACTCAAATCAATAATGAAAACCAAAATTGATACTAAATATTTCATAATAAAGTGTTTATTTATTTAACACCCATTTTAAAAAACGTTACAAAATGCCTCCAAAAAAAGGCCTCAAAAATTATTTTAACATAATTTTTTTAAAACGCTCTTCATGGAAACACTTTCCGAAAGAATTTTGAGGAGATTTTGGATTTCAATTCGTTTTTGATTCATTGAATCCCTTTCTCTTAAGGTGACTGTATCGTCTTCCAATGTTTGGTGGTCAACGGTAATACAAAAAGGAGTTCCAATTGCATCTTGTTTACGGTAACGCTTACCAATTTTATTCTTTTCATCATAAATACATTCAAAATCAAATTTTAAATCTTTTACAATCTCATTTGCTTTTTCTGGAAGACCATCTTTATTGATTAGGGGCAAAACAGCTACCTTGTAGGGGGCCAAGAAAGGTGGTAATTTTAAAACAACACGCTCTGTACCGTCCTCTAATCGCTCTTCAGTATAGGCTGTGCTCAAAATGGCTAAAAACATTCTGTCTAATCCTATGGATGTTTCTACAACATAAGGGATATAACTTTCATTTATTTCAGGGTCAAAGTATCTAAGTTTCTTTTTAGAATATTTCTCATGGTTTTTCAAATCAAAGTCTGTTCGGGAATGAATACCCTCCAATTCTTTAAAACCAAATGGAAACTTAAATTCTATGTCTGCGGCCGCATCAGCATAATGCGCGAGCTTTAAATGGTTGTGGAATTTGTGATGTCCTTCTGGGAAGCCAATCGCCATGTGCCATTTCATTCTAAGTTCTTTCCAATAGTCATACCATTTTTCTTGTTCACCTGGCCGAACAAAAAACTGCATCTCCATTTGTTCAAATTCTCGCATACGAAATATAAATTGTCTGGCAACAATTTCATTTCTGAAGGCTTTTCCAATTTGAGCAATTCCAAATGGAATTTTCATTCCTCCTGTTTTTTGAACATTCAAGTAATTCACAAAAATTCCTTGAGCAGTTTCTGGTCGAAGGAAAACAGTATTGGCTCCTTCAGAAGTCGATCCCACCTCCGTAGAAAACATAAGATTAAATTGTCGGACATCTGTCCAGTTTTTTGAGCCTGATATAGGACAAGCGATGTCTAAATCTTCGATTAGTTGCTTAAATCCTGCCATATCCTCATTTTCTTGCACCTCTTTCAGTCTTGATTCTACCTGTTGGATTTTTTCCTGATAACCAAGAACTCTGGGATTTGTGGATTTGAATTGTGTTTCATTAAAAGAATCGCCAAAACGTTTGCTAGCTTTTTTTATTTCTTTTTCAATTTTAGATTCTAATTTGTTGGCAATATATTCTTCAACAAGAACATCTGCTCGATATCTTTTTTTGGAATCCTTGTTATCCACTAATGGATCGTTAAAGGCGTCAACATGACCAGAAGCCTTCCATGTTGTTGGGTGCATAAATATTGCGGCGTCAATTCCTAAAATATTTTCATTCATGCGAACCATTGAATTCCACCAGTAATCTTTGATATTTTTTTTTAGAGCAGAGCCATTTTGTCCATAATCATACACTGCGCTCAATCCATCATATATTTCACTCGATTGAAAAACAAAACCAAATTCTTTGGCATGAGCAGTTACCTTTTTGAATACTTCTTCTTGTGTCACCATTGGGTAAAAATAGGACTTTTTCAGTTGATTTAAAGTGATAATTGATTTGGAGAGTATAAAGAAAATTATTTCTGAAGTGTGACTTTATTGCGATTCTGCATTATTACTTAAGAACGATAGAGGTTAAAGTATAAATAAGCATATTAATTCAAAGTTTAAATTAGCCACTTGAAAAACAATGAATTTTGTTAGCATAAAAATTATGACTAAGTTTATGGGTTGTTTGAAGTCATAGACCCGCTGTAAAAACGAAAAAAGTTACAATGAAAAGAGTTTTAATAGGAGTATCAATACTTTTCTTAGTATTAAACCTTAGTGCTCAGCAAGATGCTCAATTCTCACAAAATATGTTTCTCACCGCTCCGATAAATCCAGGTGCAGTCGGAATAAAGGGTATGCGATGTGTTGACTTAGTTGCAAGAGAGCAGTGGTTAGGATTTGAGGGTAGGCCTGAAACAGGAATGCTAAGTTTCAATACTCCTGTTGGTAGTCAATACAGTAACTTTGGATTAGGAGGAGTTATGGTTTACGATAAAATTGGTTTTGAAAATAATATAAACTTCAAGATAAACGGTGCTGTTAATTTTGATTTAGGAAGTAGTGGGGGCAAATTAGGAATTGGCGTTGATATTGGAATTTTACAAAAAGGATTTTCTGGAAATGTAAAGGCGGTTGACCCGACAGATCCAACCGTAGCCATAAACGGAACTAACGATATGGGATTTGATGTTGGCTTTGGAATTTTTTACTACAAGGATAAAAAACTTTATTTTGGGCTCTCAGGTCAGAAACTATTGCCTCAACAATTGGATTTTGGAACGGGTGCGCAACCAACCATCCGTCAACATGCCTATATTACAGCAGGTTATTACCATCAAGTTAGAGGTGAAGGAGATGATAGTTTTGTTTTGAAGCCAAATATGTTGGTTAAAACAGATTTAACTTCAACACAAGTTGATGTAAATTTAACAGCAATGTTTAACAATAATTTTTGGCTGGGCGCGTCTTACAGAGTGCAAGATGCTGTTGTTGCGAATGTTGGCTTCAATCTAGGACAAAACACCAGATTAGGTATAGCTTACGATTACACAACTCAAGGATTAAGGGACAAAGGAACATATACATCATGGGATGAGAGTGGAAATGTTGCTAGTACAAATGATAATAATAGAAGTATTGGTTCGGTGGAGTTATACATAGGTCATTGTATCATACCTGCTGAGCCCAGACCCTACGAAATTTATGTTGATCCCCTTTTCCTGTAAAAGTCGGCATTGTAACTTAATATTTTTCTAGGCGTTTAAGTTTGTGTAAATGTGTGTGTTATGATAAGTGCTGTTGATTTTTTATAAAAAATGTTTTAAATTGCCGCTTTGCGGATAAAACTCGTGTAGTATGAAAAAGTTGCTTTTAAGTTGTGTGGCATCAGTTAGTTTATTTATAACTAGTTGTACGCCAGGAGCTAATGGTGAATTAGTAGGTACCTTTAGAGAGCCTTTTTTCCAAGAAACTCCCTTTGGAATGTTATTTATACCGCTGGGCTCATTTCACATGGGGCCAAGTGATCAAGAAATCACTTTCGCTCTATCGGCACAGAAAAAAGTTGTTTCTGTTCAGTCTTTTTACATGGATGAAACAGAAATCACAAATGATGAGTATCGTCAGTTCACTTACCATGTGCGCGACTCCCTTGCTTTATCACTTTTAGGAGAGGAAGACCCAGATAAATTCTTAATAAATGAAGGGGAATATGACCAAAGGCTGGATTGGAGACGAATTCCGTGGTACGATGAAAATTATGCTGAAGTATTAAGTACCCTATTTTATGGAGAAAACGATGAGCGTTTCTATCGGCGTAAACAACTAGACGCCCGAAAGTTTAATTTCGAGTACTGGTGGATTGATTTCAAAACTGCAGCTCAAAAAGCAAAAAGATTCAGTCATCCTGATTTAAAAGAAGCCTCGGCTTCCTCAGAATCTTGGAAGTATGGTGACGGTATTTCGGACCGATCAGAGTTTATTAAAAGAGAGGTAATCAATATTTATCCTGATACATTAGCATGGGTTCATGATTTTACGTATTCGTTCAACGAACCAATGACACAGATGTATTTTTGGCATCCGGTTTATGATCATTACCCAGTTGTAGGTGTTTCTTGGAAACAAGCTACAGCTTTTTGTGTTTGGAGAACTCATTTGATGAATGATTTTAGAAGAGATAGAGGTAAGGTTATCGTGAATGATTTCCGTCTACCCACAGAGGCAGAATGGGAATATGCATCGAGAGGAAATTTCGATCAATCACCATATCCTTGGGGAGGCCCATACATACGTAACCGAAGAGGATGTTTTTTAGGAAACTTTAAGCCCCTGAGAGGTAATTATGTGGATGATGGTGGCATGCATACAATTGTAGTTGCCCATTACTGGCCTAATGGTTTTGGACTTTATGATATGGCAGGAAATGTTTCAGAATGGACAGCCAACTCATTCGAAGAGGCTGCGTATAATTTTGCTCATGATTACAACATGGATTATAGATATCAGGCTACTGATGCTGATCCTCCAGCACTAAAAAGAAAAACAATTCGAGGAGGTTCCTGGAAAGACATAGGTTATTACATGCAAACAGGTTCCAGAACTTACGAGTATCAAGATACGTCTAAGTGTTACGTTGGGTACAGATGTGTAGAAACATATTTGGGACGTAAAGAGGGAGATACAAGAGATTCCCAAGTTTACTAACTCAGGTAACTTTTCTTAATTGCTTGGAAAGGTTAAAACACTTATTTTAGTACGACTTACAATTTAAGTACACATATAAATCATTTTGTTTAATTATTAATTTTAAATCAGTTTAGTTATGTCAGGTAGTTACAAAAAAAAGAAGATTATGAATATGATTACGGGGTTTGGTGCAGCAATCGTAATTATTGGAGCGATGTTTAAAATTCAGCACTGGCCGGGTGCAACAATTGCGCTTATAGGAGGTCTTTCGGTAGAAGCATTATTATTTACATTAGGTGCATTTGAGCCACCTCATATGGAGGTTGATTGGTCTCTAGTTTATCCAGAATTAGCGATATCACATGATGATGAACATGGTGATGAAGAACTTGATGAAGTGGAAGCTGAAATAGATGGCTCAACTGAAATGGTATTGTCAGAGGAAGATGGAGATGCTGTTGCACAAAAATTAGATCAAATGCTAATGGACGCTAATATAGGTGGCGATTTAATTGAATCTTTGGGTGAGGGATTGAGAAATTTTGGAGAAACTGCCCAAAGTCTGAATTCAGCAGGTACTGCAAGCGAAGCTTCTAAAAGCTTATTCAATTCAATTGAAAACGCGTCTCAAAGTGTAGATAAAATGTCCGATGCTTATGACCAAGCCTCAGAATCTCTTTCAGGAATGGCAAATCTTAAAGGAGAAAGCGATTCTTATGCTGAACAATTAGTTACAATGACCAAAAACTTAGGAGAGTTGAATTCTGTATACGAAGAACAAATAGAGGCAAGTAGTGGCTCAATGAAGTTAAATTCTGATATTAAGGAAAATATCAATGAATTATTGATTAGTTTATCAGATTCTGTTGAAGACACCAAGAAATATAAAACAGAGGTTGCTGCATTAGGTGAAAACTTATCAAGACTCAACACAGTTTATGGTAATATGTTATCTGCAATGACTCTTTCAGGTGGTCAAGCATAAAACAATCATACGTTAAATATTTTTAAAAACTTAAAATTTTAAATTATGGCAGGAGGAAAACAAACCCCCAGGCAGGCGATGATTGGAATGATGTACCTTGTACTTCTTGCAATGCTCGCAATGAATGCTTCCAAGGACCTACTAAATGCTTTTGTATCTCTAGATAATGGGATTACGAAAACCGTTAATAGTTTCGAGAAAGCAAACGACTCTTTTTACCGAACGATAAACAAAGCAGCTGCTTCAAGTGAACAATACAAAGATGTACAAGCGAAGGCTTTGGCAATAAAACAAAAAGCTTCGGAGGTAGTTCAGATTATGGCAGATCATAAAGTAAGACTTTTTTCCGAAAATGCAGTAATGTCAACAAAAGACACCGCAGGAAACGAGGCATATCGCGCACTGTTCGAAAATGGAATAGCTCTCAATAAAGATAATCAGGACATCGGAGGAGGTTTCTACATGATGAATGGGGTGCCTTCTGAAGAAGGTATCAAACTAAAAACTGCAATGGATGAGTTTAGAGATTTACTCATTAAAACCATCAGAGATGATAGCTATGACGACAATAATGGCCTAATTAATCGATTTGAAGAGCTATTTTATACAGAAAAAGCAAAAAACCCCCTAGATGGTCCCGATGGTCCTCCCGTTGCATGGGTTTCAAGGTTATCAGAACACATTCCCCTTGCTGCAGTGGCGGCAAATTTAACTCTATGGCAGTCCTATGTCAAGAATGCTGAGGCTGACGTAATTAGCTCCATCGCATCTAAAATGGATGGTTCGGGTATGGTTGTGGATGAGTCCAAAGGAGTTGTTCAGTTTGAAAATGGATATGTGTTAAAAAATGATTCTGTAAGAGGTAAAATATTTTTAGCAGCCTACAACAGTAAATCTGATCCAAAAATTTATTTGGGTGAAGTTGACACATCAAAATTCGCTAAAGGTAATCAATTAACTTACCCTCCTGGTGAACAAACTGATCCTCCTATGATTGGTAAAGATTATGTTAAACTAAGTAATGTGAAAGATGGTAACGGATATTTTCAGGAATATGCAAATCAAGTAGGAGCTCAAACAGTAACAGGAGTCATAGAAAATAAAAACTCTAAAGGTACATTCTACACTAAATTTAAATCAAGTTATATGGTTGCTGAGCCTACTGCTACTGTAGCCGCTATGAAAATGTCTGTTTTCTATGTAGGAGTTGATAATCCAGTAGCTGTATCTGCGCCTGGTGTCTCCCTTGACGACATAGAAATATCTATGCAAGGTCAATCTTTTAAAGCACAGAAAAAAGCTGGTGAATATATAATTCGACCAACTAGGCCAACAAATAAGGCAGGTTTAGATGTTGTTGTTAGAAATAAGAAGAGTAAAGCTATTTTAGGTAAATCAAACTTTAGAATTAAACGTTTACCGGATCCGGCTGCAAATGTGCTTGGACAAAAAGAAGGATTGATTTCAAAAGGTAAACTAAAAGCGATTACTAAAGTAGGTGCTAAGATGGAAAACTTTGATTTTGCTTTAGATGTTAAAGTTCAGCAATTTACGTTAACCGTTAAGGTAGGTTCTGACCTTATGTCCATTAAATCAAAAAATAGTAAGTTGACGCCTCAAATGAGAAAACTTTTAATGAAGGTTAGTAGAGGGTCGAGAATTTACTTTGAAGAAATAAAAGTAGCAATGCCCGGAGGGGCCAGAAAAGTTCCTTCTTTGATTTTTAAAGTTAAGTAATCAAACAAAATATATTCCCTTCCGTACAAGTTTGTGTGGAAGGGATTAATTTCTAAATTTGTGTGTTATGAAGGCTATTAGATTTTTTGTTTTTTTTATGATTTTTGGACTGTTTTATTTTAACAATTCAACAGCTCAACAAGAAGTACTGGACGGTATTTATGTCAAAGA
>MDTG01387613.1_pt1 | contig 13515 bp, 11 predicted proteins | sample 811421 | NCBI WGS metagenome assembly MDTG01 (sample SAMN05326645, study PRJNA326480) | marine metagenome | isolation source: seawater | place: Pacific Ocean: South East | collected 2011 | reverse complement strand
CTTTTATATTTCTTATAAATACCTAGCTTTTTATAAAGAAATAGTGTAGGTATATCTGTTAAAATATGTCTAAAACTGGATTTAGAAATTTTATTATTTACCTTTTTTTGTTTTCCTTGTAAAAGTAAAATATAATTTTCCAATATATTAATGTTAGATTTCTCGGCAATTGAATGCCATTTCCAGGTTCTAGGATTAATTTCTAATAGTTTATATTGTTTTGTTTGCTCATCAAATTTATATTCTACTTCACAAATTCCCTTATATTTAATTTCTTTCAATAGCTTTCTAGAAATATTTAATAATTCATCATTATCTACTATTTGAGCAAAAGTTGTTGCATTTCCAAAATCTGGTGGATGTTGACGAGCCCTTCTGCCAACAAATGATTGAATTTCTTTTTCTTTATTAAATAAAAAACAAGCAGAATACAAATGCTCACTTCCTCCTTTTATTATAGATTGAATTATTACTTCATTTGATGGTATAACAGATAAGGTTAAATTATAATTTTTTATTAATTCGGCTTTATTATTACATACAAAAACTTTTTTTTTAAGTTTACTGTAAAAAGAGTGCATCACCGCGGGTTTAATAATTACAGGATATTCAATTTCTAAATTTAAAAGTTCTGATAAAGAATTAGGAGCCCATGTGTTAGCTATTGGAATATTTAGATCTGTAGCAATTTGATAAGTCAATCTTTTATTATAGAATTTTTCAACAGAACTCCAATCATCGGTTGCGATATAAAAATATTTGGAAAGTAATTCTTTGTTTTTACTTAATATTCCAACATGAAAATCATTGGTTGGAAAAACAAATGAATTTTGGTATTCTTTTGTTTTACCAAGTTCAAATAATTTATTGAGGAGGTTGTCTTTTTTAAATTTTATAAACTTTTTACAAAATTTACTGTGTCTAGCTAGATTAAATATTGTGCTATCTAAAATAGTAATATTAAAATCTAATTTACCTAGTATTCTTGTTATCCCTAAAGCTTGAATATGGCCTCCAATTATAATTACATTCTTCATTTTTATTATATTTTATTTTTTTTATTCACTTCCATGGCAACAAAAGTCATTGGTTTTTGTGGGTATATTAGTTTAATGAAACCTCCAAATCTATTTTTTAATGTTTCTAATAATTGATAATTAGAGGGGTAGTCTAGATAAGTTTTGTTTTCAGAATTCCAAATATCTTCAAATTCTTTATCTGTAAAATCTAATTTAGATAAAACAAATTCCTTAACTTTTGAAAACTCACCTTTACTTGCTGCAGGAGTTGATAATTCTTTGAGTGCATCCTTTTTTGTTATATGGCCACTCATTACTTGAGCAGATAAACTAATTTTTCTTTTATCAATCCCAAATTTTTCTGGCAACCAATAAGACATTACAAATTTTGTGAATAAATTTTCGTGATGATGACCTCCATAATATTCCCAGTTATACTCTTCCTCAAGAAAATCACGAGCTTTAGCCTTATCATAATCCAAGTAGTAAAATGGTCTAATATCCTTTATATTAAAAAATAATCCATTTATAAAAATCTTATATAGAGATAAATATGGATATGTTTTTAATTTTTTAAGTTTACCAAATTTTTTATGTACATATTTTAATTGTTTATTGTCAGAATAAGTCCATTCAGTAGGTTGTTTTCCTTCTGATCGAAAATCATTTCCCCTAAAAATATATTTTACATCTATCTCCTTTGCTACTTTATACATTACAGACTTAATTGCTGAATCAGTTGGTGTATCTATCCACGGTAGTCCACTATACATATATGACCTCATCAAATCCTTAATTTCTTCATAATTTATAACATAGGTTTCTAAATCAACACCTAAAGCTTTTGTTACTTTTTTAATATTTTTAACAGCTATATCTGAGTTCCATCCATTATCTAAATTTACAGCAAGCGGATTCAGATCATATTTAACTTTCAGAATGTACAATAAGTAAGAACTATCTACACCCCCACTAACACCAACAACGCAATCATATTTTTTTCCTTTTTGGGAAGCTTTTACTTTTTTAATAATTTCTTCCCAATCTTTTTCTCCTTGTTTACCTCTAGGATATGCCTTCATTAGAGCTAACTGTATTTTAGCATAATTTGAAACTCCTTCAGAATCAAAATTAATTCCAGGAATTGAATCATCCCAAATACCCATTTTACATATTTTCATTATAGTTATTTTTAAAAATCGATTTCATATCATCTTTAGATGGATAATTTATTAAAACTGCTTTTCTTGGTCCATGATAAACAAAAAGTGAACCAGCTGCTACAGCGGAAGCATAGCCAATTTTAATAGCCTCATTAAAATGATTATAACTACCTGCTCCACAAGAAGCAACAACAGGAATACTTACATTTTTTGAAACCATTTCAATTAATTTTAAATCGTAACCTTCCATAGTTCCATCTTTATAAATACTATTAAGTATAATCTCCCCAGCGCCTAATTTTTCTATTTCTTTTACATAATTGTAAGGATCAATATTAGTCCTTTTCATACCTGAATTAGTATAAACTCTTATTTTACCAAATAAATTTTTTCCTAAATCTATTGAAACTACTATAGTAGAGCTTCCAAATTCTAAAACTGCATTTTTCACAAATTCTGGATTGTTTACTGCTTCTGTATTAATAATCACTTTTTCTGCACCTGCATTTAATAATTTTTTTATTGTTTCTATATTTTTAATTCCACCTCCAATTGCAAATGGCATATCTGCTTCTTTGCTAATAGATTTTACAAATTGAATATCAATGGTTCTATTTTCATTTGTCGCATCAATATCTAAAAAAACAAGTTCATCTGCCAATTGATCATTAAATATTCTTACTGCATTTATTGGGTCACCTATATATTTATATTTTTTGAATTTGATAGACTTTACTAAGCCTTTATCTTTTAAAAGTAATGTAGGAATAATTCTTGGCCTAAACATTTTATAGATTTATAAAATTTGTTAATAATTTCTCTCCAATAATATGACTTTTTTCAGGATGAAACTGTGTGCCAAAAATATTATCTCTTTCAATAGCTGAAGTAAAGTTTTTAATATAATCTGTTTTAGCTAATAGCTCGTTTGGGTTTTTATTATCCAAATAATAGGAATGAACAAAATAAAATTCTGATTTACCATCAATATTATTTAACAATAATGAAGGTTTTTTTTGTGTTATTGTATTCCATCCCATTTGTGGTACTTTTAATCGTATATTATCACTTTTAAATAATTTAACTTTTCCATTAATCCAACCAAAACCTTGTTCATTTCCTTCTTCACTGAATTTTGCCATGAGTTGCATCCCTAAACATATTCCAAGAATAGGCTTTTTTTTATTTAAAACTTGATTATTTAAAACATCCCACAGGTTGTATTCTTTTATTTTTTTTACTCCATTTGCAAAATGACCCACACCTGGTAATATGATCTTATCTGCATTAATAATATCAAAAGGATCAGAACTAATTTTTACTTTATTAGTTATTTTGCTTATTTTTCTATAAACAGATAATAAATTTCCCATTCCGTAATCAACAACTATAATCATTTTGGTAAAACACTTTTATATAACATTTGTATCTTATTTAGAATTTTATCATTGTTCAAAAAATCTATTTTATTATGGCTATCAGCCTTCTTTTCTAATTTAGTAATATTCACTATTGCCTTTCTTATTTCTTTTGAATCAAAACTTGTAATTATACATGATTCAATATTTTTTGTTATTTCCTTAACATCACCAACATCAGTAGAAACCACAGGGCAGTTACAAGCTAAAGCTTCTTTCACTACGTTTGGCGATCCCTCCGAAAAGGAGGTTAATAATAACATGTCGGCTGCATTATAATAATATGGTAGTTCAGTAAATTTAACATCTGAAATAGTATGTAATGTGTAATTTTCACCTAAAGAGTCAACTGCTTTTTTTGCTAAAGGATAATTTTTATTTTCAGATTCAATATCAGTAGCAACAAAGAGGATATTTATCTTTTCTTTAGAAAAACCAGTATGAATTAATGCCTCATTTTTATCTATAGGGCGAAAATTATTAAAATCAACACCATTAGGAATTACTATACTATTTTCAACACGCATGTTTTTGCTTTTTACAATAGTTTCAAACCAAATATTTTTTACAAAAAATAAAATTAGTTGTCTTTTTATTCTTTTAGACTTTATAACATCTGAACCCATTAGAGAACATATTATTGGCTTATTTATAGTTCCAAAAAAAGAAAGAAAACCAGAATAACTGTAATGAGCATGAATTAGATCAAAATGATTTTTCAAAGAGAAAAAAAACAAATTTAGTATAGATTTTATATAATTAATTATTCCACCATTTTTAATTGTAAACTCGATTATATCTATACCATTATTTCTTAGAGCATTCATTTGATTTTGAACAACTGGATTAATTTTATTTGCACCATAAACTCTGTAAACAAATAATACTCTCATATAAAAAAAATTCTTAATTGTAAAAAATTAATTAGTATCATATTTAATCAATTTCAAGGCTTCTTTCAATCGCAGATCATAGCATTCATTAGTATTAAACATTCCTTTTTCAAATATCCATTTTTCGTTTATATACTTATATCTCCCAGGCTCATTATTTACTAACATTTGAAATGGATCGGATTGACCAAAAAAAGTTTGAATTTCATTTACTAAAAATTTTGAGTCGGTTTCAAAAACATCTAAAGCAATACTTTTCATATCGTTTTTTATTGAAAATTCTCTCATAAAGTCTAATAATCTAAAGGGTACTTCGGAATAATCTTTCTTTAAAGCACCACTTGTTTTATCATCAACTTTCACTTTTTTATGTGCAAAAAAAGAATCACCAATTATAACACATCTCCACTCAAATTCGTGAGGGATAAATTCTTGTAAAAAAACAAATCCTTTTTGAACTTCATTTGCAGATGAGGCGTATTCTTTAATTCTGTTTTTTAGGAACGATTTATTATTTAAGACTTTAAAAAATTTTTTAAATATTGAACCTTTAAAAAGATTTGGTCCTGACCTAGATCTGACTCCTTCTTTGAAGGATTTAGAAATATAATTATTTAGAGATTTTGAATCTTTAATTATTGAAACGCCATTTCCAGAGGCTCCAATATTAGTTTTTGCAACAATTGGAAAATTTGTAAATTTTTTACAAAAGTTTAAAGATTCTTTTAAACTATAAAAAACCCATGTTTTTGGATGATCAATATTTCTAGCAGCCAACCATCCACTTAAAAGTCTTTTGTTTTCATATACAAAAATTTCAGACAAGGAAGGATATATAGGGGTTTTGAATGACTCTTTAATAATCCATAATCTTTCGTCATAAATCTGTTTATATTTTGCAGAAATGCCTGGTGGTTTTAGTAAAAATAAATCATACTTATCCTTTCTAAGTTCTACAATCCAATTATCCTTAGAAACATCTACTATATCAAAATTTAAATTCTTTTTTTTACAAGCTTTAACCCATAAAAAATGGTCATTTTCAGATTCATTTCCTAAAATTAAAACTTTAATTTTTTTTAAATTATCAGTCATAGTTTATTTAATTGTTCGTAAAAAGTAATTATATCTGTATAACGATGCCAATTCTTTTCGGATTTTATTATAATATCTTTTTTAAGATTTTCTACAGCTTTCCTCAAATCATAATAATTGTGAATCATTGATCCCTTATCATTATAAATAAAATCTAATCTTTCCTCAATAAAATTTTTATATACTTTACTGTAGATATAACTTGATTTATTTATTGTTTTTTTAAAAAAATATCTATAAATCTTTAGAAATGACCAATAAAAAATACCTTTTCTAAATTCATAAGCATTGTATGTTCCTTTTTTTGCAAAAAAGACTTTATCTAAATTAGAACTAAGAATATGTTGTATCTCTATATTGAACATATAAAGTTTATATCTTTTGAATAAATTTAGTGTTTTATTATCCTGATACTTAAAGTTATATCTGCTATTAAACAAATCTTCAAGGAAGTCTATGTCCAAAAAAAATGGTATCGAGTAATCAAAATAATCATTAGATAAATTTAAATCTTGACAATGATGAGGAATTCCAATTTCAAATATTGAAAAAAATTCTTTTTTGAATAAAGAATAATTGCTTTTAATAGACCTAATGTTCTCTAATTTCATTTTTAATTCATCTTGATTAATTGAATTAACTTTTAAGAACCTATTTTCATAAATACCTTTGAAATCAAATTCAATTCCTTTCCATTTATTGGTCAAATTTTTTGTAAAAACTAGATCATCATAATAAATACCCATTAATAATTCACCTCCTAAATAACCAGCAAAGTAAGAAGTATTGTTTCCAGTAATCTGATTTGTCTTTTTAAATGCAAAAAGTCTATGAGCTCTATGAACATTTATCCATGGATGTTTTAGATTTAATATTTTATCATATACATCTTTAAACCAAGATTTATTGTCTGGAGGATTAAAAACTTCATGTTCAATTGAAGCAACTCGAGCAAGTTCTTTTGCATAAATAGCATCCTTAGAGTCGGCAATACCATAAGTAAATCCAAAGGGCTTAATTTTTAAATTTAATAAAGCAGAAAGTGCAGTTCTACTGTCTTTTCCGCCTGTTAATGTTATGCTATATGACTTTGGATTTAATTGATTTTGAATTTGCTTTACTAGTTTGATTAATAAATTAGCAAAATATTTTATGTTAAGGGATTTATCTATTTTATGTTTCAATAACATCTTAGGTTCCCAATAGGTTTTTCTCTTAATTTGATTATTAGATATTTTTAATAATGAAGCCCCGAGTGCCATCTTAATTCTTTTATCTAAAGTAGAATCATCAATTATTCTATTAAATATTGATTTTTGAGCTAAAACTTCTGCGTCAAAATATTTTTTATCAGGATTACATAACCAAAAATTATTACTAACAACTAAATTATTATTGCTGTGTTTAACGTAATTTTTTTTTAATCCTAAATGATCATTTACAACTATCAAATTATTATTATCGACTAATACAATATTAAAAGAGCCCTTCAAATATCTAAACCAATCTTTAGGATATTTAGAGTAAACTTGATAAACTAAATTATGGGATTTCAAATGAGAAAAATATTCATATTTATTAAATCTTGATAATACATAACCATCAATATATATATAGATTGATTTTATTCTTTTAAATGAGCCTTTTGTTGCATAAACTTGAAAATTGCTTTTATTGATCACTTTCTCCAAGCCATTTACTTCCTTAATTGGTGGAGTTGATGTAACAATGAAATCTGTAGACATACCTTACTTAAATAGTTTATAAATCTTTTTTATATTTGAAAACTGAAATAATCTTTTTATAGGATTCTTATAGTAACCGAAAAAATATTCATAAATGCGATCTAAAATTTTCTCTTTAAATAAAAAAAAAATAGTGAATATTGGATGAAAATGTTTGATTTTATAATAAACCCACATTCTTTGACTCCATTTAATGTAATTAAACTTTATTAGTTTTATAAAATTGCCTTTTAGCTCTTTAGTTGAAATAAATGAAACCAAATTATGATTTATATCAAAATTTACAATTACTCCCCTCTTTGTTTTTCTAAATAGTGCTTGTAACTCGCTTTTTGGAGTTTTTTTGTAATCGCCAAAAGTTAGTCCACCCAGACTATAAAATATATAAGAATTTTTATATTTCTCGTAAGGTTGAAGAGTATGAGGGTGGTGACCTATAATAATATCTGCACCTGAATCTACAAAAAGTTTTGCAATTCTTCTTTGATCATTTGTTGGATAAAAAGAATAATCAACTCCCCAATGTAATGACAAAATAATCTTACTTACTTTAGGTTTTAGTTCATATAACTTCTTAATTATTTCATTTTCATCGATATAGTTAATAAATAGTTCAGGAAAATTTTTAGTTTTTGGATTAGTGCTCTTATCTACATATGCTAAAAATCCTATTTTCTTATCATTGTAATCTATAATTACAGGTTCAATATGTTCTTTTTTCCAACCAGCTCCTGTGTGTTTAACATTAATCTCATTTAACATATTTATAGTGGCTCTTAAACCAGGCATTTTACAATCATAAATGTGATTATTCGCTAACGATACACATTTAATATTTAATAAATTTAAAATTTGTTGTGATGCAATTTTATTAGAAGTGTGAATAAAATTTTTATATTCATTCTGACTATTAGGGACAAAAATCGGGCATTCCAGATTACTTACACCAAAAGTGTTATTTAATGAGATTATTTCTTTAAATCTTCTAGGATTTTTCTTTGAATCTGAAACTAATAATCCAGTAATAGCTATATCTCCTGCAAAAAACATTTTAAAATCTAAAGTTCCAAGTTATCATAGCAACAACAATTAAAATAAAATATAAATTAATAATATATTTTTTTTTCTTGAATTCTTCCATGTCTAATTTATATAAATACCAAAAAGATAAAATATAGAATACCGGTATATGAGGCAAAGACTTTCTTAATTCAAGTCCCTCCATAATTAGAACCAAAGATATAATTTCTAAAAAAATAAAGATTAATAGTGGATATAATTTTATTATTTTATTCCTTATTATGGTAATTGTAGAAAGTAGAAAGAAAATACTTAAAAATGACTTAAACACTAAACTCGAAGCAAAAATTGATAATCTTATATTTTCTGAATCAAAATTAGGAAATGGTCCAAAAAGACTAGAAACTACGTTTGTAAAATAAGTGAATCCAACACTACCTTTTATCAAACCAGAAAACCTTAAATTGTAATCTATCAATGTTGCTAAAGATCCCCCGTAAAGAAAAGAATCCCTTTCTTGATTTAAGACAGGATATAGTTGGCTAACTAATAATAAAATTACAATACTAAAAAATACTTTATAACCTTTAGATTTGAGTTTAAAAAAGTAAGAAGCCATAAAAGATATTAACAAAAAAGCGATAATTACTGGCCTAAAAAAGAAAATTAAACCAAGAGGAATTAATAATAAAATTAAATTATGTAAGAAAATTTTATTTTTGAAATATATTTTTTTTAAATAAATGTAAATACTTAGATAAACTAAAAAAATTAAAACAGGCTCTTTCAAACCAGAGGAAAGATAAAACAATGTATAAGATGATAAGGAATAACTTAGAGAACATATAAAACTATACCTTTTACTCATATAGAATAATGATATATTATAAATTAATAAGGCTGTATAAATGCCAATTATGATATAAAAAAAATTTAACATTAAGTTACTTTCTACAAATTTGTATATTAAACTGAGCAGTAATGGCATCCCCATATCTGAGTAAGCAAATTCATTTTTTAATAGGAATATATATTTTGGCATATGATTCATCTTATTTATTTGAATTGCAACATCATGGTATAAAGCAGCGTCAACTCCATCAAAAACAAAAAAATCATTATTATAATAAAAGGATATTATATTTAGAGTAAATACAAATAATACAGAATATAAAGTAGTAATAGATATAAGTTTACTTTTAGAAAAAAAATTTGATCTATTGTTATAGTCTATTATCCCAAAAAAAATAAGAGAAAAAGTGAAATTAAATAAAGTAATTGTAATATTAGACCCGCCTATAATTAAAACAATTAATAAACACGGAAGACAAAAAAAGAGACTTCTATTTATAATTTTTCCGATCATATTTTTATCTATATCATAAATAGTTACTGAAAATTATTTATACCCAAAATTAACTTTTTTGTATATTAGAAAAGTAACAATATTTCTTACAAAGTAATTTTTTTTAAAACATAATCACGCTCCAATTTATTAAAAAATAAAAATATAATTAATGTCAGGGTTATGCATCCTAAAATTAATTTTATGATTATCCCAATATTAAGTGTAAAGAAACAAAAATATATTATCCCAATTATTACATAAAAAACAAATATTAATTCATATTTTATTCTAATTTTTTTATACACTTTCTTAGCAATATATGATGTGATTATCATCTTCATTATGTTAGCAATTAAAAGGCTATATACTACTCCATTAAGCTTATATATTGGAATTAAATTATATAATAATCCAATTAAAAGTAATGTAGAAATTATAAATGGAATTAAAGTAAGATAAGACTTCATTGAGAGACTAATTCCAATTCCAGTAATTCCCGAAACACCATTAATCATTAAGGCTAATGACAATGGCAAAACTAAAACTGTCGCTTCCAAATATTCAGAAGTACCAAGTAATTTAATAAGTAATGGTGCACTAAGCGTAATTATAAACACCGTGAATATTGTTACAAGAAAGAAAATTTTCAATACTGCATTATAAACAAACTCAGCGTCTTTTTGTTTAAATATTGACATAGAAAATGGACCCCATGCCATGTGGAATATACCATCAATCATAACAATAATTGCCGCAATTTTGAATGCTAATGCATAAATACCAACAGAATATAAATCTAAAAATAGTGTTATCATATTCCTCTGAATTGCAGGAAGAAAATAAACTGTTGTAGCTAATATGCCAAGTGGTACGCCATAGTATAACATTTTTTTTATATAAATTAATTTCTTAGGAATAATTATCCATTTTCTACAGAAATAGAAACCAAAAGTGTTAGTAATTATAAGAGCAATGTTATTGTAAATTAAAAAATCAATAAGATCCCCGGAGGAAACAACTACTAATAATAATGAAGATAATATTAAAACTGGCTTTAAAATTGATAATATAGCATATTTTTTTCTATCATAAGTCCACTTTAAAATATTAATAGTATAATTATTTAGTAATAATAAAAAACTATAAATTAATATTAGTAATACATATTTACCATAATTAGGCTTTTGTAAATAAAAATTAGCTAATTCATCTTTGTAAACTATAAGTACTGGAATAATTAAAATTGTAAAAGTTAGCTGAATGATTAGAGATTCTGTTACTATTTTTCGTTTTAATTTTTTTTCATCTACCTGATAAAACCAACGAGCAACAGCGGAATCTTGACCAAAAACTAAAAAAGAAGCTACCAAATTTGATAATACAATTAAACTATCATATAAACCATAATTTTCAACTGAAAAATATCTTGTTAGTATAGGTATTGTTAGTATAGGGAAAAGCAAACTAATAGCTTTAAAACCACCAAAAAAAAAGGAATCTCTAAATAAAAATTTTATTTTTTCCTTTACAGATAATTTATTTGGATTATCTGTTTTGTTAAATAGTTTCATGTATTTGCTCTTCCTTATAAATTTTTGTAATAATATCTTTCCAGACAACTGCAAGTCCAATTCCACCATACTTTTCAAACCAATCTTTTAATTCCTCGCTCTTTTTCTTGTATATATTAGGATTTTCAGTATAATTTATTAAATGTCTATATATTTCATCAGAAGAATTAGTATTAATGTATGGTGGCATAGGAGAAGAAAATTCTCTTTTAAACTCTTTAGGAGATATATCTATATAATGAAAGAATGGAACCCCTGAAGATAAAAATTCCCAACCTGTTCCTCCCCACATCATTCCTTCAAACTCGCTAAATCCAAAATCAACTTCATTAATTAAAAACATTAACTCTTTTCTTGTTTTCTTTGACAACCAGAGTACACGATTTTCTACTCCAAGCTTTTTTATTCTTTGTTTAGTAAGCTCAATTTGGCTATGAGTTCCATATTCAAATAGAATTAATAAACAGTCATTTTCTTTCTGTGAAAAAGCAAACTTAGCAAATCCCTCAAGCATTGGTAATTTATTTTTAGTAGGTAAATGACTTACATGACATATGAATTTATATTTATAACTATTTATTTTTTGTTTTATTTTAATCAATTTTTCAGAACTACTTGTACTTTTTTCTCTGTTATAAACCATAGGAATAGAAATTTTCTGAAAAGGTATATTAAGTTCATCAAATGTTTGTTTGGTTAGAGATAATTCTGAGTTAAGGCAGATTTTTGCTTTTCTTATAGCTGATATTTTAAGTTTTCTTAATTTCGAAGACATGAATCTTTTAATAAATGTAAGGTGCTTCAAACCTTCTCTACTTGCTTTATCACCAACTCCTTCAATACCGACTCCTGTAGGATAGTAAATATCTATCTTTATACCACATTTATTTAATATGACAGGACTGTGTCCGCATGATATTAATATATCATAGCCTATAAAATATTTTTTTAAAAGAAAAGCAGGATAAAATAACGCTGCATAATGACTAGTAAAATTGATATAATGAATATATGGATTCCATTTTTCAATTTCCCATGTATCAAATTCAGGTTTGAAATGAGTTTGAGATTTTGTTACATCATTTTTAAATAAAATTAAATGCGCATCAACTCCAAGATCACGAAAGTATCTCATTATTGAAAAATTATTATTATTCATGTTTCCTATGAGTGCGACTTTCATAACAAGGCTTTTTCAATTTTAATCTTATCTGGAAAATTAACTAAAACACCCATATCTTTATTTTGATAAACAACCATGCTTCCTAAACTAACAGCAGAAGCATATCCTTCTTTTACTGCTTTCCGAATATCTTCTATTGAAGCTGCTCCACCATTGGCTATTACTGGTATATTTACTGCATTTGAAATTTTTTCAATCATTCTGATATCAAAACCCTTCCAAGTACCTTCTTGATGAATTGCTGTTAATAAAATTTCACCTACACCCAAAATCTCTAACTCTTTTGCCCAAGAAACCGGATCTACATTTTGTTTTTTTTTACCAGAATTAGATAATACTTTATATGTTCCAAATATATTTTTCTTAACATCTATTGATGCTACTATCGCTTGATTACCAAAATGTTCTGTAAGTTTAGGGATTAGACTTGGATTAGTAAAAGTAACAGAATTAATAATTATTTTTTCAATTCCTATTTTAAATATTTTCTTAGCATCATCAAAGTTTGTGATACCTCCGCCGTAAGCTAATGGCATAAAACACTCATTTGCTAATTCTTCTAAAATTTTAAAATTTGGTCTCTTTTTATCGTTTGTAGCAGTTATATCTAACAATACCAATTCATCAACCTCTAATTCATTAAATATTCGTGCTGTATTTACTGGGTCACCAATATAAGAAGGTTTTTTAAAGTTAACAGTCTTTACCAGGCTATCTTCTTTTATTAGTAAACATGGGATAATCCTAGTCAGAAGCATAATTCTATATTTTTGAAAAATTAAATAATAATTTCATACCAAATTTGTGACTTTTTTCAGGATGAAATTGTGCTCCATAAATATTTTTATTTTGAATAGCAGAGTCAAATTCAATTCCATAATTACTTTTTAAAATTGAATTGTTTTGGTTCTCTACTTCGACATAATAAGAATGAACAAAATAAAATCTAAATTCTGTTGAAAAATTTGAAGTTAATTTAGATTTTGAGGACTTTACTACAAAATTCCATCCCATATGAGGGACCTTTAATTTATCTTCTTTATTAAAGTTAAATTTTTTT
>MDTG01340979.1_pt1 | contig 13515 bp, 13 predicted proteins | sample 811421 | NCBI WGS metagenome assembly MDTG01 (sample SAMN05326645, study PRJNA326480) | marine metagenome | isolation source: seawater | place: Pacific Ocean: South East | collected 2011 | reverse complement strand
TTGCGGGTGTAGCTCAATGGTAGAGCAGAAGCTTCCCAAGCTTAAGACGAGGGTTCGATTCTCTTCACCCGCTCCAAACTACAAAAAGCTCTTGCAACTTAAACTAAATGCATTTTAGGGCTTAGGTGGAGAAAATAAATTGGCAAACCCTGATGCTGATGTAATCGTTGTTGGCGCCGGGCCTACCGGACTTACGACAGCTAATTGTTTGGGCGTTCAAGGTGTTAGAACTATCTTAATTGAGCGCAATTCTGGGATAGGAAAGGAACCCCGTGCTGTGTCGATAGATGATGAGGCAATGCGGATTTTACAAACAATTGGTCTTGTAGAAAATCTCATTCCACACACTATTCCTGGTTATGGAGCCCGCTACTATTCTCCAAATAAGAGAGAATTCGCGAGAATAAAACCAACCACACTAGAGTTTGGGCATCCACGTCGATCTGCCTTTCACCAACCGGAACTTGAAGCGATTTTGTATCAAGGTTTAAAACGCTTTCCTCATGTAAAAACTTTGTTTAACAATACTTTTATTGGTTTTGAGCAAGATGAGAACGGTATCACAATAACAATTAAGAACAATGAAGGCGTCGAAACGAAACTAAAAGGAACATTCCTTGCTGCCTGTGACGGAGGAAAATCTTTTATTAGGCGTGCCATTGGGGCAAAAATGAGAGGGTCCAGCTTTGAAGAACGTTGGTTGGTGATCGATACAATAAATGATTTTGACGATGAGTCGGACTCCATAGCGTATTGTGACCACCGAAGGCCAGCAATTACTCTGCCAGGGCCAAATAAAACTAGACGGTGGGAATTTCTTGTGCACAAAAATGAAGATGGTAGAAGGTTGCTGGAAGAAGAAAATATCTCTGAGCTTCTCAAACCCTATATTAGCAACAATAAAGTGGAAATAATACGCAAAATAATATATACATTTCACGCACGTGTTGCTGACAAATGGCAAGAAAGTAGGATTTTCCTACTCGGAGATTCTGCCCATCTAACACCGCCCTACGCCGGTCAGGGAATGAACAGTGGTCAACGTGATGCTGCAAACTTTTCATGGAAAGTTGCTACCGTAGTGAGATCCCAATTTACACCGCAAATTATGAAAACTTATGAGAGCGAACGGCGGGAACACGCTTGGTCGCTTATCCAAATGGCTATTCAGATTGGTTGGGCGATGGTGCCACGCAACTGGTTACATACCTACAGCCAAGTTATTTTTTTTCATATAATCAACCTGATACCAAAGTTACGCGAGTATTTCCTTGGAATGAAGTTCAAACCAATACCCCGTTTCCATGAAGGCTTTCTCTGCCCAGATGGACGTTCTGCAAAGACAACACTGATTGGACGAATGCTGCCGCAACCGACAGTGAGAACATTAGATGGGAAAAAGAAAAAGCTTGATGACGTAATTGGATACCGTTTTGCACTTCTGAAGATTGGAGACACCAATGCATCAGACACAAAGCAGCTAAAACGAAAAATCTGGACAATTTTAGAAACTGTTAATTTAACCATATTGTTTGAGCACGAAACCGCTAAAGCAACTAACAAAGAATGTATCTTTTTGGAGTCCGCAGAATTGTTACCGAGCTTTCGGAAATATTATGGGTGGACTTTACTTGTCCGACCTGACCGCTACGTCGCAGCTGCTTTTAAGCCAGAGGAAGAAAGACGAGTTGAAAAAGAGTTGTGGATTTGGCTTTCAGAAAACAAATAAAAGCATTGTATTTAAACATTATACATATTTTTTATTTATGGGTTAAGGCATTGGTTTGAAGATCGCATGATTTTTCATGGAGTCTTCAGGCAACAGGCTGGAAACAAGAACGAGTGGTTTCTCTAAACAAACGACGCCCCCCTAGTTAAAAAAGCTATTAATAGTCATTCAGGTCTTATCTACTCTCAGATAAACAACAAATTTTCATTAGGGTTTTTATTTTCGCATGACTGCTTAAAGTTTCTGAGCCAAAACTCAAAAAAAATTGATAGCAACCCAAACGATACCAAGCTGAAGCCGCGAGAAACCACTAAATAACATTTTTCTTTGCCAGTCGTTTAAGAACCGCTTTATCAAGGCCAAGCAACTCCTTTAAAACTTGTTCGGTATCTGCACCTAGCACGGGAGGGGCATGCCGGTAACTTACAGGCGTTTCGGAGAGTCGTATTGGACTTGCAACAACTGGAATTTCTCCACCCGCTAACGCTTCATGGGGCATATTCACAACCATGCGGCGCTCACGAACATGTGGGTCTGCAAAAACTTGCTCAACATCATTAATAGGACCACAACCAATAGAAAGAGCATCAAGTTCATTGAGCCACTCAGTGGTTTCTTTTCGAAGGAATATTTGCTCAAGTAAAGGTATTAAAATATCACGATTTGTCACACGACCACCATTTGTAGAAAAACGTGCATCCGCAGAGAGTTCTGGACAATTAGCGAAATTACAAAAACGATAAAATTGTTCATCATTGCCTATTGTCACCATTATATGGCCGTCAGATGTTTTAAAAACTTGATATGGAACGATATTTGGGTGGGCATTTCCAAGTCTTGTAGGTTCTTTTCCGCTCAACAGATAATTCATTGCCTGTATTGATAACCAGGCAATTTGAGTGTCCAGCATGCCTATATCAATGTATTGACCTTTACCGTCAATTTCTCGACTTCTCAACGCGGCATTTATTCCAACACTAGCGTACATACCCGCCATTATATCTGCAATTGGAACACCCGCCTTCATGGGTTCACCATCCGGCTCTCCAGTAACAGACATAAACCCGCCCATAGCTTGTATCAAAGGATCATATCCAGGCCGCTCCGCATACGGCCCTGTCTGTCCAAATCCAGTAATAGAACAATACACTAATCCTGGATTAAGAAGCTTCAGATCATCATAGCCAAGCCCGTACCGTGACAAATTCCCAAGCTTAAAATTTTCCACCAAAACGTCGGATTTTTCTGCAATTTTCCGAATCAGCGCTTGTCCATCGGGCTTTGCGATGTCAATAACCACTGATCGTTTGTTTCGATTTGTCCCAATGAAATACGCAGACTCTTTTGTTTCCTCACCATTACTATTTTTCAAAAAGGGTGGCGCAAAACGTCGCGTGTCATCTCCCAAGCCCGGACGTTCAATTTTGATAACTTGTGCACCTAGGTCACCGAGAATTTGGGTGCAAAAAGGACCGGCTAATATTCGGGTGAGATCCAAAACCAAAAGTCCAGATAAAGGCCCTTCTCTTTTACTCATTCTAAACTCCAAAACATTAAGGCAAATTACAAAAATAAATTACAAACTTATAATAAAATTCACCCAACGATAACTCCATTTAAATAAATCACAGAAAAAAGTCCTAATGAGTTACAAAGATACAAAATAAACTGAGGTTTAAGAGACTAATAATTTTTGTTGATAAAGAAAATTCCTTTACTCAGGAATATTGATTGAATGTATTAAACTAAAGTTTACTTTTATCGGAATTTACAACATAGACTTTGCTTGTGATACTTAACCTTATTTCTTTGCTCAGGCCGGATTACAATAAAAGATGTACTTACAAAAGATTTAAGACAGAATTCTCAATTAGCCATTGACTACTTTTGATGCTCCAACAGTGAAAATTTGATTTCCCATTAAATTTCATGATTACTGAGAGGAATAAGCCAATACTTCGTGTCGTTGTTGACCCAATCCATCAATACCCATTTCAATAATGTCACCCGGTTGCAACCATTTTGGGGGATCAAAACCTCCACCGACACCATGTGGCGAACCTGTAGTGAGAACATCCCCCGGCTGAAATGACATAAATTCGCTTACATACGAAATTAACTGAGCTATTGAAAAGACCATCTCAGAGGTATTACTGTCCTGTCTTAATTCCCCGTTAATCTTTGTCCAAATTCTTAATTGTTGTGGATTAACAATCTCATCAGAAGTTACCAACCAGGGACCAAGGGGGCCAAATGTATCACAACTTTTTCCTTTGGTTGTACCGCCGGCCCTCTCTTTTTGATAATAGCGCTCTGATCCGTCGTTCATCACGGCATAACCAGCCACGTAGGAGAGGGCATTAGGAGTTGATACATTAAGCGCCGGTTTTGAAAATATCGCTGCCAATTCAACTTCATAATCCATTTTTATTGATGTCAGAGGCTTGATCATAGGATCAAATGGTCCAAGAAGGGAACTAACCGCTTTGTTAAAAATAACTGGCTCTCTTGGTGGTTCGTAACCCATCTCAGCAATATGACCTAAATAATTTTGTCCTACAGCAACAATTTTTGGGATACCCTTTAATGGGATACCAAGCCGTGTCTCCTCAGTGATTTGAGGCAGGCTATTATGATCTAACAAACGAAGTTTGGATAACTTTTCTGGTGCCAAAACCTCAGGTGTTATATCCTCAACCTCTCCTGAAAGATCTCTTAATTTTCCTAAAGAATCAATTAGACCAGGGCTCTCCGCATCTTTATTTCCATAGCGAACTAATTTCATTGTAAACGACCTTTATTAAAAGTTATTTTTGTCTGCAAGAGCAATGTGATAACCAAACTTGAAAAACAAGATCAAATATAATCGATGCCCATTGGTAAGAAAAGATTATACATTTTGACCAGTTTGCAATGACAGTTTCTCAATATTTTTTCATCCTCAATTCTTTCCGATTCTCAAGATTTAGAGAGAAGTTATTTGGCTGCAGGCTTACCTATATTGGATCTGATGCGACCTTGCTTCATTAGGGTGAGAAATATCGAATGTTTAAATTCCTTAGAAACTCAAAATTAACGATCTGTTCCGCAAGCCAACGGTTAAGTTATTGATTGAGAGCGTTTCAATATAAAGGGTTCACACTTGCATGATGTAAAGTTGGTTGAGTACTCTAAAGGTCAGAGAATGTTCTTTAAATTAGATAATATTTTGACTTCATGGTTTACCAAGTGAGGTTGTGTCTATGCTAATGAAATTACACTGGTCTCAACTACTTCACGGCGTTATAATAAAAAAAAATTTAATGAGAGAAAATTAATGGTGAAAAAATCTGATCCCATTAAAACGGCAGCACGCCGCATTCGAAATGCAGTAAATTCTGCACGCCCATGCAAACCTATCCGTGATCTGATAAAAAAGGATGATTTAGAGGCAGCATACAAAATACAAACACTCAATACTGAAACATGGATAAGCGAGGGACGCCGGCCAGTTGGCCGAAAAGTAGGACTTACTGCGAAAACCGTTCAGAAACAGCTTGGTGTAGATCAACCTGATTTCGGTATGCTCTTCGCTGACATGGAATTTTGTGACGGTGATGAGATTGACGCTTCGTTAGTGATGCAACCTCGAGCAGAGGGGGAAGTGGCGATGGTACTGGATAATGATCTTCTCCACGAGCAACTTACTCTAGTCGATTTGCTAGATTCTGTTGCTTACGTGCTGCCGGCTATTGAAATAGTAGGTAGCCGTATCGCTAATTGGGACATAACTATTACAGATACAATCGCTGACAATGCTTCTTCAGGTCTCTATGTCCTTGGTACAAAACCGGTGCATTTAAGTGATATTGACTTACGAATGTGCGGCATGGTTATGGAAAACAAAGGTCAACAAGTTGCCGTAGGAGCGGGAGCAGCGTGTTTAGGGAATCCATTAAATGCAGCTCTATGGCTGGCCCGCAAAATGGTGGAAGTTGATATGCCTCTTCTCGCAGGAGATGTAATTATGAGTGGAGCACTTGGTCCAATGGCTCCGCTCTCTAAGGGGGACGTGATTGAAGTGCGTATCTCTAATATCGGAACTGTGCAAGCCTACTTTGGGGACGGGACTTAGAAAAATGAAAAATAAAGTCGCAATCATAGGATCTGGTAATATTGGTACAGATTTAATGATAAAAATACTTCGCACGTCAGATGTGCTGGAGATTAGTGCACTGGTAGGAATCGATCCTAATTCTGATGGATTGGGTCGAGCAAAATCAATGGGTGTTGCTACAACTGCCGATGGTATTGATGGTTTAGCAAAAATGAGAGAATTTGACGACATTGAGATCATTTTTGATGCAACTTCAGCTAACGCTCATGCTTATCACGACAAAGTGGCACGTAAAAATGGCAAAACGATAATAGATATGACGCCTGCAGCGATTGGCCCATATGTTGTTCCGGTAGTAAATTTGGACCAACTAATAGATGCGCCGAACATCAATATGGTTACGTGCGGAGGTCAGGCAACCATTCCGATGGTTGATGCAGTCAAAAAAGTTGTTCCAGTCCATTATGCGGAGATAGTTGCATCTATAGCTTCAAGGTCAGCCGGGCCCGGAACCCGCGCAAACATTGATGAATTTACTGAGACCACCTCAAAAGGAATAGAAGCTGTCGGGGGTGCCAATTTAGGTAAAGCGATCATAGTGCTGAATCCTGCCGAACCTCCAGTGATGATGCGTAATACAGTGTATGTCTTAAGCGAAGACACAGAAATAGAAAAAATAAGAAAATCTATCGAAGAACAGGTTAAAAAAGTGCAAGAATACGTGCCAGGTTACAGGTTGAAGCAACAAGTGCAATTCGAACGTATCGGTGATAATACACCCATTCATATTCCTGGTGCTGGCGATTATTCTGGTGTTAAAACCTCAATTTTTCTTGAGGTTGAAGGCGCAGCTCATTACCTGCCGAAATATGCTGGAAATCTCGACATAATGACTTCCTCTGCACTCAAAACTGCCGAGCGATTAACGGAATTAAGAAAAGCTGCTTAGAAATGAAAAATAGCCGCGAAAACAACCTGTATATACAAGACACTACTCTCAGAGATGGAATGCATGCTATTCGTCATGGTTATACACTTGATCAAGTGAGAAACATTGCAAGTGCGCTTGACTCAGCCGGTGTAAATGCTATCGAAGTAACTCATGGGGATGGCTTGTGTGGCTCATCTTTTAATTACGGGTTCGGTAGTCATACTGATTTGGAATGGGTTGCTGCTGCAGCAGAGGTTGTGAAAAATGCGAAACTCACAGTGCTTTTGCTTCCCGGAATCGGAACAATTGATGACCTGAAAGCAGCGTACGATGCCGGCGCTCGATCTGTACGAATAGCCACTCATTGCACCGAAGCGGATATTTCCAAACAACATATCGAATGGGCAAGAGAGGCTGGCATGGATGTTGCTTGCTTACTAATGTTAGCTCATATGAATGAACCTGAGCCCTTTGCACAGCAAGCCAAACTGATGGAGTCTTACGGTGCACACTGTATTTACGTTACAGACTCAGCAGGCGCATTGCTAATGGACGGCGTTGTTGATCGCTTTAAGGCAATGAATGACGTACTAGATAACAAAACTCAGACCGGTATGCATGCCCATAATAATTTAGGACTTGGCATAGCCTTTAATATATTAGCGATAGAACAGGGAGCAACAAGGATTGATGGATCCCTTTCAGGCATGGGAGCTGGTGCCGGCAATGCACCGCTTGAGGTGTTTGTTGCAGTGGCAGATAAAATGGGTCTGCCGCATGGATGTAATGTTTTTGGATTAATGGACGCTGCTGATGATTTAGTTCGCCCTCTTCAAGATCGCCCAGTGAGAGTCGATCGCGAAACACTTTCAATTGGCTACGCGGGTGTATATTCAAGCTTTTTACGCCACGCAGAAAATGCTGCAAAGCTATATGGCATCGACACACGTGATATTTTAGTAGAACTGGGTAATCGAAAAATGGTAGGGGGACAAGAGGATATGATTGTTGATGTTGCACTTGACCTTAGCAAGATACGCGGTACAGCGAATGGGACCTGACTAACATGATTGATATAGCTAAAATAGCAAAAGTTGTTGATGATGCCGCGCGCAATGCGAAAGCGATACCGCAAATTTCTGCAAAACATAAAATCAGTGTTGAACAGGGTTATGCCATCCAATCCGCTGCTTTTTCTAGGCGCATGGCACGGGGTGAAACACAAGTTGGTATTAAAATGGGCTTTACCAGCCGCGCGAAAATGTTGCAGATGGGGATAGATGATATGATTTGGGGTCGTCTTTCCGATAATATGCTTATCGAGGACGGCGATGAAATCAATTTAAGTGATTACGTTCATCCACGGGCAGAACCAGAAATAGCATTTTTGTTAGGGCGCACAATAAATCATCCTTGCACGGCAGCAGAGGCATTGGCAGCAGTTGATGCAGTGGCTCCAGCCATTGAAATAATTGACTCAAGATATAAAAATTTTAAGTTTTCTCTGGCCGATGTTGTAGCGGACAACAGTTCTTCCAGTGGCTTTATTGTTGGTAGCTGGGCTTTAGCTGAGACCGATCTAAGCAACCTTGGAATGATTTTAGATTTTAATGGGCGACCAGTGCAGATTGGCTCCTCTGCTGCAATATTAGGACACCCAATTCGGTCACTGACGGCAGCCGCACGTATTGCAGCGGCAGCCGGAGAGCCTCTGCAAGCTGGATGGATAATAATGGCGGGTGGGGCAACCGCGGCAGAATCTCTCAAACCAGGTGTAACTGTAAGAAATTCAGTTCAGGATCTAGGGTTTGCAGGTTTTAAAGTAAGCGATTAACTGAGTCTTCTGAGTTTTATGCCTTGATACGCAGTTGTTTTATTGTACCTGGGATACATATAACATTTATTTATCAATATTAATTAATAAAGAGCCTATTGGTTAAAAATAACAGGACAGATAATGAACGAGATTGAATTCCATGCCGTCGGCAAAGTTGCTGACCTCGAAGAAGAAGAGGTAATGGAAATCAAAGCCGGAGGTGAAGAAATATGCATCTATAATGTCGAGGGAGAATTCTTCGCAACTCATGCTATTTGTACACATGAGGACATTGGATTGGCAGATGGGTTCGTTGAAGGAGACCTGATTGAATGTCCATTACATGCCGCGTGTTTTGAAATCAAGACCGGAAAGGCGGTAAACCCGCCCGCTGAAACTGATTTAAAAACCTACCCTGTCAAAGTTGACGGCGATTCAATTTATGTTGGCGTAAAAAAATAATTTTGAAACTTCTGAAGCGGATTTTTATATGAGTGAATCAGATTACGAATACCATCCGGTGGCAAAGACTAGTGAGCTTGAGGATGATGAAGTTGTTGGTGTGTCAGTAGGCAGGTTGGACATAGGAATCTACAAAATGGATGGTGAGCTATACGCACTTGATGACATTTGCACGCACGCATACGCACTTATGTCAGATGGGTACATTGAAAACGGGAATATTGAATGCCCTCTTCACGCAGCATGCTTTGACATTAAAACTGGTAAAGCTCTAACTGCGCCCGCAACGATAGATTTGCGTAAATTCCCGGTAAAAATTGATGGGGATCAAATCTTAGTTGGTGTCCCAAAAGCTGATTGACATAAATCTGGAGAAGATCTTTGAGTAAAAGTCACACTTTTATTATTGTTGGAGCTAGTCAAGCTGGGGGGTGGGTTGCAAAAACGCTCCGAAAAGAAGGTTTTGATGGAAAGATTTTACTTATTGGCGAGGAACCCTACCTTCCGTACGAACGCCCACCACTTTCCAAAGATGCATTACTTGGAAAAACTGATTTAGAGAGTACTTTTTTCTGGCAACCTGAATCTTACAAGGATGACGACATTGATGTTTTGTTAAATACTAGGGTGATAGAAATAAAACGCGACACACAATCAATTATCTGTGCCAACGGCGATGTACTCAATTATGATAAATTAGCTCTTACAACTGGAGCCCGTGTTCGGTGTATTTCTATTCCTGGTGCTGATCTTTTGGGAGTTCATTATCTTCGTAATATGGAGGACACGCTTGCAATTCGAAAAAGCGCTGAGAAGAAAGATACTGCCATTATTATTGGTGGTGGCTGGATTGGATTGGAGTGTGCCGCGACACTAGACCTTCTAGGTTGTAAACCAATAGTTGTGGAAGCTTCGCAACGGCTCTGCGGGCGTGCCGTGACACCAAATATTAGTAATTGGATGTTGTCATTCCATCTTAACAAAGGAGTTGATGTCCGATTAAATATGGGTGTTGAGCGCCTAGAAGGCGATAAATTTTTACAAAAGGCTGTTTTATCGGATGGAACGGAAATCAGTTGCTCGATTGCGGTTGTAGGTATTGGAGTTACCCCAAATGTTGAATTGGCAGCTGACTCGGGTTTAGAGGTAGATAATGGTATTGTAGTAGACGACCTCTCTCGCACTTCTGATCCCAATATATTCGCGGCAGGTGATGTAGCAAATCATCCAAATCAAACTTTGGGGCGTCGTATAAGACTAGAGAGTTGGGAAAACGCTATGAATCAAGGAATAAACGCTGGCAAAGCAATGTTGGATAAGGGAGAGGCTTATAACGAGATCCCATGGTTTTGGTCAGACCAGTTTGATGCAAACATCCAAATGATAGGTCTTCCTACAGAATGGGATGAAACTGTAATACGTGGCAATAAATCGGAAAATGAATTCGTGGAATTTTATCTTAAAAATAAATTAATTGTTGGGGCAATCGCAATAAATAGTACGCGTGACTTACGTTTCGGTAAAAGACTTATGCAAGCAGAAAAAAAAGTCCAAGCTACTCAATTAGCAAACACTGACATTAAGATGCAATCACTTTTAAAAGTTTAAAAAACGATTAAAGCAACCCCAAAGATTTAAGTTCATTAACCATTGTGTCAGGAAATCCATCGATGCAAGCGGCATATTCCGAGTTTATAGCAGCTGGAGCAAAATTATCCTCCATGTAGCGCCAACCTTGGATGGGTTTATGAGCTAGCATTTCAACTCTCACTAATTTGGGGTCTAAACTAATAATGCAACGTCTTTTTTTATTTCGGTCAAAAATTTCATCAAAACCACATATACGTTGTTTTACCCGAATGTATCCTTTTATTATCCAAAAGATTGAACCACCGTCTAATAATTCATGGAATCGTTTTGGTTGATTGCGGGTAAAATGACGCAGAATACCATTATTATCGGCCAGGCACTTCTCCTGCATATTTTGTAAGTGCTCTACACTACTAACTCCAACTGCCATTTTAACCAAATGAACGGTCATGATTTTTCCTTAATCTGAAACCTAAGATCTGAGTCGCAAGCATCATTTTGTGAAGAAACTTATTGTATACAAATTCAGTATTAACTTAAAATTTACAAAACTCTAACCCAAATATTTTTTCTGAAGAACTGATTTAATTAGAGGAATGATTTAAACAAAATTCCTACTTAGTTTTATATTTACATAGCCCTAATACCTATCATATAGAAATCATTCTAGTATTTGGTAACTTACATTTATTATTTAATATCTTAAACATTAGGTAGGTACCCTATAAATTTCCACCAAACCCATTGCAAAGGTACCATAACTAGCCATCCAAAAATGGCCATAGGCAATAAAAGACGAATAAATTCCCGTATCGCCAATCCCGAAATAGCCCTGGTCGCAATAAGAGGTGGAGCTTGATACGGAAACACAAGCATTCCCCATGCGGGCACTTGTGCCATTAATACTGCATTTAGTGGCCAACCCGTAGCTTTTGATAAAGTATCACCAAAGGATGACATTATTGCTGGCTGCCCCGGCAGGGTAGTTAAGAATTCCAATGACCAGCCAAGTGCAACTACTGATGCAAAGGTGCCTATATCTGTTCCATTTCTAATTCCCATCAACATTATTAAATTGCTTCCAATCACTGAACCTAAACCTGTTTCCGTTACTACTCCTCCGATACCAATTACCCCTGCAAGCACTAAAATAGGTCCGAAATTTATTTGAGAAAGCAATGGCTTTTCGGGCATGATGCCAATGCCTGGAAACGAACAAATAATTGCTGCCCCCAGTGCTATCCACGCGGGTGAAATACCGTGTACACCGTCGGTTGCCCACAATCCAAGGGCAAAAAGAAGAATTAAAATTAGACGCACCTCCTCTCCTTTAAGTCTGGCGGTTTCTTCTTTTGCAGCAAACTTCTTAATCTTGGCAGGAAAAAGAATAGTGATAAATACTGGTAAAGCCAACATTGTAACAAGTCCGATTACTGGAAAATGTAATGCAAAGTACTCAGTATAACTTATATTTAAACCGTATATTGTTTCAGCAGCACCGGCCATTACAACGTTAGGAACTGACGCTGGAAGAATAGAGAAAGAGGGTGTTAGAGCACCAACGCCAACGGCAAGTACGAGCCCAAAGCGCCCATTACTATGTTTTCCAAAGCCCAAACGGTCAGCCAAAGCAATTATTATGGGCAACATAATAGTCACTCTTCCGACCGAAGATGGCATTAGTATTGCCAAAAGACACATTATTAAAACTGTACCGGCTATTAATTTAAAATAAGATTTTGCAAATGCTCTCTCGATATAGCTAGCCAACCGTGCACCCAAACCTGTCGACTCAATACCTACACCGAGAATCATCCCCCCAAGAACCAACCAAACTGCACTAGAGAGAAAGCCAGAAAATATTACTTTAGGTGGCGCAATAGAGATAACAGAACATAAGAAAAAGAAGATCAACACCGTCATATATTCTGGCAATGCAGCGGTTGCTAATAGACCTATAGTTATCACTACAACTCCAGCTGTCTGCATTGTTCCCACTGGGATTCCGTTTGGATCCGGGGTAAAAAATAAAAACACGCCCAAAACACCAACAACAAAGGCTATCATGTCTGAAATTCTTATTGAAACTTTCACAAACAGACCATTGCGGCTAACCCGAGAAATATCAAAAAAACTGTAATGCCAGTGACCGTAGTAGCTGTCACACCTCAAATGGCACCGGGATCTCCTCCCTTATCCTGCAAAAAAAATCGTATAAGCGTTCCCAAAAATCGGCTAATGCCAGAGAAACAAACATAGCCAAACCTGTAACCGCCTCAACCAATCGATTGTTTACCACTACCTTGCCCAGAATTCTAGCAACTAGACCAAACGAGAGATCAATATAACAAGCACCTAACATTACCGTTGCGATGACAGAAATACGTTCGCATGTGAAAGTTTTCCTGTGGCTAACGCGCTCAGCGCAATTTTTATTGTCTAAGTTCCGGTATTTCCACCTTTAGAGATAACATTTGACTCAAATCTGATAGCATAACTATCTTTTCCAATGCCACCAAAAAACACCAGTAAATACCCAAACAAAAATCGCGGTTAAAGGATTGGATTAATGCGACTTTTTTAGCATTTCTGCCAGAGATAAAACTTTTAGGCTATCCTTTCTCTTGAGTAAAAGGGACATAAGTTGAACAAATTTATTACTAACATCTGCTTTATCGCTTTAACGCCGATATTGTCTTCTATTTGCGCGGGCATCGCCTTACACGGCAATATTCCCAGATTTTATTTTTACTTACGTATTTAAAGGGACAGCGCATCTATATACACGCCCTAGAAAGTGGTGCGGTCGAGAAGACTCGAACTTCCACGGGATTTCTCCCACAGCGACCTCAACGCTGCGCGTCTACCAGTTCCGCCACGACCGCAATTTT
>MDTG01162237.1_pt1 | contig 13517 bp, 9 predicted proteins | sample 811421 | NCBI WGS metagenome assembly MDTG01 (sample SAMN05326645, study PRJNA326480) | marine metagenome | isolation source: seawater | place: Pacific Ocean: South East | collected 2011 | reverse complement strand
GTAGTTCAATTGGTAGAGCGCCGGTCTCCAAAACCGGAGGTTGTGGGTTCGAGTCCCTCCGCTCCTGCCAAAAAAATATTATGAAGAATCCTTTAAAATTTATTCAAGAAGTCAAACAAGAGGCCTTTAGAATTACTTGGCCCACTAAAAAAGATACACTTATGGGCGCGGTAATGGTATTTGGTTTAGCTACAATAGCTGCATTATTTTTTCTTCTTCTCGATCAAATATTGAAATATCTATTAAATTTAATATTAACTATTAATTTCTAATTATGAATTGGTATATTGTACAAGCTTATTCTGGTTTTGAAAAAAAGGTCGTTGAGTCAATAAAAGATGCTTTAAATAAAAACAAATTAGAGGCCAATTTACAGGAAATACTGGTTCCTACTCATCAAGTGACAGAGGTTAAAAAGGGAAAGAGGTCAAAAAAAGAAAAAAAATACTTCCCAGGATATGTGTTAATTAAAATAGATCTTACTAAACAAATTTATCATTTAATCAAAAATCTTCAAAAAGTTAGTGGTTTTTTAGGATCGGAGGATAAACCAACCCCTATAACTGATAAAGAAATACAACGAATTTTAGGCCAAGTATCAGAAAGTGCAATTAATCAAAAAAGTGGTATAACTTTCGAGATTGGAGAAAAAGTAAAAGTATGTGACGGTCCTTTTGCTTCTTTTAATGGTTTGGTTGAAGAAATAGATGAAGAAAAATCAAGATTAAAAGTTTCGGTATCAATTTTTGGAAGACCAACTCCAGTTGATTTAGAGTTTAACCAAGTAGAAAAAAATTAAATGGCAAAAGAAATAACAGGTTACGTAAAATTACAAATTAAAGGAGGTCAAGCGAATCCTGCTCCTCCTGTTGGTCCTGCATTGGGACAGAGAGGCATTAATATTATGGAATTCTGTAAAGCATTTAACGAAAAAACAAAAGCATTTATGGGAAAACCTGTTCCAGTTGTAATAACAGTTTACAAAGACAAAAAATTTGATTTTATAATAAAGTCTCCACCTGCTTCACATTTTATTAGAGAAGCTGCAAAATTAAAAAGTGGTTCAAAAGAACCTGGAAGAGTAGTAGCTGGATCTATAACAATGAAACAAGCCGAGCAAATAGCTAAAGAAAAGATGAAAGATTTAAATGCTTTTGATTTAAAAGAAGCAACTAAAATAATATGTGGTTCAGCTAGATCGATGGGGATAGAGGTAAAAGAATAATGAAAAAAAGATCAAAAAGATACAAAGAAATAAAGAAAAATTCAGTAAAAGATAAAAAAATTGATATCAAAGAAATTGTTGAATTAATAAAAAAAAATTCAACAACAAAATTTGATGAATCCATTGATGTTTCCATGAGAATTAATCTTAAACAATCTAAAGGTGGAGATTTTAATTTACGAACGGTAGTAAAACTGCCAAATGGTTCTGGAAAGAAAGTAAAAATAGCTGTGCTATGTGAACCTGACAATCTGGAGGCAGCCAAAAAAGCTGGTGCTGATATTGTTGGCTCAGATGATCTGCTTGAAAAAATCTCTTCTGGAAAATTTAATTTCAATAAACTTGTGTGTACACCAGGTATGATGGGCAAACTTGGAAAACATGGTAAAGTTTTAGGGCCAAAAGGATTAATGCCAAATCCAAAATTAGGTACAGTTGCTACCGATGTAGCCAAGGCAGTCGGTGAAATTAAAAATGGACTTATAGAGGTTAAAAATGACAAAGATGGAAATGTGGGCTCTACAATAGGCAGAAAAAGCTTTTCTAATGAAAAGATTATAGGAAATTTTAATTTTTTTATGGACTCAATTAAAAAAGAAAAACCTGATGCAATGAAAAATGAATTTATAAAAAATGTTTATTTAACTTCATCTATGGGAATTTCATATAAAGTTTTAGGAAAGAGTTAATTATTATGATGAACAAAGAGAGAAAGAAAAATTATATTGAAGAGATGAAAAAGGTATTTTCGTCAAGCGAAGCTGTTATGATCGCCCAATATCAAGGTTTAAATGTAACCGAACTCGATAAGTTAAGAAAAGAACTTAGAGAAAAAGGAATATTATTTAAAGTAACTAAAAATAGAATTACAAAACTAGCAATTAAAGACTCGCCCGTTAAAGATTTAGAAAAATATTTTACAGGTCCTACAGCAGCGGCAATGTCATCTGATCCAATAGCAACAGCTAAAATTTTAACTAAATTTGCAAAGACTCATAATAAATTAAAAATTGTTGCTGGTTTCATGGATGGTAAGGTTTTGGACGAAAAAGAAGTGGCTATAATCGCCACACTACCTTCGCTAGAAGAAGCAAGGGCCAAAATAGTGGGTATTTTAGCATCGCCTGCACAAAAATTAGTGAGTATTTTACTTGCACCTGGCTCAAAAATTGCTAATTTAGCGCGCGCGAAGAGTTTAAAAAATTAATTCATAGGATTCAAATGTCAGACTTAAATAAAATTATCGATGATTTATCAAAGCTTACAGTTGTGGAAGCAGCAGATCTTTCCAAAAAATTAGAGGAAAAATGGGGAGTGACGGCAGCTGCCCCAGTAGCAGCAGCAGCAGCAGGAGGAGCAGCAGCTCCAGCTGGAGAAGAAAAATCTGAATTTACTATTTTCTTAGCAGCAGCAGGAGATAAAAAAATTAATGTAATTAAAGAGGTTAGATCTATTACTGGTTTAGGCCTTAAAGAAGCAAAAGATTTAGTAGAAGCAGCACCAAAAGAAGTTAAAGCAGGTGTTGCAAAAAAAGATGCAGAAGAGATGAAGAAAAAACTCGAAGCTGCAGGTGCTAAAGTAGAATTAAAGTAAATAAAAATTAAAGTTAATTTTGCTGCGCGAATTTTGCAGTAAAATTTTATTATTGTTGATGGAATTATCTTTTACTCAAAAGAAAAGCATAAGAAAAAATTTTGGTAAACTTATTGAAGGTTTGTCGATTCCCAATTTAATAGAAGTTCAAAAAAATTCTTATAATCAATTTTTAAGCTCCAAGTCAATTTCTGAACAAAACGAGGAAATGACTAAAGGGATTTCAAAAGTATTTAAAAGTATTTTTCCTATTGAAGATGGCAATGACAAATCAACTCTAGAATTTATTTCATATAAACTAGATAAACCAAAATTTGATGTATTGGAGTGCAAACAAAGAAGCTTGACTTACAGCGGATCTCTAAAAGCAATATTACGTTTAGTAGTTTATGATATTGATCCTGAAAATAACACTAAGCAAATACAGTCTGCTAAAGAACAAGAAGTTTTTATAGGAGATCTTCCTTTAATGACGCCTAGTGGAACTTTTGTTGTTAATGGAGTAGAAAGAGTAGTAGTAAATCAAATGCACAGGAGTCCTGGAGTATTTTTTGATCATGATAAAGGAAAGACTCATTCTAGCGGAAAACTTTTATTTAATTGCAGAATAATCCCAGGGAGAGGTTCTTGGCTAGACTTTGAATTTGATCCTAAGGATATTTTACATTTTAGAATAGATAGAAAAAAGAAACTTCCAATCACTACAATTCTTTTTGCTTTAGGTTTGTCACGATTAGAAATAATTAAACACTTTTATGACTCAAATGATTTTAACTATAATAAAGAAGACAAAACTTGGACTACAAAGTTTGATCCAGAAAGCTATAAAAGACCTATCAAGCTTCGTTTCGATTTAATTGACGCCAAAACTAAAAAGAAATTTTTAAATAAAGGTGACAAACTTAATTATGTAATTGCAAATAAATTAAAAGAAAAAAATTTGTCTAATATATCTATTTCAAACCTTGAAATAATTGGCAAATATTCTGCGACAGAAGTAAAAGGAAAAAACGGGGACGTAATATTAAAATCTGGATTTGATATCACTGAAGAAATATTAGAAAAAATTCAGTTTGAAGAAATTGAGAAATTAAAACTTGTAAATATTGACCCAGTTAACAAAGGCCCCTATTTACTAGAAACTCTAAAAGTTGATAAAAATAATTCTAAAAATGATGCTTTAAATGATATTTATAAAGTTCTTAGACCTGGCGAAGCACCAACTGTAGAAATAGCAGAGGATATTTTTAAAAATTTATATTTTAAAAAAGATCGATACGATTTATCTGAAGTTGGAAGAGTTAAACTAAATTCTAAACTTGATCTAAAGTCTAGCATTAAAGAAACCGTACTTAAAAATGAAGACATTATAGCAATTATTAAATTTATGTTAGATTTAAGAGATGGAAAAGGTGAAGTTGATGACATAGATCACCTTGGGAATAGAAGAGTTAGATCAGTAGGAGAACTTGTTGAAAATCAATTCAGAATAGGTCTTTTGAGAATGGAAAGAACTGTAAAAGAGAAAATGTCTACTTTTTTAGAAATTGAGTCTGCTATGCCTCAAGATTTAATAAATGCTAAACCAATAACAACCTCATTAAAAGATTTTTTTGCGACATCTCAACTATCTCAATTTATGGATCAAACAAATCCACTTTCAGAAATTACACACAAAAGAAGAGTTTCTGCTCTTGGTCCAGGAGGTCTAACGAGAGAGAGAGCAGGATTTGAAGTTAGAGACGTTCATCCAACTCATTATGGTAGAATTTGTCCAATAGAGACTCCTGAGGGACCAAATATTGGACTTATAAATAGTTTAGCAACTTATTGTAGAGTTAACAAATACGGATATATAGAGAGTCCATATAAAAAAGTGACAAACGGAAAGGTGACTAAAGAAATCAAATATCTTTCAGCTATTGATGAAGAAAAATTTACAATCGCTCAGGCAAACTCACCTATTAATAAAGATGGAAGTTTTGAAGAAGAACTTGTGTCTTGTAGAAAGAATTTAAATTTTCTATTATCAAATAAAGAAAATATTGACTATATAGACGTTTCTCCAAAACAATTAGTTTCAGTAGCAGCAGCTCTTATTCCATTTTTGGAAAATGATGATGCCAATAGAGCGTTGATGGGTTCTAACATGATGCGCCAAGCTGTACCTCTATTAAAACCAGAATCACCTTTAGTTGGAACAGGCATTGAATCTGATGTTGCTCTTGACTCTGGAGTAACTATTGTTGCAAAAAGAAATGGTATAGTTGATAAGATAGACGGAAAAAGAATAGTAGTGAAAGCTACAGATGAAAAAGATCTTTCTCAGTCAGGTGTTGATATTTACAATCTTTATAAATTTAAAAGATCTAATCAAAATACATGCATTAATCAAAAACCTTTAGTAAAAGTAGGCGACATAATTAAAAAAGGAGATATTATTGCAGATGGACCAGCAACAAAACTTGGGGAACTTGCATTAGGAAAAAATGTTACAGTAGCTTTCATGCCATGGCAAGGCTACAATTTTGAAGACTCAATATTAATTTCAGAGAGATGTGTGACTGATGATGTTTTTACCTCTATTCACATTGAAGAGTATGAGGCTATGGCAAGAGATACTAAACTTGGAGCAGAAGAAATAACTAGAGACATTCCAAATGTAAGCGAAGAAAGTTTGAGAAATTTAGATGAGTCCGGTATTGCATATGTTGGAGCAGAGGTTAAACCTGGAGATATTTTAGTAGGTAAAGTTACTCCAAAAAGTGAAACTTCATCGAGCCCAGAAGAAAAACTATTAAGATCAATATTTGGTGAAAAAGCTACTGATGTAAGAGACTCTTCTTTAAAACTTCCTTCAGGTAGTACTGGAGTAATAATCGACGTAAGAGTTTTTAATAGACATGGAATAGAAAAAGATGAAAGATCTCTTGCTATTGAGAGATCTGAAATAGAGCTTGTTCAAGAAGATAAAAAAGTTGAAGAAGAAATACTAAATCGTAGTATTAAACTAAGAGTTATTGACCTTATAGTTAATCAAAAAATTAACAAACCATTTAAAAAGATAGCCACTGATACCATCCTTAAAAAAGATATTTTGGATGAACTTACTTTAAGAGAATTATTAAAATTATCTTTTGCCGATGATAAAATAAACAATAAAATAGATCAGTTAAAAGACCAATTCGAAAAAGCTAGCGAAGATATTAAATTAAGATTTGAAGATAAAGTAATTAAAATTAAACAAGGAGATGATCTATTACCAACCGTCATGAAAGTTGTAAAAGTTTTTGTTGCGGTTAAAAGGAGATTAATGCCAGGGGACAAGATGGCTGGAAGACATGGAAATAAAGGCGTAGTTAGTAAAATTGTTCCAATTGAAGATATGCCATACATGGAAAACGGAAAACCTGTGGACATAGTTTTAAATCCCCTTGGAGTGCCTAGTAGAATGAATGTAGGTCAAATTTTGGAAACCCATTTAGGTTGGGCCTGCTCTGAGTTAGGCGATCAAATAAAACAAATGTTTAAAGATTTTGACAAAAAATTTGAAGATATCAAAAAGAAGCTAAAAGATATTTATGGAATAAAATATTATGATGAAGTTGTAAGTAAACTTAATAAAAAAGAAATATTGGAATTAGTAGAAAATATTTCTAACGGAGTGCCAATAGCTACACCAGTATTTGATGGTGCTTCCACTTCGGATATTTCTAAAATGTTAGATCTATCCAGCTTACCAAACTCAGGTCAAACTAGTTTATGGGACGGAATATCAGGTGAAAAGTTTGATCGTCCAGTAACTGTTGGAATAATTTACATGCTAAAATTAAATCATTTAGTTGAAGATAAAATTCATGCCCGTTCAACTGGACCATATAGTTTAGTAACTCAACAACCTTTAGGTGGAAAAGCCCAACTAGGTGGACAAAGATTTGGAGAAATGGAAGTATGGGCATTAGAGGCCTACGGAGCCTCATATACTCTACAAGAGATGTTGACAGTTAAATCGGACGATGTTGCTGGTAGAACAAAAGTTTATGAAACAATAGTTAAAGGAAATAATAATTTTGAGTCAGGAGTTCCAGAATCTTTTAACGTGTTAATAAAAGAAATAAGAGCCTTAGGGTTAAATATAGAACTTAATTAAAATGGAAAAAAACTTAACTAAAAATATTTTTAACAGGTTACCAGAAAATAATTTTAGCAATATTAAAATTACTTTGGCTAGCCCTGACAAAATTAAATCCTGGTCTTTTGGAGAGATTAAAAAACCTGAAACAATCAATTATAGAACATTTAGACCTGAAAAAGATGGTTTATTTTGTGCAAGAATATTTGGTCCTGTGAAGGATTATGAGTGTCTCTGTGGCAAATATAAAAGAATGAAGTTTAGAGGTATTATATGTGAAAAATGTGGAGTAGAAATAACTAAATCTAATGTAAGACGTGAAAGAATGGGTCACATCGATTTAGCATGTCCCGTAGCTCATATTTGGTTCTTAAAGTCACTACCTAGCAGAATTGCCTTAACCATAGATATGAAATTAAAAGATGTTGAAAAAGTTTTATATTTTGAAAGTTTTATAGTGATTGAGCCTGGGCTAACAACTTTGAAAAAAGGTCAACTTTTAACTGAAGAAGAATTAACGAAAGCTCAAGATGAATTCGGAGAGGATTCTTTTTCAGCAGGAATAGGAGCAGAGGCAGTAAGAGAAATTTTAATAAACCTAGATCTATTAGCTGAGCAAAAAAAACTTAGAAGTTCATTAAATGAAATTAAATCAAAAGTTACAGAAGAAAGAACAATAAAAAGACTTAAATTAGTAGAGTCATTTATTTCATCTGGTAATAAACCTGAATGGATGATACTTACAACCGTACCAGTGATCCCGCCTGAACTAAGACCTTTAGTTCCACTTGATGGGGGTAGATTTGCAACTTCTGATCTAAACGATCTTTATAGAAGAGTAATAAATAGAAACAATAGATTAAAAAGACTATTAGATCTTAAAGCACCAGATATTATAATTAGAAATGAAAAAAGAATGCTTCAAGAGTCCGTAGATGCACTTTTTGATAATGGCAGAAGAGGCAGAGTAATAACTGGAACAGGGAAAAGACCTTTAAAATCTTTGGCAGAAATGCTCAAAGGTAAACAGGGTAGATTTAGACAAAATCTTTTAGGAAAAAGAGTAGATTACTCCGGAAGATCAGTAATTGTAGTAGGACCAAATTTAAAACTACATCAGTGTGGATTGCCAAAAAAGATGGCTTTAGAACTATTTAAACCTTTTTTATACGCAAGGCTAGACAAACTAGGATTGGCAACAACAATAAAACAAGCCAAAAGACTTGTTGAGAAGGAAAAAAGTGAAGTTTGGGACGCTTTAGAATTTATTATTAGAGAACACCCTGTAATATTAAATAGGGCTCCTACTTTACATAGATTAGGGGTTCAAGCTTTTGAAGCTAAACTTATTGAGGGTAACGCAATAGAACTTCATCCTTTAGTTTGTGCAGCTTTTAATGCAGACTTTGATGGAGATCAAATGGCTGTACACATACCTTTAAGTTTAGAGGCTCAGTTAGAAGCAAGAGTATTAATGATGTCAACAAATAATATTTTGAGTCCTTCTAATGGTAAGCCTATAATTGTTCCTAGCCAAGACATAGTATTAGGTATTTACTACCTTTCTCAGTCAGATAAGAAAAATGATGATAAAGTCAAAGGTATATTCTCAAATATTGAGGAAATAGAACAGGCAATTGAAAATAAATCTATAAGCTTACACTCTAAGATTATTTCGCTTTTTAGAACAGTAGACGAAAAAAATAATGAAATAGTACAAAAATATAAGAGTACAGCCGGTAGGTTTTTACTTGCTAATGTTTTGCCAAAAAATAGTAAAATAAAGTTTACTTTAATTGATAGATTGTTGACTAAAAAAAATGTTTCTGAAGTTATTGACACAATATTTAGATTTTGTGGTCAAAAAGAAACAGTTATTTTTTGCGATAAAATAAAAACACTTGGTTTTAAACACGCTTTCAAGGCTGGTATTTCATTTGGAAAAGATGACTTAATAATACCTGGAACAAAACAAAATTTGATAGACGATACAAAAAAACAAATAGAAGAATATGAAAAACAATACTCTGACGGATTGATCACAAGAGGAGAAAAATACAATAAAGTGGTTGATATTTGGTCTAAATGCACCGACACGGTAGCAAACGAAATGATGAAAGAAATATCATCTGCCGAAAAAATTTATCCGAATGGTAGAATAGAAACAAATTCAGTTTTTATGATGGCCGATTCAGGAGCGAGAGGATCTCAAGCTCAAATGAAACAATTAGCTGGAATGAGAGGATTAATTGCCAAACCTTCAGGCGAAATTATAGAGACCCCTATTATTGCAAACTTTAAAGAGGGTTTAACAGTTTTAGAATATTTTAATTCTACACATGGAGCAAGAAAAGGTTTAGCAGACACAGCTTTAAAAACTGCTAACTCAGGTTATCTAACAAGACGATTATGTGATGTCGCTCAAGATTTACAGGTAACAATAAATGACTGTAATTCAAAATCTTCTATAACTTTAGCTGAAATAATTGAAGGTGGAAATATATTAGTAAGTTTATCAGAAAGAGTGTTAGGAAGAGTGCCTGCTCAAAGTATAAAACATCCGATAACTGGAGAAACAATTATACCTAAGAAAAAACTTATTGACGAAGAAGATTGTGAAAAAATTGATGCAGCTGGAGTTAAGTCTATTAATGTTTATTCAGTGATAACGTGTGAAGCTCAACGTGGAGTATGTCAAACTTGCTACGGGAGAGATTTATCAAGAGGAAAATTAGTTAGTATTGGCGAAGCAATAGGAATGATCGCTGCCCAATCAATTGGTGAACCTGGAACCCAATTAACTATGAGGACCTTCCATGTGGGGGGAACTGCACAAATTAAAGAGGAGTCTCAAATTGTTAGTTTAACTAAAGGCAAACTAAAGATTATAAATAAAAACTTAATAGAAGACTCTAAAAAGAATATTATTGTAATGGGTAGAAATACTCAGCTATCTATAGAAGATGACACTGGACGACAATTAGCGATATATAAAGTTAACTATGGTTCTAAACTATATTTTAAAGATGGAGATAAAATCGAAAAAGGTAAAAAAATTGCAGAATGGGATCCTTATACTTTGCCTGTAATTGCAGAAACAAGTGGAGTAGTAAATTATATGGATTTAATTGAAGGAACGTCTTTAACTGAAACTTTAGATGATGCAACAGGTATATCATCAAAATCAGTTACAGATTGGAAATCTTTAGCTACTAATTCAGAACTTAAACCAAGAATTACTCTAAGAGATAGCAAAGGCGAAGTAATTAAAAAAGCCGATGGAAATGAAGCAAGATATTACCTTGTTCCAGACTCAATTCTGTCTGTTAAGGATGGTCAAAAAGTTTCTGCGGGAGACGTATTGGCAAGATTACCAAAAGAAACATCAAAGACAAAAGACATTACAGGTGGGTTACCAAGAGTTGCTGAATTATTTGAAGCTCGAAGACCTAAGGATAGTGCAATAATAGCAGAAAATGATGGAGTAATTGAATTTGGAAAAGAGGTTAGAGGAAAACAAAAGATATCTATCGTTGCAAAATCTGGAAAAACTTCTAATTATTTAATACCTAAAGGAAAACACGTTAATTTTAATCAGGGAGAAAAAATTAAAAAAGGTGAATACCTTTTAGACGGAAATCCTGCCTCTCATGACATTTTAAGAATTCTTGGAGTTGAAAAATTGACAGAATATTTTGTAAATGAAATTCAAGAAGTCTATAGATTACAAGGGGTAGTTATCAACGACAAACACATCGAAACAATTGTTAGACAAATGTTGAAAAAAGTTGAAATAAAGGAACCTGGAGATACAGATCTTTTATTGGGAGAAACAATAGATTTATTAGACATAAAAAAAATAAATGATGAAATTGTTAAAAAAGGCAAAAAACCTGCAGTTTTTGAAAGAATTCTTTTAGGTATTACTAAAGCCTCGCTTCAAACGAATTCATTTATATCTGCTGCTTCATTTCAAGAAACCACAAGAGTTCTTACCGATGCTTCTATTAAAGGCAAAACTGACAATCTAGAAGGATTGAAAGAAAACGTAATAGTAGGAAGGTTGGTTCCTGCCGGAACAGGCTTGACTAAAATGGGCTGGGATAACGATGCTAGAGAACAAGATAAAGTTAGATTAGAAGAATTAAAAAAACAACAGCTAGAATCTAGCAGTACCAGCTAATATAACCCATTAAAAATCCCTATTAATTATTGACTTTTATGCTTTCAATGCTAGTTTAGCGCAATTTTGATAGTTAGAAGTAAGGTAGTATTTAACCTTAAACACTGACTTAAAGAACCTTGAAATCAAGGCCAAACCTTTACTTTAACCTCAAAATAATATTATGCCGACTATTAACCAGTTAATTAAAAAAGCTAGAGCTAAGCCTATTATGAGGAACAAAGTTCCTGCTTTAGAAAAACAACCACTTAAAAGAGGTGTTTGTGTGAAAGTTTACACGACAACTCCAAAAAAACCAAACTCAGCCCTAAGAAAGGTAGCAAGAGTTAGACTGTCCAACGGATTTGAGGTTACAGCGTATATTGGTGGTGAAGGGCACAATTTACAGGAACACTCAGTTGTTTTAATTAGAGGAGGTCGAGTAAAAGATTTGCCTGGCGTTCGTTATCATATTTTAAGAGGTAATCTAGACACACAAGGAGTTGCAAACAGGAAGAAGCGAAGATCGCTTTACGGAACAAAAAAACCTAAATAAAAACCATGTCTAGAAAACGAAAAGCCCCAGTTAGAAAAGTTTACCCTGATCCAAAATTTCATTCAGAAGTAGTTTCAAAGTTTATCAACTCAATAATGTATGATGGAAAGAGATCAACAGCCGAAAAAATATTATATGACGCTCTAGAAAAAATAAAAGAAAAAAGCAAAGAAGATCCCATAAAAATTTTTAACTCAGCAATTAGCAATGTTAAACCTAATGTAGAGTGCAGATCAAGAAGAGTCGGTGGTGCTACTTACCAAGTCCCTGTTGAAGTTAAGTCAAAACGAGCACAAGCTTTAGCTCTGAGATGGTTGATGGAAGCAACAAGAAAAAGAAAACAAAAAACTATGGCAGAAAAACTTTATTATGAATTATTAGATGCATCTCAAAATAAAGGTTCAGCAATTAAAAAAAGAGAGGACACTCATAAAATGGCGGAGTCAAACAAGGCTTTTGCTCATTTTAGATGGTAATAAATTATGAGTAAAAAATACCCTTTAGAAAAGTACAGGAACATAGGTATCATGGCTCATATTGATGCTGGTAAAACAACTACCACTGAGAGAATTTTATATTATACAGGAAAAAGTCATAAAATCGGAGAAGTCCATGATGGAGCAGCTACAATGGACTGGATGGAACAAGAACAAGAAAGAGGAATTACAATTACATCTGCTGCAACTACTTGTTTTTGGAACGATCACAGAATTAATATAATAGATACACCGGGGCACGTCGATTTTACTATTGAAGTAGAGAGATCTTTAAAAGTTTTAGATGGGGCCATTTGTGTTTTTGACGGCGTTGCAGGAGTGGAACCTCAATCAGAAACTGTGTGGAGACAGGCAGATAAATATAAAGTTCCAAGAATTTGCTTTGTAAATAAATTAGATAGAACTGGAGCAGATTTTTATAGATGTGTTGATATGATTAAAGAAAGATTAGGATGTAAACCTTTAGTAATGCAAATACCTGTAGGTAGTGAGTCAGATTTAAAAGGTGTTATAGATTTGGTGAAGATGAAAGCTATTATTTGGCAAAATGAAGATTTGGGAGCAAAATTTAGTCTTGTTGAAATCCCATCAGATTTAAAAGAAAAAGCCGATCAGTACAGAAAAGAACTTGTAGAAGCAGCTGTAGAAGAAGATGAAAAATTAATGGAAGCTTATTTAGAGGGCAAAGAACCAGCTGAAACGGATCTTATAAAATGTATTAGAAAAGGAACATTAGGCTTTAGTTTTGTTCCAATATTTACTGGATCAGCTTTTAAAAATAAAGGGGTTCAGCCACTATTGGATGCAGTGATAGATTTTTTACCAAGCCCTAAAGATTTGGGTTCTATTGAAGGAACCAAACTTGGATCTGAGGATAAAGTTAACATGAAATTTGATGATAATGAACCTTTCTCGGCGTTAGCATTTAAAGTTGCAAACGACCCTTTTGTTGGATCTTTAACATTTATAAGAATTTATTCTGGAACAATTAAAGCAGGTACCTCAATTTATAATTCATCAAAAGAAAAATCAGAACGGGTAGGACGAATGTTGCTTATGCACGCTAATAGTAGAGAGGATATAAAGGAGGCTAACGCTGGAGATATCGTTGCATTGGCAGGACTCAAATATACGATTACTGGTCATACTCTATGTGAAGAGAACAAACCTATATTATTAGAACCTATGGAATTTCCAGATCCAGTTATTGAAATTGCTGTTGAACCAAAAACAAAAGCCGACCAAGAAAAAATGGGTGAAGCATTAGGGAGACTTGCTAAGGAAGATCCATCATTCAGAGTAACTTCTGATGAAGAGTCAGGGCAAACAATTATCAAAGGTATGGGTGAACT
>MDTG01090290.1_pt1 | contig 13518 bp, 13 predicted proteins | sample 811421 | NCBI WGS metagenome assembly MDTG01 (sample SAMN05326645, study PRJNA326480) | marine metagenome | isolation source: seawater | place: Pacific Ocean: South East | collected 2011 | reverse complement strand
TACTGCTGTAAGACCGCCTGCGAGATTTGGTTCAATCAAAATAAAGGGTAACTACGTGAATTATTTTAAAGAAAAGAACAATCTAGATGAAGGTTGGATTAATGGAGGTTTTTTTGTTATTGAACCTAAATTTCTTAATTACATCAAAAATGATCAAACTTATTTAGAGCGAGATCCATTTGAAAAATTAACTAAAAATAAAAAGTTAGTTGCATATAAGCATGACGGATTTTGGCAATGCATGGATACTCTCAGAGATAAAAAAATTTTAGAAAAAAAAATGAGAGAAAGATTTATTAAAAAATAAATTGAATGAACAAGATATTACACTTATTTGATTATAATCAAAAATTAAAGTTTATAATTTTAATTTTCTTTATGATTATTGCCTCTTTTCTAGAATTGTTAGGTTTAGGAATGGTTATAATAGTTTTAAATTCTTTTTTAGGACTAAAAAATAGTTCTATCGAATTGTTAAATTCTTATATTAGTTTATTCTTTAAAAGTGATTTAAATTTTGAGCTAATTCTCTTTAGTATATTTATAATATTTACAATTAAACTAGTATTATTGATATTTGTTTCATGGATGGAGTCAGATTTCATGGCAATTTTTAGAGCAAAAGTTTCAAATAAGTTGTTTCACAATTTTTTAAATAGGGATGTAATAAACCTTTATAAAAAAAATAGCGCTGAATATATTAGAAATTTTACTGAAGAAATTGTAGCCAGTGGTTTGGTAATCAGCAGTTGTCTTAAAATAATTTTAGACTTTATTTTAATATCATTTTTCTTCACATTTTTGATGTATTTTAATCCAATTATAACTTTAACAGTATTTATCTTTTTTTCTTTACTAGCCTTTTTTTATTTTTATCTAGTAAAAAATAAATTGTCATCTTGGGCATTAATTAACTTAGAAAACAGAAAAAAAAAAATCCAATTTATTTCTGAAAGTTTCGGTGCAATTAAGTCTATAAAGATTTTATCTAGAGAAAATTTTTTTCTAGAAAGATTTAAAAAAAAAATACATTCAATAAGACAAATTCAGTTTAAGGTTGCCTTTCTTGACTCTTTACCCAGAAATATTCTAGAGTACATATTGTTAATAAGTATATTAGTTTTGTTTTACTTATTAATTAAAAATAATTATTCAAATGAAGATATAATCCAACTAATATCCGTCTACACTTTATCTGCATTTCGGGTAGTGCCCCTTATAAACAGACTACTAGGTCATATGCAAAGATTAAAGCATAATTATCCAAGTTTAAGAAAATTGATAATTGAAAATGAGCAAAAAATTAAGCCAAAAAGAAATAAAAATCATAATGTTATTTTTAAAAAAAATATTCTTTTAAATATAAAAAATTTTTCTTTTTCAAAAAATAAAGATTTTTTGCTTAAAAGTATAAATCTTGAAATTAAAAAAAAATCACAAATTGGAATTATTGGGCAGAGTGGGAGTGGCAAAAGTACAATAATTGATATATTGTGTGGTTTTCAAAAAAATGAATCTTCTAAACTAGAAGTGGATGGTGTAAACATTTTCAATTCAGATTTACTCGAGGGTTGGCAAAATTTGATAGGTTATGTACCCCAGGATATCATTATTTTTAATCAATCATTAAGAGAGAATATTTTATTTGGATCGAGTAAAAAGATTTTAAACGACGTCAAATTAAAAAATCTAATTAAGAAAGTTGAACTAGAAAGATTTTTGAATAAATCCAAAATTGGATTATCAGAAATTTTAAAACAAGATGGTAAAAATATATCAGGTGGAGAAAAGCAGAGGATTGGAATTGCCAGAGCTTTAATAAATAATCCAGAATTGATAATTTTAGATGAAGCAACAAGTGGGCTAGATTATCAAACAGAGAATAATATTCTCAAAACTGTAAAAAAATTAAAAAAAACATCAATTATAGTCTCTCATAGATTAAATGCTTTAAAAAATTGCGATAAAATATATATATTAAAAAATAAAAAAATTTTCTTGTTAAATAAAAATAAATTAAAAAATTATTTTGAAAAATAACTTAAAAGTGTTAATTCCTGGTGGCACAGGTTTTATTGGTTTCCATTTGTGTTTATTTTTTATCAAAAAAGGTTGGAAAGTTTATTCAATCTCAAAATCGAAACCAAAAAAAAATAGAAAAGTAAATGGAGTAAAATATATTTTTTGTGATGTAAGTAATAAAAATAAACTAAGGAAAAAATTAGCTGATCATTATGATTATGTAATAAATGTCTCAGGATATGTCGATCATTCGAAGAAGAGATCAATTATGAGATCACACTATCAAGGATGTAAGAATCTAGTAGATATTTTAAAAAAAAAAAAACTTAAAAAATTCATTCAAATTGGGTCAAGTATCGAATATGGGAAAAAAAAATCACCTCATAAAGAAACTTATGTAAAAAAATTTAATACTTTATCTTTTTATGGTAATGCTAAGCTTGCTAGCACACTTTTTTTACTTTCTGCTTTTAAAAAAGAATCTTTTCCAGTATCAATATTAAGACTTTATTTAGTGTTTGGTCCCTATCAAGATGATAACAGAGTTATTCCATATGTAATTAATAACTCTTTGAAAGGAAAAAATTTTGCTTGTTCACCAGGAAATCAGTTTAGAAATTTTTTATATATTGAGGATGTTGTTAATGCAATTTATAAGTCTCTTAAATCTCATAAAAATGATGGAGAGGTTATAAATATAGGATCTCAGAAACCTATAAAAATAAGAAAATTAATCATAAAAATCGTTAATTTAATCGGTAAAGGAAAACCCAATTTTTGCAAGATAAAGATCAGATCTGATGAGCCAATTAAACTTTTTCCAAATATATCTAAAGCAAAAAGAATACTTAACTGGACGCCGAAAACTAATTTAATAAAAGGTCTAAAAAAAACAATTAAGTTTTATAAACAACAATTTCAAGGTGAGTTATATTAAAGTATTTTATGATTTCCATAAACAAAAAGAGCTTCAGTCTAATATTGTTACTAATCCCAGTTTCATTTATTTTTGGTATTGTTGTTACCGAATTATTGATAGCTTTAAGTATTCTTTTTTTTATAACTTTTAATAAAGATACTTCTATTTATTTAGATAAAAAAACAATTTTTTTATTTTTATTATCAATTTATATTTTTTTAAATGCAAAATTTCAAATTTTAGATAATTTGAGGTTATCCTCTTTTTTTCATTTCAGATATGTATTTCTATCCTTATCTATTTTTTTTCTTTGTCAATTTTTTGAAAGCTTTAAAAAAAAAAATAACATTTTAATATTTTTTACCCTCTTTTTTCTCATAGTTTTTATTGATGTAATTTTTCAATTTTTTTATGGAGTGAATTCTTTAGGTTTTGAAATGATTAATGGGAGAGTTTCAAGCTTTTTTAAAGAGGAATTAATCTTAGGAAGTTTTTTAGTTCGAGTTTTACCAATAATACTTTGGACTTTATTTTTTTTAAAAATCAACTTAAAAAAAAATTATTTATATCTGACAATTTTCTTTTCTTTTTATTTTATTTCAATTTATCTATCTGGCGAGAGAACATCTTTTTTCTTATCAATTTTTTTTATTATATCTTCATTTTATATTATAAAAAATTTTAGGAAAATTTTATTTTTCTCAACTTTATTTTTTATGATATTTGCATTTTCAATTTCTTATTTTAAAATTGGTAGTGTAGATCCTTCTAGTAGAATGTTTCTTAAAACTTTTAATCAAATAACAAATCAAGAATTAACTCCAAATGTAAATACTGAAAAATTAAGGTTAAGTAATAAAAATTTTAATATTTATTCTTTACAACATGAGGGCCATATTATAATTGCATTTAAATTATTTAATGAAAATAAAATATTTGGTGCTGGACCAAAAGGATTCAGATATTATTGTCGAAAAGTCGACTATGATCCAGAAATTGGTGTCTGTTCAACACATCCACACAATATATTAATTCAAATAATTTCTGAACTTGGGCTAATTGGATTTACATTTTATATAATTGCAGGATTATTTGTTTTAAAAAATTTCTTTATTTCTCTATATAATAAAAAATTTGATGAGGACTATTTGGCGTTTTATTCGATATCGCTAGGACTAATCATTAATCTATTTCCACTAATACCTGGGGGTAATTTTTTTAATAACTGGATTTCGATTATGCTGTATTATAATATTGGTCTTTATCTGTATTCATATAAAAAATGCACACATTAATTAATTTAAGATTAATTAGAAAAATTCAGTAAAGCTTTATCAATTGTTTCAACCACATCATCTATCTCTTTTGATTGAAAGCCAATCGTTTGCCCCATAGATTGAACAAGTTTATCAACTCTCTCAATTTTTTGTTTTTTCTCTATTATCGCTTTACATACAGAAGAAGGAGCATCTAATTTTCTACTTGCTTTTAAATATGCTTTAAAAGGAATTATTGCCTCACGACCAGCACCTAATTTTCTCATCATATTCGAAACTTGATTATAAATTTTTTCAGATAAAGTAGTGTCGTAAATTATAGACTGATGAATAGATCTCAATTTTAATTTATCTAAACATCTATAATTACCAGTAATTAACATTGGTAATTTAGAAATACTTATCCAGGGAGAGTTATAAGTTTTTATTTTGGCAGGTAGACCACTATTTATAGGTCTCAAAAGATTTTCTATGTTCTTAGATCCAAGCATATCTAATGAAGAGCATCTAAAGACACCCCCTAATCTAATACTCAATCTATTAGAGGTTTTTTCACTAAATACTTGTGGTTCAGGATTGCTACTAATAATTCTACCTGAAAATATATTATTAGTAAAATTCAGGCTTGAATAGATATTCTCTGAGTTTTCTATTCTTTTAATACCAACTACATCGGTTAAAAATTGGTAAAGAGGAATGTTCATTATTGAAAAAAAGGTTACCGAATTTTTAGAAAGAGATTTTATAATGTTACCAATTTTTGGATCAGACAATGAAGGTTCTTGTATTGCTAAAATTACAAGATCATAGTTGTAATGTTTTAAGTCGTTTATGGCCTGCCAATCAGAGGATGGTTGAAAATCCCAAATTTTTTCATCATATGTTAGCGAGAAGCCCTCATTATTCAGAAGGTCAACCTGATTTTTGTTAGCCAAAACATCAACTGTAAACTTTCTTTCTAATAGCATTCCTACTAGCAAAAGGCCATAATTTGCTCCAATAACTAAAACTTTCAATTAATTTTTCCTAAAAATATTGATCTAAAATTGGACATAACACTTATAGATAATGATCACAAGAATAAAATTTAAGTATAATAATAATTTATAAACAATCGTTCATTTGAGATTTTGATTGACTAATAAATTGATTTATAAAATTACTAATTTTTAGTTTTTTATATGTAAACTTGAAATTATTTTATTCAATTTTTTTTCGTTATTTATTCTGTCTTTTTTTTTTAATAATTCATCTATCTTCTTTTCTAATAATTTTTTTTTCTCAAAAATATTTCTTGTAATAAAATAATTTATACCTAATTTCGGTTTATTATTTTGCCATGAATGGTCGTGGTTTATTCCCTCGATCTCAAATCCTATGCACATATTATTTATCATAAAAGATTTATTTTCAGGGTATATCATTGTTCCCCAAATTTTATTAAGAGATAGTTCATTAAATGAGTATTCTAACAAAGCTTTTCTTGCCTCATACACACAAAATCTATTTTTTGGAGTTTTAATATCTGGTGAAATAGTTGCGATTTGTGCTGATCTTTTTAATTGGTAATCAATTTGAGATAAGCTAACAATTCCTAAAAAATTGTCATTTGATTTATCACAAATCTCCAAGATCATTCTTTTTTTTGAGTTTAGTTCAGATTGGATCCAATTCCATTGCATATCTATTGTTTTTGGAAAATGAGTTGATGGCACAGTTTTTCTTAAAAAAGAACTGTTAATCCACGAAGTCCATACTTCTAAATTTTTCTTTGATGGAACACATAATTTTAAAGAATCAGTTTCAATAAAAATCATTTTTTTTATATAAATTTTTTTGAAGTATAATTCAACTTATTTCATTTTTTGATATTATTAACTTCATATATTTCGTATATAGTCAAAGTTTATGGAATTCTTTTATTTAATATCATTCTTTTTTTTATTGAATTTTTTAATTTTTTTAAATTTTCAAATTATTGAAAAAAAAATACCAGTTTTTGATAAGCCAGATGAAAAATTAAAAAAACATAAACGCAAAATATCTTTGCTAGGTGGAACAATACTTTTATTTAATCTATATTTTATAATTGTAATTTTAAAACTATTTGACTTAAGTGAATACATTTTTGATACAAAATTTATCAGTGTAATTTTATTGTTGAGCACTTTATTTTACCTTATAGGAATAATTGATGACCTTAAAAAATTATCACCGATATTCAAACTATTTTTAATTTGTTTTTCATCGATAATTGTGGCTTATTTGTTTCCAGAAATAAAACTAATCTATATTAAAATTTCTTTTTTTGAAAAAATTTATTTTTTTAATGATTATTCGATACTATTTTTAATTTTATCATTCTCATTATTATCGAATGCTTTTAATATGTTTGACGGTATAAATTTACAATTAATTTCTTATAGTATTTTTATATTTTTCATTTTTATATTTAATGGATTTTTAAATATTTTTTTCATCTTATTATCAATTTCACTTGGTTTTATAGGGCTATTAAATTACAAAAATAAATTATTTTTAGGTGATAGTGGGTGTTTTTTATTAAGTGCTATTATAGGTTGTTCTTTTATATATCAATATAAATTTTATGACAAAGCTTTATTAGGTGATGAAGTTTTTATAATTCTTTTAATACCATCAATTGATATGTTAAGGCTTTTTTTATCAAGGCTATTGAATAAAAAAAATCCTTTTAAAGGTGATCTAAATCATTTACATCATTTAGTTTTTAAGTTAACGAAAAATAGCAATTTAACAGTGATGATTACATTGATGATGTCTATTCTTCCTACTTTGCTTTTATTTTTAAATATAGAAACATATTTTATTTTTGCATTAGGTTTGTTTACTTATATATCTCTAATAAGCTATTGTAAGGCAAAATTACAATGAGGAATAATTCACTCTAGTGGTAAAATTTTTTTTAAGTTGTAAAAACAAATGTATTAAATTTTCTTAAATTTTTAGTATATAAAATAAATTTATGATCAAAAACAAAAAAGTTCTAGTAGTCGGTGCGGGTGGTTTCATTGGTGGACATCTGGTTAGACGACTATTAAAAAATGATAATTTAATTGTAGCAACGGACATAAAACCAAAAGAGTACTGGTTTCAAGACTATGACAATGCTGAAAATCATTATTCAATGGATATGAAAGATATTATTAATTGTAAAAAAGTTACTAAAAATATTGATTATGTTTTTAACATGGCATGTAATATGGGTGGCATGGGTTTTATTGAGAATAATAAGGCAGAGTGTATGCAGTCAGTATTAATAAATACAAATTTACTGATTGCGTGCAAAGAAGATAATGTAAAGAGATATTTTTTTTCTTCAAGCGCATGTGCTTACAACATAGCAAAACAGCAAGATGTTTTTATTTTAGGACTTAAAGAAAATGATGCTTATCCTGCTGATCCAGAAGATGGTTATGGTTGGGAAAAGTTATTTAGTGAACGTATGTGCAGACATTTTATGGAGGATTATGGAATTGAGGTAAGAATTGCTAGATACCATAATATATATGGTCCATTTGGAACATTTGACGGGGGTAGAGAAAAAGCCCCAGCTGCCTTATGTAGAAAAGTAATTCATGCGAAAAAAAATAATGAGAATAAAATTGAAGTTTGGGGTGATGGGAAACAAACAAGAACTTTTTTATATATTGATGATTGCATTGAGGGAACATTAAAGTTATTTGAGTCCGATTATTCCAACCCAGTAAATATCGGAAGTGATGAACAAGTTTCAATTAATCAAATGATAGATATTATCGAAGAAATTTCAAATATAAAAAAATTGAACCGAGATTATCTATTGAATAAACCAAAGGGTGTTCGAGGTAGATCAAGTAATAACGATCTTGTAAAAAAAGTTTTAGGTTGGAACTATGAGATAAAATTAAAAGATGGGCTTAAAAAGACATATGACTGGATTGATAAAGAAATAAGTAAACATGGTTTAAATATAAGTAAGTTTACGAAACCCTAGATATTATTTTTTTTTATATAATTTTATTTTGAAAGTTTTTGTAAATTATGGTCAGTAAATTAATTTTTAAAAAGATTAAATTTAGTAATATAGAATCAAAGAATTTTGGTAAATATATAACAAAAAAAGGTTTATTTGTTTTTCCCGCTGGACCTGCTTTAGCCAAGATAGATGAATCTTATGAGTATTATGAGTCGATTAAAAAAGCTGATTTAGTCTTTTTTGATAGTGGTTTTTTTGTATTGTTATTGAGAGTTTTCAAAAATATAAGTGTAAGTAAATTTTCAGGATATAAATTCCTAAATTTATTTTTTAATTATTTAAAAAAAAATAAAAATAAAAAAGTTTTCTGCATTGATCCAAATATCGATTTTTCCAGATCGAATAAGCTTTTTTTTAAAAATTTAGGAATTAACAAAATCTACAACTATTTAGCTCCAAAATATGATATAAAAAATCTTTCAGATAAAAATCTTCTTAGGCAATTAAAAAAAATTAAACCTGATTTTATTTTAACCAATATAAGTGGTGGCAAACAAGAAATTCTAGGTAAGTATTTAAAAGATAATTTGAAAAATAAAGTGACTATTTTATGTACTGGTGGTGCAATTTCATTTTTTACAAAAGATCAAGCACCTATAAATAGTTTTATCGATGAATTATATCTTGGGTGGCTTATTAGACTGATATTTAACCCAATAGTTTTTTTTAGTAGATTCATGTATGCTTTTAAATTAATACCAATGGTAATTTTTAGTGAAATCAAACTAATTAAATAACTTGATAAAATATTTAAAATTTGTTTGTACTATATAATCGTATAAAATTTAAAACTTGTAATAAACACTTATTTTGATAAAAAATAAAAAAGCTTTGATATTTGGGGTCACAGGACAAGATGGTGCATACTTGTCAAAGTTTCTGCTTGAGAAAAAATATTATGTATATGGTGTAAAAAGAAGGTCATCAATTATTAATACTCAAAGAATCGACGATATTTATAAAGATATAAATTATAAATCAAATTTTGTACTTTTATATGGTGATTTAACTGATGCTTCATCAATATTAAATTTGATTAAAAAAGTAAGACCCGACGAAATATATAATCTTGGAGCACAATCTCATGTTAAGGTTTCCTTTGAGGTTCCTGAATATAGTGCTGATGTAAATGGCATGGGAACTCTTAGAATTTTAGAGGCAATAAGAAGTTTAGATTTAGAAAAAAAAATAAAATTTTATCAAGCTGGTACGTCTGAAATGTTCGGTAAGACAAAAGCAAAACAACAAAGTGAAGATACACCTTTTAACCCTGTAAGCCCCTATGGTGTTTCAAAGTGTTTTGCTCATTGGATAACCAAAAATTATAGAGATGCTTATGGAATATATGCATGTAATGGGATTTTATTTAATCATGAAAGTCCAATAAGAGGTGAAACTTTTGTAACAAAAAAAATTATTCAAGGTCTGGTAAGAATCAAACAGGGATATCAAAAGAAATTATTTTTAGGCAACTTATACTCAAAAAGAGACTGGGGGCATGCGAGAGATTACGTGGAAGCAATGTGGAAAATGTTACAATTAAAAAAACCTAATGATTATGTAATAGGCACGGGAAAAACTTTCACAATTAAAGATTTTGTGAATAGAGCAGCAAAAAAAATGAAATTTAATATCAAATGGATAGGAAAAGGTATTAGAGAAAAAGCAATAAATATTGAAAATAAAAAAGTTATAATTGAATGTAAAAAAAGATACTTTAGGCCTCTAGAAGTTGATTATTTAAAAGGCAATGCCTCAAGAGCTAAAAAAATATTAAGATGGTCACCAAAAACATCTATAGATAATTTAATTGATGAAATGATACAGTATGAATTAAATGGTCATGATCAATACTAATAGTAAGATTTATGTTGCTGGTCATAATGGAATGCTTGGATCAGCAATACTTAGAGAATTAAAAAAGAAAGGGTATCGAAAATTAATTACCATTGATAAAAAAAGGCTAGATCTTAGAAATCAAAAAGCAGTTAAAAAATTTTTAAAGATTAAAAAACCAGATGCTGTTATTATAGCTGCTGCAAAAGTAGGTGGTATAAAAGCTAACATTGAATTTCCAGCAAATTTTATTAATGATAACTTGCTAATCCAAACCAATTTAATTTCTCTAAGTCATGCTTACAAAGTAAAAAAATTAATTCTATTTGGTTCAAGTTGTATCTATCCAAAGCATTTTAAAAAAAAAATAAAAGAAAACCAAATTCTAACTGGGACATTGGAGGAAACAAATGAAAGTTATGCAATTGCAAAAATTGCAGGCATTAAGATGATAGAGGCTTTTAATAAACAATTTAACACAAGCTATATGTGTCTTATGCCATGTAACCTATTCGGTCCAAATGATAATTATGACTTAAAGAATTCACATTTTTTACCAGCTTTAATAAAAAAGATATATTTAGCTAGTAAAAAAAAAAATAAGATTGTAAAATTATGGGGGACAGGAAAACCTTTAAGAGAGGTTTTACATGTTGATGAAGTTGCAAATGCATGTGAATTTTTCTTAAAAAAAAAAATTAAAGATTCTCTCATAAATATTGGGTCTCCCATTGAAATGTCAATTAAAGAATATGCTAATTATATTAGGAAAAAGATTGATCCAAAAGTTTCAATAAAGTTTAATAACAATAAGAAATTAGATGGTGTAATGAGAAAGAAATTAAATATTGATTTAGCAACCCGATATGGATGGAGATCAAAAATGAATTTTTCTAGGGCACTTGATAGAATAATTGGGGATTTTAGATTTTCTCAAAAAAAATAAATTATGTTTTTTTCTCAAGTCCTTATATTTATTGTAAGTGTACTTTTTATTTCAATTTCAATATCTGGTTATGGTAGTATTATTAAATTAGGAACTCAAAAAAATTTTTTCCTGAATATTTTTTTAGGGTTTATAATAATTTCACTTTTTATTACTTTTACTCATTTTTTTTTTTAAAATAAATTTTCTAATAAGCTTTTTGATCTTTGCTATCGGTATATTAATTTTTTTGATAAAAAATAACCTTCGTTTTCCAGTTTTTACGGATAAAAAATTCGCATATTATTTTATTTTATTATTATTATTTATTCCTATTTTTATTTCACAAAAATATCATGAAGATTTTGGATATTATCACTTACCTTATGCTTTAGGTTTTATCGAAGACAAAATAATATTTGGGTTTTCAAATATTGATCAATCATATGTTTATAATTCTTTATGGTTAAATATTTATTCAGTTTTTTTTCTACAAGATAAAAATTTTGATTTTCTCACTTTACCGAGTTTTATATTATATTTGACTTTTATATTTTTTTCACTGAATCAAATTATTACCCAAAGAAATATTTTTGTTAGTGATTATTATTTAATAATAACTGTATTTTATTTCGTTCTAAAATTTACTAGAATTTCTGAATTTGGTGTAGATCTACCAGCAACTATTTTTTCAGTATTAGGAATTTATTATTTTCTTAAATTTTCTGAAACAAAACTCATAGAAGAAAAAGAAAATTACTTTTTTTTAATATTTATTTTCTCAATATTTTCTATACTTGTTAAATTAAGCACAATTCCAATTATTTTATTATCATTATATTTATATATAAAGTATTTTAGGGATCTTAAATTTTTATTATTAGGCAAAAAATATATTTTAGTTTATTTTTTGTTAATATTTTTTTTAGTTCAGCAATTTGTTTATACAGGATGTTTTTTATTTCCTACAGACTTTACATGTGTTAATGTTTCTTGGTTCAATCAAGAATATTTAAAGTTATCACAGAAACTTGAGTTAGTTAATAAAAGTTATAGCCTAGCAAGAGAAATTTTATCCCCAGAAGAATATCTGGCAAATTTTAACTGGATATATTTTTGGTTTAAGAGAAGTTTTGTTGAAATATTCGAACATTTATTAACAATTGTCTTGCCTTCATTGTTTTTTTTATTTTTTTTAAAAAAAAATGAAAATGATAATTTTTTTCTAAAAGAGAAAACGTTTATCTTTGTCTTTCTACTTTTGAGTTTATTATTTTGGTTTAATTTTTCACCAGTTTATAGATTTGGAATTCATTTATTTTTGACACTTGTATTTATGTTATTAATTTATTTTTTCCACTCGAGACAATTTTCAAAAAGAGTCTTTATAATCTTTTTTTCAATTTTTATTGTATTTAATTTTTCAAAAAATGTTTTAAGATTAATTAAAGAGGATAATATCTTTTTTGGTGTTCATAAAATACATAATAAATATGTAAATGATAATAAATATACAAGTCAACATGCGAAAATTTTTCGCCCAGATATAAAAAATAATTCTCTTAATGGCTGGCAAGGAAGACTTTGTTGGAATATTCCATTTATATGTTCTTATAATAATCTAGATATTAGAAAAAAAAAATGGATATTTAATAATAAATAAATTAATTGATTAGTTATGATTGATAGACAAACATTTAAACTTTCAATTATAATTCCATGTTATAATGAGAAAGATACAATCAAGGATATTATAAAAAAAATAATTAATTGTTTACAAAATTATGAAATTTTGAGCTATGAAATTATTATAGTTGATGATTTTTCAGATGATGGAACAGGTGAAATATTAAAAGATTTTGAAAATAATAAAAAAATACAAATTTTTTCTCATGAGACTAATTTAGGAAAGGGTGCAGCAATACATACAGCTCTTAAACATATAACTGGAGATATTACAATAATTCAAGATGCAGACTTAGAATATGATCCTTTTGATTATCATAAACTTTTAATTCCTTTCTTTGAGACAAATGCAGATGTTGTTTATGGTTCTAGATTTTTAGGTGGAGGAAAGTATGTGCGAATTCATTTTTTTTGGCATTATTTAGCAAACAAGATTTTGACTTTTATATGTAATTTATTCATTAATCTTAATTTATCAGATATGGAAACTGGATATAAAGTTTTTAAAACTGCAGCTTTAAAAAGTGTAAACTTAAAAGAAAAAAGTTTTTCCTTTGAGCCTGAGGTTACTATCAAACTGGCAAAAAAAAATTATAAATTTTTTGAGGTCCCTATTACGTACAATGGAAGATCATACGAGGAAGGGAAAAAAATTCGTTTAAAAGATGCATTTATTGCATTAAAAACCATTATTTTATATTCTTTTAAAAATTAATCACTCTTCATTTTTCTTTGACTAAAATTTTTCTTTAGGTATAAATACGTCGCCTGGTAATTATAGCGAAGAGGTAATACC
>MDTG01402392.1_pt1 | contig 13519 bp, 11 predicted proteins | sample 811421 | NCBI WGS metagenome assembly MDTG01 (sample SAMN05326645, study PRJNA326480) | marine metagenome | isolation source: seawater | place: Pacific Ocean: South East | collected 2011 | reverse complement strand
TTTTATCATTTATCACCTACTGTAATTCTAATTCGAATTCATTCATTTTATTTAAGTCAGGCTTAAATGGAAAGGTCTCAATCGATTGGTCATTGTCATTGGTCGGTGCCATTAGTTTTTCTATTTTCGAAATAGTTTCACCAATTTGACGCTGGTGGGGAGCTATTTTTCTTGCTTTCTTAAACTCATCGAGGGCCTGGCGATATTTTTTTTGCATTAATAAAGCTCGGCCAGTATTTATATAGGGATACTCTTTATTTTGATAAATTGGCGAGTTCTTGGCCAAATTGAACCAACGAATGCTCTCGGAAATATCCCCTTCTTGCAACAGGTAGCTACCAATATCATTGTAAGCGGGGCCATAATCTGGATCTATTTCAATCGCTTTGAGACAGAACTTTTTTGCTCGATCAAAATTATCGATTAACGAATAAACCCAACCTATCAGAGTCAATACTTCAGCTGTTTCATATAATCTTCTGGATTTTTCAAAAAAGACAAGTGCATTAGAGTATTTTTTTTCAAAAACACATTCATGTCCTTTATTTATAAGATTCTTTGACTTTTTTAAAGTTCCCATTGAAAAGCTTAAAATAGAGCCCCCAAATTCGGACTCACTAATACTTTTTTGAGAAACTTGATAAAAAGGCAATGTGTGCTCATCCCAATCCTCAATCTCATCGTCTAATTCATCTGCTGTAGTTAAAAATTCTATTAATTGAAGATTTCTTGGAGGTTGATCTTGCTTTACCTCTTGGGAACCAACCATCCTAGGAAGCTCCACCACGAGATCTGTCTCTCGCAAACAAAATAGATGGAGCTCTCTTCCTAGACGGTAACCAGTATTTATTATTTCAAGGTATGGAGCAATGAGAGAGTCCTTAAAGCCTAAGCGGGTAATAACTTCTAAGCTATTAAAGACCTCTGAAATCCACTCTCTAAATTTAATTGGAGAAATTAATACGCCACTATCCATTTCGGCCAAGGTGAGTTGAAAAACTTCAACGTTTAAAATTTTGGAAATTTTTTGATAAAATGGATTGATCAATTTTTTTAATTCTGGATGGTAGTCTAAGTCTGAGAGGTCAATAATTCCATGAAAAAGGCGATCTATATAGGAGCATGCCATGTTGAGTTCACTTCGAACTACGTTTATTTTTGAATTTTCCATTCGTCCCTGAATGTTAAAAATTTCTAATATAATATTATGCTAAGGCGCAATTCGAAACATGGCAAAAACTTTAAACGGATGTCATTTTTTATTAGAATTTAATTTATTGGCGACTTATTTCTCAATGAAAGTGTCAACTCAAATTCTGCGACTATTTCTTCCGGGTCGATGTCAGGACAGTAAGCATCGACTTTTACTGTTTGATTCATTCGCTCATTTGAACTTAAAACCCTCTCTAGTAGCTCTTGAATAGCTTTGCCGTCATTGCATCGGAAAACGACGTCTGCAAGGGCCAGTTTCTTGTAGTCTGCTTTAAAGTCCTTAAAAGCCAAACTCACATTTTTTCCGCTTTCCGAAATTAATCTGGAAGCTAAAACACCTCCGGCGACGTCTGCTCCTGTGCACAAAACGCCAAAATACATTGACTTCAAGTGGTTTTTTGTTTTTCTCCGAAGCGGAATTAATACCTCTGTTCTATCTGCAGTGATTGATAAAACTTTAGGACGAACCCAAAAAATCATCGGCACATTTAAAAATGACCATGAACTAAAGAAAAGTTGATTTCTAAAATTCTCTGGAAGCTTAGCAAAAATATCTTTAACCTGAGAAAGCATAAAGTTCCTAATTTTTTAATTCTTTAGATCTATTATAACCCGCTTTAAAGCTGTCTTGGAAAATATTTTCCAATGATTGCTTTCTCAGCAACTTAAGGCATTCCTCGGTAATTCCACCCTTACTAGTGACTTGATCTCTGAGCACTGCAGGATCTTCTCTGGTTTGAGACACCAGCTCTGCACTTCCCCGAAAAACTTGAGCCGTTAAATCGTGGGCGATGGAGCGCTCCACTCCTTTTTTGATTAAGGATTCGCTAAAAATACGCACCAATTCCAATACAATACCCGGGCCGGAGCCAAGCTCAGCAGTAGTGAGATCAATCATTTCCTCCTGACTAAACTCTAATAACTTACTGTGACTTGCTAGCGCCGATAACCAGGGCGCAAATTCATGAGAAACACTTTTTTTAGAAAAGCAAGTTACAACACCTTTTCCTACTTGGGCCGCAGTATTAGGCATTAACCGAAGGACTCGAGTGACACCAAACGCCCCCTCTATCTGGCGAATCTCAATAGATGCCAACATAGAAATAATCATTGGATTTTGTGAAAAATGAAGACGTTGTGAAACTTCTTTTATGTTTTGGGGTTTATGGGCCAAAACAATGGCATCACAATCATTAAGCTCAACAATTTGGTTTACAACTGTTGCCTGAAAATGAGCGGCTAATTTTGTTGCCTTGACCTTTGTTGGAGTGAAAACTCGAATATCATTATATTGCTTTGTAATAAAACCTTGAAGCGGAATCAATAATGCTTGGGCCATATTTCCTGCTCCAATTATTCCAAGCCTCATCTCACCTCCTAGGACTCAAGCTCTAACGGTGCCCCATGCCTCATCGTATTTACAGCGAAACTACGACAATTACTAAAGAGTTGCATCTGTTGAATAAAGTCACCGATATTTGGAGCATCATGAGGTGAGAGAATCTTAATCATTTCTTTCTCAATATATCGCTTATTAAAGGTTTGCTCTAACAGCTCAGATACGTGATCAATTTTTCCATCGATAATAATTGTCGTGACTGCTTTAGCTTGCATGGCCTTATCCAGTCCTTTTTTCGACAGTTGTTGCACGTGAATATTTTCTGAGGAAAAGCCCGCTTTGACAAACAAACCCACAAGCTTAGTCCACCAATTAAAGGCTGCCTCATTTCGACACACGATACTCACGGACGCTCCTGCACATACTGCCGCAATAAATTGAGTCAAACTTGATAGGTAGGCTCGCTTCTCGTAACTAACGATCAATACATTTTTTTTAGTTTGTGAGTATTTATTAAAAGATAACTGCCCCGGGATTTCGACATTACTAAACTCTCCTGTTAAGTACTCCTCTAAATGTCCTGAAATCCAGTCCTTGAATTTAATGATGACTTCCTTATTCTCCCCGTATATCCCTTGATAAAGATGTTCAAAATTATTTACAACATATTGGATTGCTCTTTCAGCGCGAGGCACTCTCTCCTCGACACTCAATTCACACCTCTTTGCTAGTTTCAAGGCAGAGGATTCATGTAAAGGGTCCTCTGACTTTGCCTCAGTTAATTGATCGATAAGAGGATTTATAATTGGAGTAACTTGAAAGGCGTCGAGGTAATGAAAACTTCCGGCTTTAGGCCCAGTTCCGGACAACTTAAAGCCACCAAAAGGCTCTATTCCTACTCGAGCGCCAGTAATGGGACGATTGATATAGATATTTCCACACTCCATCCTTTTAGATAAATAATCAATGTCATCCTGAGATTGACTAAAAACTCCACCTGTCAGTGCGTACTCAGTTGAATTAAACACCTTTAGCGCCTGATCCATTGTTTGATAGGGGATCAAGTGCACAACTGGGCCAAAAAGTTCTTTTTGTGAAAAACTATCCTTGTTAAAGGCTCGATCATAAGGCAATTGGAAAATGGCCGGGCCTACACAGTAGCCTGGCAAATCTTCCTTCGATCGATTTGCAATTACTTTTCCGCCGCAAGTTTGCGCCTCAACTGTGGCTTCATCTATTTGCTTGATCAAGCGGACCTTGTCATCGTAAGTCACAACGGTGTTGAGATAAGTGGCAAGGTCCCAGGCTTTACCAATTGAAATGTCATTAACTGCAGGCCCTAAACGCTGCGCCAATCTGTCTATAACAGAGGAGTGAACAATAACCCTGCTGGCAGCTGAACACTTTTGCCCGGCATGTGCGAAGGCGGAGTAAATTATTCCGCTCACTGTCTCATCAAGCTCGGCATTTGCAGTGACAATAATTGCATTTTTCCCTCCCATTTCCGTAATCACCTTTGAGGGATAGGAAGAATTAAAGACAGGATTTTGGACGACTCTTTTACCCACTGTATGAGCAATATGTAGTCCAACATCTTTAGACCCGGTAAAAATGGCCCCAGCAACAAGTGGATGGTTTATTAACTTCTCACCAACCGTCTCTCCTTTTCCTGGTAGATGAATTAACGCATTTTTGCCAACTCCTGCTTGATGAAAGATATCGACCATTTTTTGTGCAATCAATGGAGTTTGCTCAGCTGATTTCAAAATAGCCGTATTTCCACTGACGAGAGCAGACGAAACCATCCCACAAGGAATCGCAAGCGGAAAATTCCATGGCGTAATCACCGCAAGAACTCCCCTCGAATGAGAGTAAGGATTTTTCTTTTGATAAGTAATAATTTGCCTCGAATAAAATTGCAAGAAGTCGATTGCTTCGTCAACATCTGCAAGCGCTTCCGACATAATCTTGCCAGACTCTTGCACTATTAATACTGCTAAGCTTAATCTCTTAGAGAGCATTATTTGAGCGGCTTTTATCAATATACAAGATCTCTCCACTGTTGGCCTCAAAGGCCAAGTTGATGTTGCATAGTGATCGTAAGAGAGCTCTACTACGTTATTAACGTCCTCTTCACTGGCAAATTTAATTTGACCTAATATTAACTCAGGATCTGAATTTGAAACAATCGATTTACAGCTTCCTGTTAGTTCATGAGCGTTTTTAATGACATCATTATTAATTTCAAGCGACATTTGATTCAAACTTCGGATAACAGGTGAAAGCTGTTTATCTTGATAAAGAAGCACTGGCGTAATAGGAAAATAATCGTGTCCGATAATTTGTTGGCCATCATCACGGCTTAATTTATTCAACCTTTTTTTGTCAATATGAATTGCTTTAGGAGTTTGGATAACGGCTTTATTTCGATGAGATCGCATGATCGTAAGTACACCAACCTGGGAGGAGTTTTCCATAATTCGGCGAACGAGGTATGCCATTCCGACAATTAAGCTTCCAATAGGAACGTAGTTTCTAGTTGTCCAGCCCATTGCCGCGAGAGCATTGCTTAATGCCTCGTAAGTCATATGCAAACATTGATGCTCAATCACTGGCGCGTTTGAATAAACCATATCGCGCGCAACCTCTGCAAAAGCGTGATCAGAAAAGTTATGGCCAGCAAGGCATAGCTGCAGAAAATCCCCATTTTCTAAAATCTTCAGTAAAATTTGCCTGAAATGCAGATCGGTTTCTTCTTTATTTAAAAATTGAGGGGAATTATAAGTATGTGCTTTGGCGTGAACGGTTTCAGCATCCCAATAAGCGCCTTTTACCAAGCGAATTGGCATTTTCATACCTCTTTGTTTTGCCAGTGCTAATATCTCACTAAAATGCTCGTAACAATCTCTTAAGTACGCCTGAAGCACAATTCCCGTCTGCTGAAAATCCTCTAGCTCCTCGGTCGAAAGTAAAACCTTCTTATAAATCTTAAAAACCAAGTCTCGATAGTCGTAATGTTCAGCATCGATATTCAAAAAAACTTGGTGTTTTTTTGCTGCACAAAGAATTTTTATTAACCTCGGTGCAACTCGATCATAAGTATAATCAAAGGCTTCAGGCTTGAAGTCACTACATAAAGCAGATACTTTAATAGAGACGTGAGATCTTAATATGCCCGCTTTATTTTTCAACCCCGGTGTATAATGCTGTTCAAGCCCCTCAATCAGCTTTAATACCTCTTGCATATAATGATCAGCTTCAGCCTCGCTGACAACGAGCTCGCCTAGCTGGTCAAGAGTAGCATCGCGAGAGTTTTTATTGAGTTCAGCGAAAACGCCTGATGCCTCTTCAATTTTTTCACCCGCAATAAATCGCCTTGCCATCAGTCGCACTAAAAATCTAACGCAATAAGCCAGTGCGCCTTGAGGGCAAATCTTGGCCACAAAAAAAACGACTAAAAAAAGCTGCTCTAAGATTAAAGGAAGGGGCTGCTCATCTCCAGAGCGACCGACAACTCTGGCGAAACGAGAGTCCCTAACAAGCCTTCTTAAAGACTCTAGTAAAATTCGCTTAACTTCCTTTCCACTTGAATCATGATCGAGAGAGGGCAAAATCGCCAAAAATTTAAGTAAGTGGATTCTTAATAAAGCATATTGCGCCGTAAGTCCTAAAGCGAAGTCGCTTACTTTTTCAAACAAACCCGGCCGATATTCATTAATTTTTTCAACTAGACTTTCAGTTAATTTATGAGATTCCAATTCTACTTGCTCAAATTGCTCACCATTTAGTAAGTCAGGCAAATCATGTAAAGAAGTAATCTCGTCTATAACAGAGGGAAATCGAGAAGGATCAATTGAAGCCCCAGCTTCAAGGTGTTTAAGAAAGCTTACATATTTATTTGTCTCCAATATCGGTGAATTAATTTTTGAAAGCTCCTGAGCGATGAATAGCTCATCAGATAAATTAATTGAATAAAATCTTACCTCAAAAGAATCGGGAAAAATGACGATCGCTAAAGGACAAGTTTCAAGATCAATAGATTTTCTCGTCCTCTGACCTGAAGCCCTAATGATATTTTCATATATTAACTGATAGGCTGCCTGTTTAAGCTCGCCACTATTGTCGTCGATAAAATTATCTTTGAATATTTCATTAAAATAAACTGACCATTTTTTATCGAGAAATACTGATTCATGACAATTGATCGAAGGTATTATCAACTCTACACTATCTGATACGGATTCAGACTTTACTCCTGTTTCTAAACTCATGGTAATTTCCCTTGTACAAATTTAGGAGCTCTTAGGCATCGGTGTATAGACGACTACCCACGTCTCCAATGCCTGGCACTAAATAACCATTTTCATCTAACTCTTTTTCAATCTCAGCGCAATATATTTGTACATTAGAGAACTTATCTAAGATTCGTTTGGAGGATTTCTCACTAACTAAAAAGGAAATTAGATTAATTTTTCCTACACCGCATTGGCTTAGCCGCTCTAGACACGCCACAGCAGTATCTCCTGTCGCAATCATTGGATCGAGAAGAAAGACTTCTCGACCACTCATGTTCTTTGGTAACCTAAAATAATATTCAACAGTTGTGTTGATAAATTTATCTCGATAAATTCCAATGTGGCCTGCTTGAGCGTAGGGCAACAGACTTAATACACTCTCCAACATACCATTTCCCGCCCGCATGATGGATATCGCAACTGGTGCGTCCTTAACTTCATGGACTTTTGATGCGCAAAGAGGAGTCTCTACATTAACCGTCCTTGTTTCTAAACTTTTTGACGCTTCATAGACAATCAGCCGCGTCAGCTCCCCCATCACTAATCTAAACTCACGAGGGGATGTATTTTTATTTCTGAGAACACCCAACTTATGCTTAACAATGGGGTGCTCGATACAATTAATTGGATTCAATCTCTCTCTCCTTAAAAAACAGTTCCGTCACTAATAATATTAATTGGAGGTCCACCTGATGGACGTTTTTGTCGGGCCAATATTCTTCCGGCCCACCAAGTACCTCCCTCTAAAACTTTCGGCAGAGGAAAGTCGACCTCACTTTTTTGCAATTTATTTCTTATGTATTCAGCCACTTTATCGATCAAAACCAAAGTTAGCGCCCTCCACTCTATAACGAGGTCACTCTCCGGTGCGTGTGGCTTTTGCAACTCATCCGGATCTTTGAGCATCAGCACCTCACCATCAATAAAGAGACCTCCATTTCTATATTCCGCCAGTCCAGTTAACCTCTCCACAAGGCTAATCTTAAATCCAACATCAATAAGAGGTTCAATTAACGAGTAAGTAAGCCATTGAGACAGTTTGTGAAAAGGGATTAAGTCATTAGTGGAAGCTCCCTTTTTAAAGGGTGCGTAAGCCCATACATCTCCTAAGTTTTTGCCTCCTAGTTGGACTCTTCCAGGCCAAATTTCACCCAGCCCAATTAGAATTGAATTTAGTATATTTTCAGCAGGTAAGTTATCCTCGATGTCCATTTGCGATTGATAATAATCGATTAAATTTCCAGGACGGCCTTCTTTGAAAAAAGAATTTTTCTTCAATAATATAGCTCCAAGCTTATTTAAAAGCTGGACTCGGCCGCTGCCACCAACCAAGGGGTTATTATCATTCACCTGAAAAGCTTCTTTTAACATTTCTTCATTAAAGCTCATCAAAGCATTAGCATCTACTCTTAATGGATCTTTTGGATCATTGCTAAAGCCACCGCGACAAAAAAGGTGATAACTTGCAACCGCCAAGCCCTCGGAACGAGAGATTACCTCTTGCGTTTGTGGATCTTTGAACTTCCATTGATCTCCTGCTCCTGCATCGAGCAAAACGGAAACAATTACTAAATCAATTTTTCGCCGCCCAATTTCAACAGAGTCGTATTTTTCTAGTAAATTGTTAAGTTGTTGAACACGATTTAATTTCTCTGAATTGAAGTGACTCCATCGACTATGAAAGGGGATATTTAGATCAGGGTAATTTTGCTTAGTCACTTCCAACACCATTTCAGCAACTTCAGGAATTTTATCTAAATTTAAATTAAAGTGAGTATTACCATCCTGTGCGTACCTAAATATTTGATAGGCTTTATCCATTATAGCTTTTGGTTTTAAGAGATAATCAATATCATCTTTTGAAAATTTATATTCATGGTTTTTGTCTTGCATAATACTTTCCACTACTCCTCAAGTTTTCTTCCACGAGTTGAAATAAACTTTTCACCATCAACATCCTCATCCGTAAAATATCCTGCAGCCTTCTTTGCCTCGATTTCAACTTGAGCGTCTTCAGGAACGAGATGATCTGGAATACTTAATCTATTGACAACCTCAATCCCGCTATTGACGATCGCATCGTATTTCATGTTGCTCATTGAATGCAAGTGATGGATCTTTTTTACTCCAAAAAACTGAAGCACATCTGGCATCAACTCCTGGAATCTCGCGTCCTGCACTCCTGCAACACACTCAGTTCGTTGGAAATAGGTTTCTGGGGAATCACCGCCAGTTTGCCTTTTTCGAGCATTGTAGACTAAAAACTTGGTTACTTCTCCAAGTGCACGTCCTTCTTTTCTAAAGTAAACAATTAGTCCTACTTGACCTTTTTGTGCAGCTTTTGCCGCCTGCTCGATTCCATATGTTAAGTAGGGACGACATGTACAAATATCAGAGCCAAAAACATCTGATCCATTACACTCATCATGGACTCGGCAAGTTAACTCCACATTTGGATTTGCGAGGTTTTTAGAATCCCCAAAAATATAGGCCGTGGTACTGCCAATTGGTGGTAATAGAATTTTTAAATCAGGGCGAGTAATCAACTCTGGAAACATGCCTCCTGTCTCTTGATAAATTATATTTCTTAATTCGCCTTCCTTAATTTTTAGTCTTTCAGCAATACCCGGTAGGTACCAGACTGGTTCCAATGCAACCTTAGTTACCTTCAACTCCCCATTTTCTTTCACGTGATATCCATCAGGCTTTAAGCTTCCATTTTTTATAGACTCTTGTACTTCTGGTATTGTTAAGTGTGCTTGAGTAACCGCGATTGTGGGGCGCACATCAAGTCCATTTTCAAGGTCTGATTTAAAAAATTCATTAACATTACTCCCCCATGGGTCTAAGGATACAATTTTACCTGGTTCTAACCAAGAATCGAAAGGTCCGATGTTATCAGTTGGATTTGTATTGTTTAAATCAGGTCGATGATCCTTGGGAAAATGTCCACTTGCAATACTTAACGCGCGATAAACAGTGTAGCTTCCACTGTGACTACCAATCGCGTTTCTTTTCTCATTTGAGGAAACAGTTCCAATTACCGGACCTCTTTCTTTTGGTGAACTCGCCCCCCAATTTATATCTACTGTATCGGCAAAAATTTGCTCGCGGTGAGATGTCAAAACAATATGGCCATTACTAGGTTTTTGAACATGAGAACTATTATCGCTCATCGATAGCTCCTGGAGATTAATATTATTGGGCTAGATTCTAAGAACTTAATTTGCGGCTGCATAGACTTAACGCGTAAAAAATACAAAAAATTTATCATCACAAGATCACTATTTTGACTTCTATTGTCAAATTCAGCTATTATGTAAGAGGTAAACATCGTTAGGGAAGACGGATGTCATTATCAAAATATTTTATCTTTCTCATATTATTATCATTCATGGCCAATGCTCGTGTGCCTTCTGTTTTGTACTCAAAAGAAGACCTTGATATTCTTTATCTCAAAAAGCAGTACAGAGAATATTTACAGCACGCAAAAGACATACGTCCATCTCTTCGAAATGAAGAATGGCAAACTCAAGCATTGGAGATGTCAAAGCTACTTCTTGATGATCTAATAAAAAACGGCAATTACTCCTCATCAGAGTTGGATCAAGTTGAATCTCTTTTGAAGCTTGCGAGAGTAAAAGAAGATGAGATATTTTTATTGAAAAGAAAAGAATATATCAAAACATACCTTGAAAAATGCTTCCAAAATGATCAAGTGCATTGTGTACAATCGACAGAAAATCTATTCAAAAATAGTCCTAAAAGAGAGGAGCTGCCTGATATCCCAGCCGCACTAGGACTTATTTTGCTAGAAAATCAGATAAATGAAACAACGATCATTGGTAAATATTTTGAAAACGCCTTCATTTCAGAGCGAAGCAAATTTCTGTGCCAAAAACCAGAGGTCAGAAAATATATTTTGCACTGGTTTAAAAAATTCAACGAAAAAAGTAGAAGTTTAAAAGATATTAAACTATTTACTGCAGATTCATTTCATCCCTCTTGTATTGAATCTGTGCTAAATTACTACATAAGCCACTTTCCCAATATTAGGTCTCCAATTGATAGGGAACAAATAATTTATTGGTTAAAGTCTATTGATTATATTAGTGATTCTGAGATTGATACATTATTAGCAATATTTGTCCTAAACGGGCCTGTGAATGGAGAAATTTTTAATCTGGCGTGGAATAAGATTAAAAATCTTGGCGAAAATTACAAACAAAGAGCACCAATTATTAAAAAACTTATAACCCTTGACCCCCTTCCAGACACAATATTTGGAATGAGTGACCCCCTTAGGGAAAAAACACTGTTCAATTTAGTACAAAAAAATCTACCTGAATATGTCGATCATTATTCAAAAAGATGCTTAAATTACTATAGTGGGCAAAAGCGTTTTCCAAATGGAAACCCTACTATCAATTGCAAAGATTTCTACCGACTTTTGAAAACTAAAAACGGCCCAAACCACCCGAGAGTAAAAATGCTAGAGGCAACCTTTAGGCTTTAAAAAATGAACAAATTCTTTTCCCTCCCCCTACTTTTGATCCATCTTACCTTGCAAGCTACAACGTTCGATTCCCGCCCTAGCGACATAGTTGATATAAAAGAAGTTAATCCTTCAATAAAATTAGACATGAGATACTTTACTAAGAGAAATTTCGTTGGCAGAGAAATTTCAGGATACCTGGCGTCCAAATGTTTTCTCCAAAAACATGTAGCCAAAGCTTTAAGTGAAGTACAACTGGATTTAGAGAGATTCAATTTAGAGCTAATCATTTATGACTGTTATCGCCCTCAGGTTGCGGTAAATCACTTCATAAATTGGGCGAATGATACTAATGACATTGAAATGAAACATATCTTTTACCCTGATGTACCAAAAGCGGAGTTATTTAAACGTGGATATATAGCTTCAAGATCTGGCCATTCAAAAGCAAATACAGTGGACCTTGGGTTGATTATCAAAGGCTCTAATCTCCAAAAAATTCTTAATATAAACTTAAGAGATTGTCGTAAAAGGATAAGTCAGGAAGAAAAAAAGGTTGGTATCATTGATATGGGAACTTACTACGACTGCTTCGATCCACTTTCTCATACCTATAACTCTAGTATTCATCTAGAAGCTTTAGAAAATAGAAAAACTTTAGTAAAGATAATGAAAAAACATGGATTTAAAAATTACTCAAAAGAGTGGTGGCATTTTTCTCATATCAACAACAATTATCCTTCGACCTATCATAATTTTTTCGTGGAGTAGACAATGGCCAAGGTATTTCATGTGTTAACCAAAGACGAGAACGATTTATTTGTTATAGATAACCAATATACTCCTTTAAGCATCACTGAGGATGGATTCATTCATCTCAGCAAAGCTGATCAAATAGATGAGGTAATTCAAAAGTTTTATTCTAATAATCATGAACTAATATTATGGAGAATTGCTGAAAAACTCATCCTAGATGATCTTGTTTATGAGCCACCAATTGAAGCACCAAATAGTGGCATTAACTTCCCTCACCTATACAGGTCCTTAAATATCAATGAAGTTGAAAAAAAGTTCATACTAAAAAAAGACTCAAATAATAAATTTAAATTACCCCTGAACCTTTTAGATTAAGTTTCTTTAGGTAGATAAAAAAAGGGGGGATAAATTCCCCCCCTCAAAGAAGCTAAGTGTGAATATTAGTTTAACTTACTTAAGATGTTTACTGACTAGTTTAGTCATCTCGAACATCGTCACTTCACCCTTCCCAAATACTGCCTTTAACTTGGAATCAGCTTTAATGTTTCTTTTATTCTTCGGGTTCTGAAGATTATGTTTTTTAATATAAGCCCATAATTTTTTAACAACTTCCGTTCTTGGGATGGCTTTATCACCTACGACTGCAGCCAATGCGCTTGACGGCGTTAGAGGTTTCATAAATGCAGCGTTAGGCTTTCTTTTTGCCGCTTTTTTCTTTGCTACTTTTTTCTTGGCTACCTTTTTCTTCGTAGCTTTTTTCTTCGTAACCTTTTTCTTGGTAACCTTTTTCTTGGTAGCTTTTTTCTTCGCTGCCTTTTTCTTGGTAACCTTTTTCTTCGTAGCTTTTTTCTTTGTCGCTTTTTTTGCTACTTTTTTCTTTGCTACTTTTTTCTTTGCTACTTTTTTCTTTGCTGTTTTTTTCTTAGTCGCTTTTTTTGCTACTTTTTTCTTTGCGGTTTTTTTCTTGGTTGCTTTTTTCTTTGGTGCCATTTAATTCTCCTCCATTAATCGTTGAGAAACATTTTAGTAATCCATTATATTATGGAGCCTAATATTACATCATGTCTATATTTTTTATTTCTTAATTTGCTTGATCCACTCAACAACTTGGCCATTTTCTCCTAATTTTCTCCCGGTTTTTACATAACCATGACTTTCATTAAGTGAGTACATTCTAAAATTATCAATTCCGCAAAAATTAACGATCTCTCTTGCTTTCATTTTTTTTGCAGAATCCTCGATAAATTCTTTAATTTTATGAGAATAGCCACTTCCTTGAAAATTGATCTTTATCGAAGTTGTTTTAGAATAAAGTGTAGCCTTGTCCTTTTTCAGAAATACAGCTGCGATTACTTCATTATTGATATTTGCCGAGTAAAGATCCCAGCCAGAATCGATTTCTTTCTTAATTTCGTCTAAATT
>MDTG01077198.1_pt1 | contig 13519 bp, 11 predicted proteins | sample 811421 | NCBI WGS metagenome assembly MDTG01 (sample SAMN05326645, study PRJNA326480) | marine metagenome | isolation source: seawater | place: Pacific Ocean: South East | collected 2011 | reverse complement strand
GCTGGTATCCCTAATTATATTGATGCTTCTTCTAAAAGTTGGTTTAAAAATACACTTTCTTTATTTGAATCTCTAGATTCAATTTAAATTCTTTAAAATTTTAGATAAATTTTTTTTAATCTTTATAATATTCATTGAGCAACTTTAATTAATGAATAAAATTCTTTGTCTCTCTAGGGCTCCTTTGGATTATATAGGTGGTATTCCAGCATATTGTATAAATCTTTATGGTGATAATAATTTTAATGTTGATGTTCATAGTTACGATTTAAGTAAAGATATAAGAAGAAGATCTAATAGGAAAAATAATGGGATAAACGAGGTTATACACCCCTCTCAAATTGTTTTTGGAACTTTTGCTTTTTCATGGAGTTACTTATTATTCCTATTTAATTCCACATCTAAATATTCATATTTACATATTCAACACCCAGACCCTTTAAGTGCTATTGGTGCAATCATTGCTAAGATCAGAAACAATCACATTAAAATAGTAATAACATGGCATGCCGAAATTTATAAAAACTATAAGCTATTTTCCCCCATACTAATTATTATTGATCTAATATTATTTTTTATTTCTTACAGATTAATATATTTTACCCCTTATCATATTAAGGATTCATTGTTAGCAAAGATTCCTTACGTAAGAAATAAGATTCAAAGAATCCCAAATTGTATTAAGAAACCTAGACTTAAATTAGATATTTTGACTAAAAATAAACTAGTAGAATTAAGATCTAAGACTGAGATTAAATTATTAAGTATTGGACGGTTAGTTAAATATAAGGGTTATGAATATTCTATAAGATCTTTAATAGATCTTGATGATAAAGTTAAATATACAATTATCGGTGATGGTCCTTATAAGAATTATTTAATTAATTTGATTAATAATTTAAATTTGCAAAATAGAGTTTTTATTACTGGAAAAGTAAGTGAGGATTCTAAAGAAAGACATCTTATAGAATCTGATTTGTTTCTTTTTCCTTCGATTAATAAATCCGAAGCCTATGGTTTAGTGCAACTTGAGGCAATGTATTTTGGATTGCCAATAATAAACACAGAGTTAAATAATGGTGTTAATTATTTAGCCTCAGAAGATGTTGCAATCACATGTAAGATTAAGAATACTAATTCAATAACAAGTGCAATTAATACTTTAATTGATGATCCAAAACTTTACGCAGAAAAGTCAGCTAATAGCATAGAAAATACAAAGAAATATAGTATAGATGTTATGGTAAATTCTTATAAAAAATTATTTATCTGAATTTTTTATAAGTTTTAATTAGATGCTCTTCAAATGATTTATCTTCAAATTTAGGTATTATTTTTCTAACATCATTATATTTATATATTAGATCATCGGATTGCCTAATCATTGCGGCTATAGGGTATGAGAATTTAGCGATTAATTTATTTTTTGGTAAATATCTTAAAATAATTTCAAATAACACTAATAATTTGTAAGGTATCATTAGTATTTTAACCTTATTATTAAATCCATTTAGCTTAACAAGTCTAACTATTTCTTTAAAAGGTATTTGTGTACTTCCATAAACATCAAATTCTTGTAGGCCTGAAAATTTATAATCTAATAGTTTTATAATTAGGATAGATAAGTCTTTGTAATGTATTGGAGCTCTAAGCCCTTTAGAATTTGAGGAAATAGGGAAGAATTTATATTTATTAAAGAAATTATAAATAAAATTTATATTTTTATCGTATTTATTTCCCCAGAGCATAGTTGTTCTAAGAATTAGAATATTGGTTTTATTGAAACCTTTTTTTCTTAATGATTTTATTTCTTCTTCTGCTTTAATAAAATGATTAAATAAAATACTATCCAATGTCTTTTTTTGTATTTTACTATAAATACTTGAACTTGAAATCACTATTAATTTGCTTGGATGTATATGTTTATCTATTAAGCTCTTGATTAAAGGTAATATATATTTAATTGGTGATATTGAAATAACTATATCATTATTTTTACAGTATTTAGTAAAGCTTTCGTAATCATATACTTTATAGTCATTATTTTGTCTTGAACTATAGATATATAAGAAGTTTTTTGAACTTAGTTGATTTATAATGTACCTAGCACATGGATGAGTGTTCCCGAGTATATGTATATTTTTCATATTAGTATAGTAAAAATTATATTTTAAAATATTTTTTTATTTTAGACCTTTTCAGCATTTAAATAACGCTCAATTAATATCATTGATATTATAAAGTATGGTAGCATTCTTGGATAACCTATTGATATATAAATTAAGTAATTGATAGGCAATAGACCAAGCAAAATATTTACTAAGCTGTCAATATTTAGTCCGTTATAATTCTTCCAAGCAAATTTTAGACTTTTAATGATTAAAAATATAAGTGGAATAAAAAATAATAAACAGAATATACCCGTTTCACTTATTAAATATCCTGTCATTGAATATACTGGAACATATCCTCTTTGGGTGAAGGTGATGCTATCGTAATAGGTCGCATAAGCGCTTTGAGTTAAAAAATCAAATATATTATCATTGGATTCGAAAAAATTCTTAAAACCATTTATAGCCTCAAACCTTGTCACCCTATACATCCCTGCTCCTGCTCCTAATAAAGGGTTTATTGTAATATCATAGAAAGAACTGATTAATCCCCATAATCGGACAGAGAAACTATGTCCAATATTAAATGCATCATTTAACTTATAATTAATCTTTGATAAGTTTGAAAGAAATACAATACAAAAGGACATTATTGAAATAATGCTAATAAATTTTAATTTGGGTATTCGTAGATTAATAAACATTTTGTATAATATTTTTATAATAAAAAATAAAATCAATGGCATATAGAAACTTAAAACATAGCTTAATGATAAGTGCAAACTTAATACTAATATTGCAGAAATTAGATATATACGTTTCAATCTATTCTTGTGTAGATTTTCGTCCTTATTCAAACTAAATATAAAAAGAGTTATACATAAAATTATTAAAGAAGGCATATGAGAAGCCTCTTCAAAAAAACCTAATGTTAAACCATCCTTTAGATACCTTAGTCCGATCATTTCTCTAAAGCCTTTTATTATATCTGGGTTGATTAGGTTAAGAGGAAATTCAATTAATATCATATATAATATCATTGGAGATGTTCCATTGATAATTCCTTCTTTGAGTTCAGAAAAATTATATTGTGAAAAGAAAAGTATATAAATCAAATATATTATTGAATATAATAGGCTTTCAAAAGATTTATTATAGATATCTATACTTAAAATATTTATTATTGATAAAACACCATAGAAAACAAAGAAGATTAACCATGAAGAGTAAAATTTGTTTTTTGGTAATCTAATCCTATAATTTATATTTGTGTTCAAGAACCTTAAGATTATAAAAAATAATGCTGGTAATGTTGCTAAAGGATAATTAGAGGCATCTAATGATACAGCAGATAATGTTGAAATAAATACTGTAATAGATATTTGATCTATGTTATTTATTTTCATTTTATTATGATTTTAGAAATATTATCTAAGTTGTTGAAATCACTGCAAAATAGATTGAAATCTTTTTTTAACACATTTAAATAATGATTATAATTTTCTTTACTCAAAGATAAAGCCCATTTTAGAACTGATCTTAATGAATTAATATTATCTAGATAATAAATATGCTTTCTTGAGTTTGATAATCTAAGAAAAGGTATTATGTTAGAACAGATTGGAATAATTCCAGTAGATAAGTATTCGCTATAAACAAAAGGAAAAACTTCTGATCTTGATGGTATTATTGCAAAGTTTGCACGATTAATAATATTTCTTTTTTCTTCTGTGTTGATTATTTCTCCATACAATTTTAAGTTTATTTTGGAGTGATTATAATTTTTTATATCATTTTTATATCTATTATCAGTATTCCCTATTATATGTAAATTAGTGCTTATATCTTTTAAGGTTTCCATTGATTTTAAAAAATTTTTAAGTCCTTTTACTGGCGATAATGAGCCTATATACAATAAATTTAATTCATTGTTATATATTGTGTTAAAGTTAATATTATTTAATTGAAAATCTTCTATTAAACTTTTAGAAGTTGGTAGTATTATCTGACATTTATTATTTTGATTTTTTTCATTAGATTTGTAATATTTTTTATGCTTTTTATTGATAAAATATTCTTTTAACCACGGTGCTACGCAGATCAATTCTTTCTTAAAAATATTATTACATATGTATCTTAAAATCAATGGGTTATTGAAATCATGAGTTACAATGTAAAATTTCTTAAAGATTAATTTTAAAAGTATTCCTACTGGGAATAAGAATGTTGAATGCAAAATAATAATATCATGCTTTAATGAATACTTTATGAATGGATGTAAATTAAACAATATGTCTATTATTAATAAATATCCAGAATGTTTTCTTAAATTTGATTGTCTATAATTAATTAAATTTAATGAAGAAAATTTATTTTCATATTTAATAGATGCGTGATATATTTTATTTTCGTTTATTGTATTATCGATATCAGACCATGTCTCTATAAATTTATACACACCTCCATATCTTGTGTCCGTTGTTAGATGTAGTATTTTGGTCATCTAGATATTTCTATTTTGTATTCATCCATTTTACCGCAATTCCCTCCGAAACGTAATCACCTTTTTTGATCCAATTGATTAGGATATAAATTAAATTTGGAGTATTGAAAAATATCGGAATTATTAAATAACGAAAGATTCGAATTCTTTTAAAAATTTTATTATTTACGTTTAACTTGTAAAAATATAATTTACGATAAAATAAATTTAAATTAGATAATTCAATTTGATTGTAAACATACTCTTTAAATTTTCTTGAGACCATATCCCCACGATTAGGCTCTAGTGGATCATTTAGAGGCCCTAGTTTACTTCTAATATAATAAGAGACTAATGCGCAATGAGCTAATAAGCGTTGTTCAATACCAAAGTCATTGTAAGATATTCTTTTTTTATGATTCCGAATGTATCCTCCTAAATATTCTGAGCAACCAATCTTTGACTTTATTGACATCCTCAACCACAGATCATAGTCTTGTGACTTTTCTAATGTTTCTCGATATCCTCCGATCTTTATTACTGTGCTAAGTCTAAAAAAGGCTGTTGAGTGTGGAAAGATTATGCCCTGCCTGTATAAGTTCTTTTTTATTGACTCTCCAGATAATGGACAAACTATTTCTGAGATTTCATTACCTAAAGTATCTATTAGTTTAGCTCTAGCTCCTACTAAGTCATATCCATTTTTCTTAACTAATTTATACTGATCTTCTAATCTTGTATTAGTTGCTATATCATCAGCATCTATTCTAGCTATCCATTGACCTTTTGCTAACTTTAAACCTTTGTTTAATGTCTTTGTTAGGCCAATGTTTTCCTGTCTGAAGAATTTGATTCGATGATCAATAATTAAAAACTTTTTTATTATTGATGTAGTTTGATCAACTGATCCATCATCTATTATTATAAATTCAAAATCACCGTATGTTTGATTTAATATACTAATTATACATTCTTCTAACCATCTTTCCCCATTGAATACAGACATAAGAACTGTTATCTTTGGACTATTTTTGTAGAGAGTACTTTTCATTTTATTTATTAATCATTAGTTGCTTTAACTTTTAGGCATAAATCTATATATTTTTTTGCTGTTTCAGACATAGAAAAGTTATTTTTATATTCTATATTTATTCTATGATAATAAATATCATTTAGAGCCTCTTTAAATAAATCATCTGGTATTTTTGATGATAAAGCATATTTCAATCCTTCAATATCATATGTCAGATTATTAGGGAACTCATTAATAATATAACCTGATTTGTGTACGATTTCTGGAGTTCCTCCATAGTTTGAGCATATTACAGGTACTCTATCAAAGATAGCCGAGATTACTAAATTGGGACACCAATCATAACAATCTATATGTATTAAACCTATTGATTCATTGATTATTAACCTAGCAATATTAGGATGTTGAAGTCCTAAATAAATTAGTTTATTACTTTTAATTTTTTTTGATTCATGAATATCAGAAAGAATTACTAATTTTGGCATATTATTATCAATCAACCTATTGTACATATCTATAATTTCTAATATCCTTTTCCTTTTTGTATTCCTACCAGCGATTACAAAATAACCATTTTTAGTTCTTTTTTTTATATACATATTAATTTCGTTTGTTGCTTTGTTTTTACTAGGCAAGATAGTTGAACCATTATTTATTACTCTATTCGGACCCTCAAAATTATATATATTTTGAAAGCATTTTTTACAGAATTTACTTTGATATATAATTGTATTTGATCTTTCTGCTAAGTCCAAAATATTGCAGTCAATTTTTTTTCTTGTCTTGATTAATCTAGAGTCTATACCTATTCCATCTATTCTTGTTATGATTTTATTTTTTGACTTAGGTTTAAAATATTTCCATAAAAGACTATATCCTCCAGTGTTGAGAATATGAACATCTGATTTTATAAAATCAGATGTGACTTCAGCCAGTTTATCTGATTTAATACATGAAATTAATTGTGAAATAAATTCTATAGGTCCAGAACCTTCTCCTAAAAGTTGATTGATTTTTATAAGATTTAATTTCTCTATTATTTTTTCTTTTTTGTTATCTCTTACTAGCGAAAGTAAAATTGATTTAGTATCAAATGAAATTAACATAGAATATGAATTATACTATTTCTAGCAATTTCAATTTTTTTGTTAAATTAGAAATTCTTTCTGAGTATGTATTCTTAAAATACATCTCTTTTTTTGCTTTAATGATAATATTTTCAGTAACTTCTTTATTGAATTTTGACATTTCAAGTGAATCAAGAAATGAATTTGTATTCTTTCCATAAAGAATACAAGTTTCCTGTTCTTTCAAAATCTCTTTACCAGCAGCATACTCAGTTGATTCCTCAGGTTCAATACAAATTGTGCCAAGGGTCATCAATTCATAATACCTAGTAACAATTATTCCCATTGCAGATGGAGTTGATAAAAATGCTTTGCAGTTAGCTAGAATATCAAAATTTAGTAATGCTGAGATAAAAAGTTTATTTGTTGTCGACTTAGACAACAATAAATAAACACGCCTGCAATTATTAAAAAAATCTATTTCTTGCAAAATACGAAATAAATTTATAGCTATTTACTTTTATTCGCCTAATGAAGTAATCAATGGTTTTTGTTACAAAACGTTATGATTGCAGTGTTTATCTTTATGTTTTATTGCTATAAGAATGTATATGAATCATTTTTATTTTTATTTACAAATTTTAAATAAATAAATAATTAGATGTATAAATATTTGCTTTTATTTCTTTTGTTTAATTTTTTGGTTTATATATATATTAAGTACTGTAAGAAATGGTTTATAGATGTACCCAATTCAAGAAGTTCTCATGTAAAAGAGACCCCAAGAGGTTCTGGGATATTGGTTTCATTATTATCGTGCTTGTATTCAATCCATTCACTTTCAAGCCCCTTAGTCGTATGTTTCCCCCTTTCTGTTATAGGCTTTATTGACGATAAGAAATCATTATCTTCTTTAATCAGATTTTTTTCTCAATTTTTAACTGTTTTACTTATTATTTATTTATCAATCAATACTTATTTTTCTTTAGAAAATTATATAAATAATTTTGCTTTTGCTTTTAGTTTGTTTTTTCTAATTCTGCTTGGTACTTCTATTATTAATTTTACTAATTTTATGGATTGTCTAGATGGATTGATTAATGGGTGTATGTTTGTTATTTTTCTTACTCTTCTAAACTATAATATTTATTTAGTACCCTTAGTTATATGTTTGTTCTCATTAATCTTTTGGAATTGGAGCCCAGCTAAGATTTTCATGGGTGATTCAGGAAGTTATTTTCTGGGAGCAATCTTCTTCAGTGAGATTATTAATTCATCAAATTTAGAAGATTCTTTTTACAGGTTCCTCCTATTCTCTCCTGTATTCCTTGACGCTGCTACTTGTTTGATCAGGAGATATAAACAAGGATTTAATATATTTAAAGCTCATAGAATGCATCTCGCACAGCGCTTATTTCTTTCAGGTTGGCCACACTCTAAAATATCTTTATTATATATATTGGTTACTTCTATTTTATGTTTAGAATACTTGTTCCTTGCAAGAACTTTAATCTACTTTACTGTTTTACTAATAATATTATTGGGGATTTGGCTTGATCAATATAAAGCTGTCCCTTTCCCTAGAAGAAATTTATAGTATTATTATTAAAAAATTTTTTCGATTTTACCACTTTGCGTTATTATTTTTGTATTAATGATAAATTCAACTCGTTAGTATTCACTTGTAGAATTAATTAAAAAATTAATCTTTAAATAAACGGGCTTTTATTAATACTAATCCTTCAATAAAAGATACAATCAAAATTTTATAAAGCAAGGTATTTTAAATTAAATCTTGTTAATATAAATTTTATTTAGATCACTTGTTATACCATTGATGAATTATGTTAATATAAAAATAATATTCTAACTTTGTAATATAGTTTTTAAGCTTGCATCAATTAATCTCCAATAAGTTTTATCTTATGTGAGTACATATTTATTATAATATAATTACATTCTATAAGCTGATTAAAATCAATTCTAAATTGTAAAATTACCCATCTTGAGATACTTAATTTCTTGATCAATTAAATTAAATCCATATAAAAATTAATAAATCTATTTGAAAGTGTCTATGTGATTTTCTTATAAGATCTTCCATTAAAAAAAATTTATATATGAATTAATCCAATCATTAGCATCATCTTCTTCCAATCAATAAAGAATAATAACTTTGGAAATTTTTACCCTTTTTATAGAAAATATTCAACTCGGACAAAGTTAGAGTTTTAGCATGAAAACTATTCGAGCTCTTCTTAAGTATTTGATTTTTTACAACAATCGTAAATAATTAATTGTGATCATTAGAGTATCTTGTTGGTCTGCTCAATTCTGCTTGTAGTTATCCTCATGATTATGTAATGTAATAAGGTAGTTATAGGTCTTGTTTTTTCGTTAAAATCAGTTCTCGTACAAACATCCAAAATTTTTCGGCTCCCTTAGCTCAGCTGGATAGAGCAACTGCCTTCTAAGCAGTGGGCCGCAAGTTCGAATCTTGCAGGGAGCGTTTTTAAAAGGGCATAATCAAAACAGTAAAAATATAGCTAAGATTTATAATCATAAGAAGATATATAAAATTTCCATTTACTAATGAAGTATCTGGTAATAATAGAATTTCTTTTTATCCAAATCCTAAAGAAGAGAAGGAAAAGTTAAAGGCATCTCCTCAAGTAATAACTAAACTTTGTCTAATAAATAAACTGAGAACTATCACCTTCAATTAATCATCTAATAGTGTTAGACATGATTTTTCGTGATTAGGATAAAACTCTTTAACTTATTATTAATATAAATCTAATAAGCTATTCCCCAAATATTTTTTATTTCTAAGTATTAAAATATTTTAGAAAACCTATATTTATAAGTAATTTTTTCATTAATGACCTGTTTTATTAATCCATTCAGGGACTAATTTGCTTATTATTCTTACCATTTCATCAATATTATGTTTATTTATAGAATTTTTAAGTTCTTCAAGCACTGGTAATAGAATAGAAACAGGAAAGAAATCTTCTTCTGCACTGTATATCAGGGGATGAATCGTGGGTTTTGACGAACCTGAAATTAAAAGCTCTTCATATAATTTCTCACCTTTTCTAAGTCCAGTATAAGTAATTTCAATGTCTCCTTTTTTATTGCTTTCATCACAAATTGTTAGGCCACTAAGGATAATCATTTGCTTTGCAAGATCTAAAATAAGAACAGGCTTACCCATATCTAAAAGAAATATTTCTCCACCTTTTGAAATTGTTGCTGACTGGAGTACTAATTCTGCAGCTTCTGGTATTGTCATGAAATACCTTGTTACACTTGGGTGGGTTATTGTTATAGGTCCACCTTTGCTTATTTGATCTTTAAATAGTGGTATAACAGATCCAGAAGAACCTAAAACATTCCCAAATCTAACCATACTAAATATCTTTTTTTTGCTTAACTTGTTTTCAAATAATTGATTATTTTCATTTGCAAATGCCTGAAAGATAAGCTCTGAAATTCGTTTAGATGCTCCCATTAAATTAGTTGGTCTTACAGCCTTATCTGAAGAAATTAGAATCACTTTGCTAACAAGAGAATTTTTAACAGCATTGCATATTGCAAAGGAAGAAATAACATTATTTGAAACACCTTCAATTGGATTTTGTTCTACTAGTGGTACATGTTTATAAGCTGCAGCATGAAGAACTAAATCAACTGAATATTCATTAAATATTCTGGTAAGGAAATCGAAATTACAAGCATTACCTAATATCGGATAAACGTTAGGAAAAATAAACGATAACTCTCTATTTATTTCGTACAAGTTTATTTCACTGTTATCTATCAGTATTAATTTTTTTGGACTTAATTTAATAATTTGTCTGCAAATTTCACTACCTATAGAACCACCAGCACCACTAACACATATAACTTTATCCTGAATACTACTGTTAAGAAGATCAAAGTTTGATGGAGCAATTTCTCTTCCTAATAAATCCTCAATTGTAATCTCTCTTAGAGTATTAATCTTAGCCCTTCCAGTTGTTATATCATCTATTGTGGGAATCTGTAAAAAAGAAAGATTTTTAGTAGATAAATTTTTAAGTATTTCCTTTTTTCGCTGTCTTGTGATAGAGGGAATTGCTAAAAAAACTTTATCTATTTCTGTGGCTAATTTACCTATTATTTGAGGAGGGTTTATCTTTATCCCCTCAATCTTTCTGCCCCATAAATCTGGATTATCATCAAGAAAAGCTATGATTTGATATTTTTGTTCAACTCTTATGGATGTAAGTAACTGAGCTCCAGATTTACCCGCTCCATAGATTACAGCTCTATCTTTTTTTAATTGTTTTTTAGTATGAAAATAAAATAATATATCTCTTGCAAAAATCCTGAATAGGCCAGATATAAAATTAATAAATAGCCATAAAAACAACCAAAATCCAAGTGGTGAGGGATTTATTATTGACCTTGTAAAAAAATATACTGCTAATAATAGAAAACTATTTCTAATGATCAAGCCGTAAAAAAAATAGTTACCAATGTAACGAGTAAGACTTTTATATTGGCCTGAGATTAAATAAATTACTATTCCTAATAAAATTACAATAAAATAAAAGATAAGATAACTTTTAATAGGAAAAAGTCTAATATCAAATAAATAGAATCCTAATAAACCCGATAAAATTAATATGAATATATCAAAAAATAACTGAGCTGATATCCTAATGAATGATGTAGATGAATCCAGTAAAGATACAATTTTACGTAAAACAGACATACATCTAATTGCAAAAAGAAAGAAAGATTTACAAATATGATTCCAAGATATTTTATTATACACATGATAAGTAAAAGATCTAGTCTTTGTACTTTCCTGATTGAGCTTGTATTTATTTTTTACGACTCATCCTGTTTTATGTATGGTTTTTCTTATCCTAATAACAAGTCATATTTAATAAGGCTAAAGATTTCAGCAAATTTAATTAATGCATCAAAGAAATATTCTCTTCTCTTCTCTTCTCTTGATTTTATTCTTATACATTTGATATTAATTCTTGCTGTATGGGTATAATATGCTTTTGAAAAGTTGTTTATAGGACTTAGATTAGATTTTCTCTATCTGCTAAAGACTAGTTGCAATAGATTGCTATTTATTTCTAAATAGACTTGTTTGAATTGAATATTTAGACAAAGTTTATAACATTTTATATTTAATTGTAGAAGTTAAATTGAAATTTGCAGCTCACAAATGCTAAGTTATTATTTATAGTAATAAATCCTTGTCAACCTTGACATTGCCATCATTTTTTTGTTGTGAACTCAAGTTTACACCTATCTAGATAGACAGTTACTAACGTTTTCAAAGTTGATTGATTGTTTTGAATTATGTCTAAAATGGACTGTGAGTGTTTTTACTGTTTTTGATCATTTGGTATTATCTTGAAGGTATAATAGTAATCAATATCATGACAAGAAGGCTAACAAAGATTCAAAAGGACGAAATAGTCCAAGCGTATCGAGGAGGGACAAGGGCTAGTGTCCTTGCGGCAAAATACAATTGTAGTTCAACAACCATAAATAGAACCGTTAAAACTTTACTTGCTGATTTTGAATATAAATTGCTAAAGGGGAAAAGCTTGAAAAGCAGCAATAAAAATTTAGACGCGGTTAATTTAAAAGATACTGAAAGCAACAAAGAAGAATGTGATAGCCAAAAAACTTTTAACTCTCACCAATTAAAAGTTGAAGATGATGGAAGAAAAACCATAAAAACGAATAATGATTTTTATAATCAAGAATTAAACGAAGTAGCCATATTGCCTATATTGGATATTTCTCCTTCTGAAAGTTTAAAAAATAAGAATTCTGAAATGGAAAAAATTAATCATTTTTCTGAGGCTAAATTAGAGGAAATAGTTCCTTTGATTTCTAGTTTTGAATTTGAAAAAAAAGAATTAGATTTTGAGATACTTAATCAAGAGAATCTTCCTGAGAGTGTTTATATGCTTGTAGATAAAAAAGTTGAGCTAGAAATAAGAGCTATCTCTGATCTGCCAGAGTGGAGCTTTTTACCTGAGAATGAATTGAAACGAAATGCGCTTTTATTATTCTCAAATCAACGTTCTGCTAAAAGAAGTTGTTCGAAAAATCAACGTGTCATAAAAATACCAAATACAAAAGTTTTTGATATTTCAAAATCTTATTTGTTTTCAAAAGGTATTACGAGATTAATTCTTGAGGATTCTATAATTGCTTTGGATAATGATTTTTTGCCTTAGCTTAATTCTCTTAATTTGTTTTATTATTTGTCATTAATACTGAAGTTAATCCACCACATATTATTCCTATAGTGAATGAAGTCCCTACCAAGAATCCAATCGGAAGTGGAACACTTTTATTTATTAAAAAATTCAAACTATGTTTGTTACTTAGATTTTGAGATCCAAGGCAAAGGAAAAAAATTAAAGCTATTGCTGAGGTGATATTTAGAGTTAAAAGTTGTAATTTAAAAAACATTTGAAAATCCTTTGATCATAACAAATCTTTTAATTAGCATTAAGTGAAAATATTTATTTGTCAAGCTTCTTATGTAATTGGGAATAAAGCCATTTCTTTTCATAACCTGTCTCTTTTGCTACTTCTCTAGCTGCAATATTAGCTTTTTCGCCTTGTTTGATTAATGCATGTAATATATTTAATGCTTCCGATTTACTGGTTTTATTCTTTTGCTTAATATTATTTCCTCCTAGAACTATGGTGAATTCACCTTTTGGCTTGTTGATAGTAAAATAATCTATTACCTCTTCTATTGTCTTGCCAATTAACTCTTCATATCTTTTGG
>MDTG01427906.1_pt1 | contig 13520 bp, 14 predicted proteins | sample 811421 | NCBI WGS metagenome assembly MDTG01 (sample SAMN05326645, study PRJNA326480) | marine metagenome | isolation source: seawater | place: Pacific Ocean: South East | collected 2011 | reverse complement strand
TCGTTGGCATTGTACAAAAAGAGTGCTAAATCAGACGGTTTTAGCTTGCCATTACGTACCTCCTCACGAACACGATCGGCTGTGTATACTTTTGGAAAACCATTGTCTTTTAAAAAGGTGCCGAGTAGCTTTTTGTCCATGGCCATAAAAGCCTCGAGTGATATCCCCTCAAAATCTTGCTTTTTGAGTTTGGCTTGGGGGGTGTCAAAACGCGGTCTTCTTGCCTGATTGTCTACAATGGCATATAGCGTGTTGGCATCAAATGCCGCTAGGCCTATGCGGCCTACGCCTTCACCTTGTAAAAAGCCACTTTGCGGCGTGCTTATTAAGGTCCAACTGTTGCCTGCGTCGGTACTTTTATAAATCCCCGAATTGGCGCCACTGCCTGTGAAATCCCATGCTTTACGATCTTTTTCCCAAGCTGCGGCGTATTGTATGTTGTAATTCCCTGGCAAAACGCTAAGTTCAATTATCCCTGTCGGATCAGGTAAAACAAGCGTTTGTTCCCATGTTTGTCCGCCGTTTGTGGTTTTATAAATGCCTCTTGCATTGCTCTTGGAATAGAGCGGGCCTACCACACCAACAACCACCTCGTCGGGGTTATTTGGGTTGATTTCGATTTTACCAATATGATGCGCAGCTGCTAATGATATTGGCGTCCAAAGCCTGCCCTTGTCTGTGGATTTTAGAATACCCATTCCAGCATACGAAGACCTTGATGCATTGTTTTCGCCCGTCCCTACATAAATGGTATGCGTGGGCCAGTGCACCGCTATGTCCCCTATGTTTTGGGTGGAGCTGTTGTCCATAACCGGCGTAAAACTGGTACCGTTATTATTTGTATACCACAAACCCCCAGAAGCATATGCTACATAAAATTCGTGTGTAGCGTTGGGGTTTACGTCCAAATCGGTTACCCGACCACTCATAACACTAGGCCCAATGTTTTTTAACGGCAATTCCGCCACCCATGATGTGGCTTCAAGTGCCTCCAACTGATTGTATATTTGCTGAATATGAATAGGGGGAGTCGCTGAAGGTTGGGCGAATGCTAGCGAAAAAACAAGGCAAAATAGTAGATGTTTCATAGGTAATAATTTTATGTGAATATAATTTTTTTACTTTACGATATGAAATATACACGCCTCCCTTCTGCTGTTTTTACCAAACACCGCCAACGTTTTATGGCAAAACTCAAGCCCAAAAGCATTGCCATATTTAATGCTAATGACATTTATCCCATCAGTGCCGATAGCACTTTGCCTTTTGAGCAACAGCGTGATTTATTTTACCTTACGGGGGTCGATCAGGAAGAAACCATCCTTGTCCTATGTCCCGATGCAAAAGATCCAAAGCAACGGGAAATGGTTTTTGTGCGGGAGACTAAAGCATATATTACCGTTTGGGAAGGACACAAACTCACCAAAAGTGAGGCTACGGCCGTAACAGGCATTGACAATGTACAGTGGACTTCAGACTTTGAAGCATCCTTTTTGGCGTTGGCCAAGCAGGTCGAAAATATTTACATCAACACCAACGAGCACTACCGTGCTAAAGTAGAAACCCAAACGCGGGAAGATCGCTTTATAGCATGGTGCAAGGAACAATTTCCAAAAAAGAATTACGAAAAAAGTAATTTTATTTTACAAGAATTGCGAGGGGTAAAAGACCAAGAAGAAATTGCACACATACAACAGGCTTGCAACATTACCGAAAAAGGGTTTAAACGCGTCTTGGGTTTTGTAAAACCGGGTGTTTGGGAGTTTGAGATTGAGGCAGCATTTGCACACGAATTTTTGCGCAACCGATCCAAGGGCTTCGCCTATACCCCCATCATTGCATCTGGAGCTAATAACAATGTACTGCACTATATTGAAAACAGCAGGCAGTGTAAAGCAGGCGAATTGATATTGATGGACGTTGGTGCCGAATACGGAAACTATTCGTCCGATATGACACGCACTATTCCTGTTTCTGGACGGTTTAGCCCCCGACAACGAGCAGTGTATGAAGCCGTACTCAATGTAAAAGATGAAGCCACCCAGTTGCTGATGCCTAGTGTGCTTTGGAAGGCTTATCACATAGAAGTAGGTAAACTGATGAGCAGCGCACTAGTCGATCTAGGCCTACTAACCAAAAAGGAGGTGTCGGACAATGCCGAGGCCTATAAAAAGTACTTTATGCACGGTACCTCCCACCATTTGGGCTTGGATACGCATGATTACGGATTATTGGACGAACCCATGCAGCCCAATATGGTCTTTACAGTTGAGCCGGGGATTTATATCCCTAATGAAGGTTTTGGTATCCGATTGGAAGATGATGTGGTGGTGCAAGCAAGCGGTGCGCCTGTGAATTTAATGGCCAATATCCCGATAGACCCAGATGAAATTGAGGGGTTGATGAATGACTAAAACGCCTTCCAGCCTTGGGCTTTAAGCGGAATCACCTCATCGCCACGGGTAACCAAATTTGCGCCGCGAGACTTGCTGGTCATGTGTCCAATAACCGTTAGGTTGGGGTTGGCTTTTATTTTTTTAAAATCTTCTTGCTTGATGGTAAACAAGAGTTCGTAGTCCTCACCACCACTGAGCGCTAGCGTGGTACTGTCTAAATTAAATTCTTCACACACAGCAATAAACTGCGGGTCAAGGGGGATCTTTTCTTCGTATAGACGGCAGCCTACCTCGCTTTGTTTACACAAATGCAAGATTTCAGAAGACAGTCCATCGCTGATGTCTATCATGGAGGTTGGCGTAACTTCAAGCGCTTCCAAAAGCGTTACGATGTCTTTTCGCGCCTCGGGTTTTAGCTGACGTTCCACCAAATAGGTGTAGGGATCAAGGTCAGGTTTGTGGTTGGGGTTGGCTTTAAACACTTCGTTTTCACGTGCCAACACTTGCAAGCCCATATAGGCGGCTCCCAAATCTCCCGAAACCACCAAAAGATCTTTTTCGTTGGCACCACTGCGCTTGATGGCACCCGTTTTGGGGGCAATACCCACCACAGTGAGCGAAAGTTGTATGCCTTGCTTGGAGGACGTGGTATCGCCTCCAACCAAGTCAACGTCGTAGGTCTTACACGCCAAGTGTATGCCAGAGTATAGCTCTTCCACGGCCTCTAAGGTGAAGCGATTGGAAACCGCGATCGATACCAATACTTGTGTGGCTTGTGCGCCCATAGCATAGATATCCGAAAGGTTTACTACTACCGCTTTATAACCCAAGTGTTTTAGGGGCATATAGCCCAAATCAAAATGTACACCTTCCACAAGCATATCGGTACTGACCACCATTTCGCCTTCGTGCTTTAATACCGCCGCATCGTCGCCAATCCCGTGAAGGGTTGAGGGCAGGGCTGTGGTAGCCGATTTCGTAAGCTGTTCGATTAAGGCAAATTCGCCTAAATCTTCAAGGGAGATTTTGGATGGTTTTTTTTCTTCAAGCATGGCGCAAAATTAGGTTATTTTAGGTTGACAATTCAAGCGTTAATTGAAAAGGCAAATAGCACGATATATAAACCTGATACGGACAACTAAACTATCAACCCAAAATACGTATATTTGTGCTTTAAAATTAATCCAAACAAGGCTATGATAAAAGTTTCGTCACAGGCAAAAGAAAAAGTAGTGCAGATGATGCTGAGCGATGGCGTGGATATTACCTCACACTTTGTACGCGTAGGTGTTAAAAGTGGTGGCTGTTCGGGCTTGTCCTATGAGCTTAAGTTTGACGCCGACCTTGGTGAGGACGATAAAATTTTTGAAGACAACGATGTGCGCATTGTGGTAAACAAAAAAAGCTTTTTGTATCTTGTAGGAACGACACTAGAATATTCAGGAGGATTAAATGGCAAGGGATTTGTATTCAACAACCCAAACGCCAACCGTACCTGTGGTTGTGGGGAGAGTTTTTCACTTTAAACAAATGCTATGGCATACACTGAAGAAGAATTAAAAAAAGAGCTGGAAACAAAAGAGTACGAATACGGATTTTATACCGATATAGAATCGGATACGTTCCCTGTTGGGCTTAATCAAGATATTGTACGTGCGATTTCTAATCGAAAGGGCGAGCCCGCTTGGATGACCAAATGGCGCCTAGAAGCTTTTGAAAAATTCCAACAAATGGAAGAGCCCGATTGGGCAAATGTCAAATACAAAAAGCCCGACTTACAGAGCATTGCATATTATTCTGCACCCAAGGCGCAGGTCAAATACGACAGCCTTGACGAAGTAGACCCCGAGCTGCTTAAAACTTTTGAAAAACTGGGCATTTCACTGGAGGAACAAAAAAAATTGGCTGGTGTTGCTGTTGATATCGTAATGGATTCTGTTTCGGTTGCAAGCACCTTTAAAGATACCTTGGCAGAGAAAGGCATTATTTTCTGCTCCATTTCAGAAGCCATCAAGGAGCATCCTGAATTAGTTAAAAAATACATTGGTTCTGTCATTCCACGAACTGACAACTACTACGCGGCGCTTAATTCAGCGGTGTTTTCTGATGGGTCGTTTTGCTATATTCCTAAGGGTGTTCGCTGCCCCATGGAGCTGTCTACATACTTCCGCATCAATCAAGCGGGAACAGGACAATTTGAGCGTACGCTTGTGATTGCTGATGAAGGTAGTTATGTGAGTTATTTAGAAGGCTGTACTGCACCTGCACGTGATGAAAACCAATTGCACGCAGCTGTGGTGGAACTTATTGCCCTTGACGATGCCGAAATAAAATATTCTACCGTGCAAAACTGGTTTCCGGGAGACAAATACGGCGTGGGCGGCGTTTTTAATTTTGTAACCAAACGAGGTATCTGTCACGAGCGTTCCAAAATATCTTGGACGCAAGTAGAAACAGGCTCTGCTGTTACTTGGAAATACCCTTCTTGTATTTTAAAAGGAAACGATAGCATTGGCGAATTTTATTCGATTGCCGTTACCAACAATCACCAACAAGCGGATACAGGAACCAAAATGATTCACTTGGGCAAACGCACCAAGAGTACCATTATTTCAAAAGGTATTTCGGCAGGGCAATCGCACAACAGTTACCGCGGATTGGTAAAAGTTGGCGCTAATGCCAAAAACGCACGGAATTTTTCGCAATGCGATTCGCTGCTGATGGGCAATGCTTGCGGCGCACACACGTTCCCATACATTGAGGCAAAGAGCAAAAGCGCCAAAATAGAACACGAAGCCACGACTAGTAAAATTGGCGAAGACCAAATATTCTATTGTAACCAGCGTGGTATAGACACTGAAAAAGCCATCGCGCTTATCGTAAATGGTTTTAGTAAAGATGTTTTAAATAAACTGCCCATGGAGTTTGCTGTGGAAGCCCAAAAACTACTTGAGATTTCATTGGAAGGCTCTGTCGGATAAATCCCCTATTTCATGAAAAAATCCATTTTTATTTTAATATTATCGTTTGTAGTCTCTTGCGCGCAAATTTCAAAAAAATCAGCTGGAAACCCGCAATTTTTTGGCGAATTTCTATTTCTGGCCGATGCTGCTGTGCTCAATACTGGAACTGAAATATACGGCGTTATTATTGATGATAAAATGCACGAGCTAAACGACTTGTGCACACCCATTAAGCGCGACGAATATGACATGATCCCTGTGTATATCAAAGGAGTCGTGGAAGACAATACTGTTGATGAAGGCTGGGATAAACTCATCCGAGTAACCGATATCGATTCTTTGGTAAATCCAACGGACAAAACAAGTATCAAACCCAACAATTAATATATGTTAAGCATAGACAATTTACATGCCGGCTGTGAAGGCAAAACCATTTTACAAGGGATTAACCTAGACGTAAAGCCTGGGGAAGTACATGCCATCATGGGGCCAAATGGCTCTGGAAAGAGTACGCTTTCGACCGTTGTTGCTGGTCATGAAGATTATGAAATTTCTCAAGGAACAATTTTGTTTGATGGAGAGGATATTGCTGATTTAACTGCAGACGAACGTGCACACAAAGGCATCTTTTTATCGTTTCAATATCCCGTTGAAATTCCTGGCGTAACGGTAACTAATTTTATAAAAACAGCCATCAATCAAAACCGAAAAGTAAAAGGCTTGGAAGACATGCCTGCGAACGAAATGCTGAAAAAAATTCGTGAAAAGGCCGCCCTTTTGGAAATTGATTCCCGGTTTTTGTCGCGCTCACTAAACGAAGGTTTTTCTGGTGGCGAAAAGAAGCGAAATGAAATTTTTCAAATGGCCATGCTTGAACCCAAGCTTGCCATATTGGACGAAACCGATTCGGGTTTGGACATTGATGCCTTGCGTATTGTAGCCAATGGCGTAAACAAACTTAGGGGCAAGGATAGGGCAATTGTTGTTATCACGCACTACCAACGTTTACTAGAGCACATTGTTCCTGATTTTGTTCACGTCCTACACGAAGGTAAGATTGTGAAGTCTGGGACCAAAGAGCTCGCCCTTGAGTTAGAAAAAAAAGGATACGACTGGATAAAACAAGGCGCCTAATGGATTTAAAAGAAACCTTATTGTCTTCATACTTGGCATTTGACGCTCAATATGGCCCGCAACATAAACTGCAAGACCAGCGTGCGGCTGCTATTGAAGTTTTTGAGCAGCAAGGCTTTCCTACCAAAAAAGAAGAGGACTGGAAATACACGCCTTTACGTAACCTCATCAAAACGAACTATACGGTTTTCCCAAAAGAGGAAGTAAGTCTAAAATTAGACGAGGTAAAAGAATACATCTTGCAAGATGTTGATACTTATAAAATTGTTTTTGTAGATGGTATTTATAATGCTTATCTATCGGAAACCACACATGTAGGCGTTGATGTTTGCTTGCTATCGGCGGCACTCACCAAGCCAAAGTATGCGGCTACGATTAAGAAATACTTCAATCAAATTGCAGCAAAAGACGCTTCATTAACAGCGCTCAATACTGCCTTTACAAAAGAGGGGGCATACATTCATGTTCCAGAAGGAAAATTGGTGGAGAAACCTGTGCAAATCATCCATTTTACCACGGATAAAAATCCAAGTCTATTGCTGCAACCACGCAACCTCATTGTGGTTGAGAAAAATGCGGAAATACAAATTGTGGAGCGCCACCAAAGCTTGACAACAAACGAATCTTTTACCAATGTGGTAACTGAAATTTTTAACGAGCAAAATGCACAATTGGATTACTACAAAATCCAAAACGACCAAACAACGGCTTCGCTTATTGACAGCACCTATATTTCGCAACGAAAGCACAGTCATGCCAAAGTGCACACCTTTTCTTTTGGCGGAAAACTAACCCGAAACAACCTGAACTTCTATCATAAAGATCCGGAAATCAACTCCACGATGAAAGGTATTACACTTATTGAAGGTAGCCAATTTGTGGATCACCACACCTTGGTGCACCACGCCCAACCAAATAGCGAAAGCCACCAAGACTATAAAGGAATTTTTGCTGAAAAATCAACGGGTGTATTTAACGGAAAAATAATTGTTGAGAAAAAGGCGCAAAAAACAAATGCCTTTCAGCAAAACAATAATATTTTAATGGATGACAAGGCAAGCATCAACACCAAGCCCCAGTTGGAGATTTTCGCCGACGATGTGAAGTGTAGTCATGGCTGTACCATAGGTCAGTTAGACGAAGATGCGTTGTTTTACATGCAAACACGTGGCATCCCCACAAAAGAAGCAAGGGGCTTATTGACTTATGCCTTTGCCAACAATGTGCTTCAAAGTGTTAAAATCGACTCGGTCAAAAAGCGCATCAATAAATTGATTGCCGAAAAACTGGGTGTAAATATTGGCTTTGATGTATAGCACTACCATTGATATTTCGCAAATACGCGCTGATTTTCCCATATTACAACGCCAAGTAAACGGACAGCCGTTGGTGTATTTAGACAATGCAGCGACTTCGCAGACACCACTTGCAGTTATTGATGCCATAAGCGATTATTATAAGCACACCAATGCCAACATTCACAGGGGCGTACACGCACTTAGCCAAGAAGCAACAGATCAGTTTGAAGCAGCGCGACAAAAAATACAAACGCATTTTAATGCCGCACAGGCGCATGAAATTATCTTTACCTCAGGAACAACACATTCCATTAACCTCGTTGCCAATGGTTTTGCGTCATTCTTGGAAAAAGGAGATGAACTCATCGTTTCAACATTGGAGCATCACGCTAATATTGTGCCTTGGCAAATGCTCTGTGAGCGCACAGGGGCACAACTAAAGGTAATTCCCATTAACGAAAACGGGACCTTGGACATGAGCGTCTATGCCGATTTGCTTGGGGATCGAACCAAAGTGGTTTTTGTCAATCATGTGTCCAATGCACTAGGTATTATTAACCCCATTGAAGAAATAATTGAAGAGGCACATGCCTTTGGCGCTGCCGTGCTTATCGATGGTGCGCAAGCCACTCCCCATATAATCCCCGATGTACAAGCATTAGATGTTGAATTTTATACCACTTCGGCACATAAAATATGTGGTCCTACTGGCATGGGTGCCTTGTATGGTAAAGAAGCGTGGTTACGCAAACTTCCCCCCTATCAAGGAGGTGGAGAAATGATTGATCAAGTAACTTTTGACAAAACCACCTATGCCGATTTACCTCATAAGTTTGAGGCAGGAACGCCCAATATTGCTGGTGGTGTGGGGTTTGGTGCTGCGGTGGATTATATGAATAACATTGGATTTGATGCCATTGCTGCACATGAAAACGATTTAATGCGCCATGCTACCGAAAAGCTTAGAAAAATTGAGGGCTTACACATATATGGTGATGTCGACAACAAAGTGGCCGTAATTTCTTTCAATGTGGAAGGACTACATCCTTATGACATTGGCACGCTCTTAGATAAAATGGGCATTGCGGTTCGAACGGGACATCACTGTTGCCAACCCATAATGGATCATTTCCAAATTCCAGGTACCGTAAGAGCGTCCTTCGCTTTTTACAATACCCACGAAGAAGTAGAGCGATTTATAGCGGGTGTAGAAAAAGCTGTGGGCATGTTGCGTTAATCCTTATCTTTAACCTATGAGTATAGCTACCGAACAAGCCGAAATTGTGTCTGAATTTTCCATGTTTGACGACTGGATGCAGCGCTATGAGTATATGATTGAACTTGGTAAATCACTTCCGCTTATTGACCAAGCACACAAAACGGATGACAACGTCATCAAAGGTTGTCAAAGTAAGGTTTGGGTTCACGCCGAACTAGACGACGATAAAATTGTTTTTACAGCAGACAGCGATGCCATCATTACCAAAGGCATCATTGCCATTTTGATTCGTGCGTTTTCCAATCAACCGCCCAAAGAAATTTTGGCTGCTGAAACCCATTTTATTGACGAGATTGGACTTAAAGAACACCTATCGCCAACCCGAGCAAATGGATTGGTGTCCATGATAAAACAACTTAAAATGTACGCCTTGGCGTATCAAACGCAACTCTCTTAACTGTGGATACTGAAGCACTTGGCGAAAAAATTGTTCGTGTACTGAAGACGATTTTCGATCCCGAAATTCCGGTTGATATCTACGAGCTAGGACTCATTTACGACGTTTTTGTCAATGAAGATAATGATGTCAAAATTTTGATGACTCTCACCACACCAAACTGCCCTGTGGCTGAAAGTTTGCCACAAGAAGTAAAGGAAAAAGTGCGTGAACTATACGAAGTAAATGAGGTTGAACTAGAGCTCACTTTTGACCCGCCATGGACACGAGATTTAATCAGTGAAGAGGCTAAACTAGAACTTGGATTTTTATAATGAGTGACCAAATTATCAATCGTGTGGCAAACAGTGCGCTTCAAGTTATTGACTTGGAAGAGCTCTACCAAGAAGGAACGCGCACCCAACTTTCAATTACTGATTTTTTAGATGACGGGGTTGTTTTGCGCGAGCAGACCTTCCGCGAAAGACTTCAATCTCATGATTGGAACAAATATCGAGATCGATTTGTAGCCGTGCATTGCCCAGATGATATTCTGGTACCGCAATGGGCAACATTGCTGGTGGTTACCCATTTACAACCCATAGCTAAGTATGTTGCGGTGGGAACAGCAACTGATTTGGAACAGCAGCTTTTTATCGAGCAACTGGCGCATATGGATTTTACACGCTACCAAGATGGCCTAGTGATGATAAAAGGCTGCTCAAACAAGCCCGTGCCAGGACAAGCGCTGGGACTGTTGGCTGCTAAATTAACCCCAATTGTTAAAAAATTATCTTTCGGAGAAGCCTGCTCTTCTGTACCTTTGTATAAGAAACCCTAAGCCTTTACACATGATGAGATGTCTATTCATAGCCTTAATTGGCTCCCAGATGTTGATTGCTCAAAATGATTCCGAAGCTCCTTCAGATGAGGGCTGGAAAAGGGGCGGGAACGCAACTTTTTTATTCAACCAATCTGCCTTTAGCGAATGGGCGTCCGGAGGACAAAACAGTATTTCGCTTAGCTTTCACACAGACTATGATATTAGTTTCAAAAGAAATGGCTGGAATTGGGATACCAAGTTTTTAGGAGACTTTGGTTTAACCAAAATTAGTGGCACCAAATTTTTACGTAAAACCAACGACCGAATTGACTTACAATCATTTTTAGGTAAAAGCTTCTCTAAAAAATGGAGTTACTCAACGGTTTTTGGCGTAAAAACGCAGTTTGCCCGCGGTTATACTTTTGGTAAAAATAGCGAAAGTGAAGAAACCAGAAGTTTGAGAACGCAGTTTTTCTCTCCTGTTTATATTCAATTGGGGGTTGGTTTGTACTGGAAAAAAAGCAAAGACATTTGGGTGAACATGGCACCCATTACCCAACGACTTACGCTCGTGAGCAGAAAGTTTACCGCCGATTTGCAAGAAGGGCAAGAATACTTTGGTGTTCGCAAAGGGGATAACCATCGCTTTGAATTGGGTGCCTCGGTTAATGCCTTTTATAAATTTTCACCACTAGAAAACATCACGCTCGAACAACGGTTAGGGCTTTATTCAGACTATTTAGACCAAGCTGAAAATGTAGACTTAGACTATCAAATAAGCGCTGAAATGAAAGTCAATGAACGTATCTCTACTAACCTCATCATACAGTTAGTATACGATGACAATGCGGTGCAAAACCTTCAGGTAAGGCAAGTATTTGGTATTGGTCTGCGTTTGAAGCTGAAGTAAGCTTATTCCTCCACTTCAATATCTGGATACAGAAAGTGATTGTAGGGAAAGTGCGTAATGTGTTGTTCACGTACTTTTTGATATACACGATTCCGAAAATATTCCATATTGGTTTTTTTAGCGGCTGAAACAAACACAGCATCTCCTTGCGTTTTTGACATCCATGTCTCTTTCCACTCCTCCAAACTGTAGTGCTCGCTGCCACGCTCAAGGATTAGGTCCGTTTCGTCATAGGGTTCGGCCTTATAGGCATCGATTTTGTTAAAAACCATAAGTGTGGGTTTGTCCTGAACTTTTAGCTCTGCCAGCAGTTCGTTTACCGAAGCAATATGCGCCTCAAACTGTGGGTGGGCAATATCAACTACATGCAGCAACAAATCAGCCTCGTTTACCTCTTCAAGGGTACTTTTAAAACTCTCTACTAGTTGCGTTGGCAGCTTGCGGATAAATCCAACAGTGTCGGATAGTAAAAATGGCAGGTTGCCAATCACAACCTTGCGAACGGTGGTATCCAAAGTGGCAAAGAGCTTGTTTTCGGCAAACACGTCACTTTTACTGAGCACATTCATCAAGGTAGATTTTCCCACATTGGTATAGCCCACAAGTACTATACGAATCAGCGAACCCCGGTTGCCTCGTTGTGTTGCCATCTGACGATCTATGGTGGTAAGTTTTTTCTTTAACAAGGATATTTTATCGCGGACAATTCGTCGATCGGTTTCTATTTCCGTTTCACCAGGCCCACGCATGCCAATACCACCGCGTTGACGCTCCAAGTGTGTCCACAATCCCTTTAGTCTAGGAAGTAAATATTGATATTGTGCCAACTCCACTTGGGTGCGCGCATAGCTGGTCTTGGCGCGTTGCGCAAATATGTCTAAGATTAATCCGGTGCGGTCTAAAATCTTACACTTTAAAAGTTCTTCTATATTGGCCTGCTGGGCGGGTGTTAGCTCGTCGTCAAAAACAACGTTGCTGATGTCATGTTTTTTGACATAAGCACGAACGTCTTCCATTTTTCCACTTCCGATAAAGGTCTTTGGGTGTGGGGTGTTTAGCTTTTGCGTAAAGCGTTTTTTTACTTCACCTCCTGCGGTCAAGGTCAAAAAAGCCAATTCATCCATATAATCACTGACTTGCTGTGCGGATTGCTCCTGACTGATGATGCCTATCAATACGGCATATTCGTAATCGTGTTCTTTATTTTCAATCATCCCAAGTGATAAGGGTGAGTTTATCTCCGTCATAGACTGCGTAGGTATTGTACTCAATCCAATCACCTAAATTGATATAGCGGGCATTTTTGGGCAACTCAATATCAAGCGGTAAATGACGGTGACCAAACACAAAATAGTCTAGGTCTTTAGTTTCTAGTTTTTTTCGGCAATAGTGCACCAGCCATTCACTGTCTGGTCCTTCATATTTTTTGTCTTCACCAGCTGAAATTGACCTGTTTTTAAGCGATAGGTATTGTGCTAAACGCAAGCCTATATCAGGATGAATCCGAAGGAAAAAGAATTGGAACAATTTGTTGGTAAATACCTTTTTAACAAGCTTATATCCCTTGTCGCCGGGACCTAACCCGTCTCCGTGACCAATTAGTAATTTCTTATCATTGAGTGTAATTTCCAGAGGCTCATAATAAACGGGGATATTCAGCTCTTCTTCAAAATAGCCCTTCATCCACATGTCGTGGTTCCCCACAAAAAAGTATATAGGAATACCACTATCGGTTAGTTCAGCTAGTTTGCCTAATACACGTACAAATCCCTTTGGAACAACACGCCTGTATTCAATCCAAACATCAAATAAGTCCCCCATAAGATAAATGGCGGCTGCATCTTTTTTGATACTATTCAACCAAGCGATAAACTGCTCTTCGCGTATACGACTTTTATCAGCTGTGGGTGCGCCTAGATGGTTATCAGAAGCGAAGTATACTTTTTTACCCTTAGGTATATCCATAATGCAAAAGTACAAATTACTGGTCGGTAGCAAACCACTCCGCATAGCAGGTGGCTGTTTCTTGTAGGCGTAAATGATGTAGTTTAACAGAATTGGGTAATTTAGACTTTATTTTAGCTGCAAAATCGATTATCATTTCTTCGGTGGTGGGTTGATAGTCAACCAACTGAACTTTATGCCCACTTGATATAAGCGTTTTTGCTATTTCTAAATGAGGCGTGTTTTTATTAAATACGGTTGCGTGATCAAACACATCCACAATTTCAATTTTTATCAACTTCTTTAAATCCTTAAAATCAATCACCATTCCGAATTTGACATTGCTGGTATCTGTAATGGGTGTTCCAATTACTGTAACATAAAGTTTGTAACTGTG
>MDTG01379112.1_pt1 | contig 13520 bp, 8 predicted proteins | sample 811421 | NCBI WGS metagenome assembly MDTG01 (sample SAMN05326645, study PRJNA326480) | marine metagenome | isolation source: seawater | place: Pacific Ocean: South East | collected 2011 | reverse complement strand
TCGTGGGTCACAAACATCAACCACCCGAACCACGGGTGGGTGCCCAACGGCCTGCGCTACTACGTGCCTGTGTCCCATAACGGCGTGCCAGTCACCGCAAACTACTGGGACTACTTGCCACAGGGAGCGAACCTAGGCAGCTCACCGCTGGGTGGCGTGCACACCTTCTTGGTCAGCGGCCTTCACCTGCTCGCGGACGCGACGCAAGATCCCGTGGTGCAAGCCAAGGCGCTGAACTACGGCAACATGCTCAACAGCACGTTTGCTGAGGGATCACGCTGGAACAAGTGGTTCTACTGCATGCCGGCCGCCTACGTCGGCCAATAGCCTTTAGGCGTCACTCGACGCGTAGTCCGCACGAGCAGACGTGGGGGCCGCGCGGCAAGGCGCCATCTGAATCGACGCGCGCCAGCACGGCGCCGCACTTGCACACCACACCGACCGGTCGAGCTGGGTTTCCCGCGACGAGCGTGTGAGCGGCGACATCACGCGTGACGACGCTGCCCATACCGATCATGCACCACTCGCCGAGGGTAACACCCGGGCCAACAGTGCAGTTCGCCCCGATCGTTACGCCGCGTGAAACCACGGTGCGCAGCATGTTGGAGCCAGGTTCACTCGGACGGAGCGCTGCGATGTCCGGATCCGTGGCACGGGGCAGGAGATCATTGGTGAACACAGTGTGCGCCGCGACCATCACGCCGTCGCCGAGCTGCACGCCTGCGCACACATAGACGTTCGCGTTGACCTTGCAGCGGTCGCCGATCACCACCCCTGAGGCGATATAGGTCTTCTCGCCGACGATGCACCCGCGGCCAATCTGGGCGTCCCGGCGGACGTGCACGTTGTCCCAGACCGCGGAACCAGCGCCGATTTTGACGCCCGCCTCGATCAGCGCGGTCGGGTGGATTTGCGCGGCGTTCAGAGGATCTCGACCCATCGCCCCTCCGACGCGGATTGGTATGCGGCCGAGATCACGGCGACAGATGCGAGCGCGTCTTGCTCGTTGATGACAGCAGCGGCTTCGCCTCGACATACTGCGATGAAGTTCTGAAGCTGGTTTCGAAAGGCGATGACCTTGTCGTAACCAGCCCCAAAAGACTGCCACTCCGCGTCGCGCGCCTTCCAACGCGAGCCACGCCAGCCGATCTCAAGCGTCCCACCTGTCCCGATCACCCGGATATAGGCGTCCGTCTGCTTGTGAATACTCCATGACAGATCAATCGATCCCAGCGCGCCGCTGTGGCTCTGGAACAGCATGCGCGCGGTGTCCTCCACGTCGATAGGCTGTACTGGTCGGCCGAACTGGGCCTGGACCTTCGCAAGGGGCCCCAAGAGGTAGCGGGCGATGTCCACGCTGTGACACCCGTTGTCGATCAACACGCCGCCGCCGCTGATCTCACGCCGACCATTCCACCGCTGCGCCATGTCAACGTGTGAGCAGAAGACGTTTTCGTAGAGGACGACGTCGCCGCACACCCGCTGGTCCAGCAGCCCCCGGGCCTCGCTGACGTCAGGCGTGTAGCGAAACTTGCTGCCCATCATCAAGTGTCGACCGGCGGCCTTCGCCGCCGCGAACATGCGCTCAGCGTCGCAAAGATCGGGCGCCAGGGGCTTCTCGCAGAGCACGTGAACGCCCGTCGCGAGCAGCGCCTCCGTCACCTGCGCGTGAGTGTTTGGGGGAGTCAGCACTAGAGCAGCGTCGCAGCCACGGAGGCCCGTTAGGTCGGCCACCTCAACTGCGCCTGTGCGCGCCGCCATCGAGCGCCTCGCCGCCGCGTCCAAATCAACGACTGAGACCAACTGCGCCCCGTCTATCGACGCAACCGCATCAGCGTAGGCGCGACCGATGCCGCCGCACCCGACCATGGCGAGCTTGAAATCAACCACGCGTCAGCTCCTGGTGCGCCGCGCGGATTGCGTCCGCAGCGAACGCGGCGTGCTGGCTGGCATACCGCTCGTTAATCGGCAATACGACCACTTGATCAAGCCCGCGAACGGCGCCTGGGAAGTCGCCGCGATCGTAAAGCGGCCCGTCAACGCTGCCGCGTGGGTTGCTCTGCAACGGGAGGCGCGAGACGGGGTGCGCGCGCCATTGCCTGAAGACCTGGCACTCGAACGCCGGCTTCTGCACATACCGCGGCGCGCACGCGACGCCGAGCTTACGCATGCGCGCGCCTAGCTCGACCGCCCCGCCGCACACCACGTCGGCGTCGACTAGGAACGACCACTTCCAGTAGGCGTGGCGGCCGTCTGGTGGATCCTGCGGGCACGTGATGCCCGGCAAGTCGCTCAACCTGTCGCGCAGCTCAGCTGCGACCAAGCGGCGTTTGGCGATGACGCCCTCAAGCTTTGGGAGCTGCGCGCAAGCGACCGCGCCCTGCAGCTCCGTCATGCGGTAGTTCAAGGCCGGGAAGTAGTGGTCAGGCTGCGCGTCGCCGTATCCAAACGCCTTGTTGACATAAAGGAACAGCTGGCGGGCGAGGTCGTCGTCGTTGGTGCAAACGACACCGCCCTCGCCGGTCGTGATGTGCTTGCCCTGCTGGAACGAGAACGCTGAGATCGCGCCGAACGTTCCCGCCATCTTCCCGCTCAAAGTCGCGCCGAACGCTTGCGCCGAGTCCTCGATGACTGGGACACCGCGAGCGTCGGCCATCTTCATGATCGGCCCCATCTCACAAGGGCGCCCGAACAGGTGCGTCACGATGATCGCACGCGTCCGGTCGGTCAGCTGGGCCGCGATCGTCTCCGCGGTGACATTCAGCGTCGTCGGGTCGACGTCGGCGAACACCGGCACCGCGCCCTCGTACCAGATAGGCGTCAGCGCGCCCATATCCGTAATCGGCGTCGTCACGACCTCGTCGCCGGCGTCGAGCTTGAGCGCCGCCAACGCGCAGTGCACCGCTGCAGAGCCGTTGGCGCAGGCCACGGCGTGCTTGACCCCGAGCCACGCCGCGAACTCGCGCTCGAATCGGTGCACGTAAGTACCGCGGGTTGAGTTGAGCGTGCCCGCTGTCAACACAGCCCGCACAGCGCGGGCCTCTGCGTCGTCGAATGTGCGCCCGGACGCGTTGGCCTCTGTCGGCAGCTGTGACGCGGGCGCGACCGCAGATGCAGACGGCTCAAGCCAACCCAGCAATGCGTCCACGACCGCGTCGAACATGGCCGGCTGAAGCCCGAAAATCTCACCCGCCGGCGCGGCGGCCTCTTCGTCCGCAGACAGGAGACCCTGGTTAGGCGTGGCGGGGGAGGCACCGCTGTCCCTGAGGGAGCGCGCGGTCAGCGCCGCACCCTCAGGCGCACCGACCACGAGGACGCTGTCGGGGCAGAGACCTTCCATCAGCAACTGGTCTCGCTCGGCGTCCGTCAACGCCAGGACCCGGTCTGCAGCGTGGTCCACGAGGCGCCGGTCACGGTCTGCGGCGTCCCCAGCGCGCTCTCCGCCGCCGAGACGGACGCTGAGCGCGTCTCGACGTCGCGCGGCGTCGAGGATCGCCAGGCTGAATCGCCCGAAGCCGAACACGAGCACAGCCTGGACGCCGACAACGGCAGCGGCGCTGAATCGCGCCACCTCTTCCATCGCCTCTGCGTCACCCGCAAAAATTTGTCGCTCTATCCCCTCGCAGACCCAGGCATCAGAGGGCGTCTCGTCCGACGCGCCGCCTCCCCGTAACGCCAACCGCACGCCGACGCCGCGTCGCGCGAATACGCGAGCCAGGGGCGCCACAGCCACGGCCTCCAGCTCAGAGGTCACACCAATCAGGATGTCAGCCAATGCGGGCGGCTATCCCGGGCCTGGGCGCTGGTTGATACGAACGGCGACGTGGCTGAGGAGGTCGTTGATCGCCTTCTCGATGCGGTTCACGTTGGCGACATTGTCGACGACGATGGCCTTCTTCGAGGTCATAGGACTGAAGATCAGCCGCCCGCTGCGCAGAAGCGCATACTCGGCGACGTCGTAGATCTCCTTGTTCATCTCTAAGCCTTCGGTCGACCACCGCTGGACGTCACCGAGGTAGCCGTGGTGGTGCAGAATCTCGCGGGCGTTGACTTCGTAGTAGTGGAAGCGGCTGTTGATGAACACGATGACGAGCAGCAGACCCAGACCGCCACACATGAACCCGTAGAAGGCGGTGTTGCTCTCGATGTGGATCTTGCCCAAAAGGCTCGACATATATCCCGTCAGGTCGAGCCAGAAGATCAACACGATGATCAGCGCGAGAGCGAAGACCAGCACGATGGACCAGATTCGGGAGAAGTCGAACGAGAAGACCAGGATGTTGAGCATGAACGCCAACATCCATGCGTTGCCGAGCGTCTCAGGCGCCGCGACCCCTAGGAAGCTGGACAAGAAACAGATCGTCGACAGCACGAAGGTCGGATAGAGGAAAACCACCTTCGGCCAGGGGCGAATGATCACGCTCTCGGCAGGCCGCTGCTGCGCCGGCGTCACGCTCGGGCTTGGCTCCGGCGTCTGAGATTCTTTGTCGGTCATGGGTCAGTCTCCGGGCCTCTACAGAGCCGCATCCTGCGGCCCGCACCCGGCGCAATTGTGGAGTCGGAAGGCCCCACGCGCCAGAAGGTTGCCGAAAGCAAGCCGAGTTCTAATCGGGGCGGCCGGGCGCCGGCTCCGGGCGTTCGCGCCGCGTCACAGCGGCGGCGGGCGACCCCCTTGCCGAAAAATCCTGTCACAATCGCTACTCGTAGCCATTCCCTGTTTAGCTCCGGGGCTTCGGGAAAAAGGGCGAAGAACCAGCAGAAGCGGAAACCGGCGGCAAAAGACCGGCACGTTGGACGAGGCAGACGTAAGCCTAGAGGAGTTTCTGAAGGATTTGCGCGCCTGCAGAGGCGCGTCCAAGGATGTACGCCTCGGCAATATCCTGCTGAAGCTACGATGGATCGCGCGGCGTCATCTCCCAGGGACGAGCAGTCTCCGGATCGGGCTCGACTCGGAGGACCTCGCGCAAGAGGGCATCGTTCACTTGCTGACCAACATCGACCGGTTCCGCGGTGACACCTGGAGCGAGTTCTTCGCCTTCGCAGCCGCGATCGTCAGCCAGCAAGCCGCGGCGCAAGCAAGATGGCAACGCGTCCGCAAGCCCGAGCTGCGCAGCCATGAGGACGCCCACGATCACGCCAGAGACGCGAAGACGCCGAGCGCGGATGCAGAGCACGCAGAAGAGAGGCAGCGCCTGCACAGCTTGCTCGCAAAACTCAGTGAGCCGTATCGCGCGCCGCTGGAGTTGCGCCTTGCAGGCAAAAGCAACCAGGAGATCGCGGCTATACTGGGGTGCAAGGAGGACCTCGTCCGAAAGCGTCTCTCCCGTGCGTTGGCGATCTTGCAAGGGCAATGGTAGACGACCCCGAAGACGACCCGAGCAACGACATCTCTGAGCCCTCGGACAACAAGCTGCTAGACGATTGGCAGGAGCGCCTGTCGCAGGGAGAGCAGCCGATCGAGGCGTTGGCAGCCGTCCTGTCACGAAGCTCCAAGCGGCGACAGAGCTTATTCGGGCGCGCCGGCGACGAAGTGCTCGGCTATCGGTTGGACTACATACTCGGAGCTGGCGGCAGCGGCGTTACGTATGCTGCAGAGTCTGCCGCTGGTGAACGCGTCGCAGTCAAGCTGGTCCTGTTGCACAACAGCGCTGCCAGCGTCCGGTTCGAGAGCGAGTGCGCCATCATTGAGGGGTTCAGCCACAGCGCCATCGTCGGCTACCGAACCCACGGCGTGCTGCAGCCTGGACTCGGCGCCTTGGTGATGGCGCTGGTAGTTGGCGTGGACCTCGAAGAGGTCTTGATGGAAGTCGACAACGGCACAAGGAAGCACGCTGCGACCGTGAAGCTCTTGGAGGGCATCGACGGACGTCCTGAGCAGGTGCGGCGGTCGGCGACCTACCGACAGCGCATGATGGCGCTGCTCGCCAACATCGCCGAGGGCCTAGCGGCCGTCCACGCCGCGGGCATCGTTCACCGTGACGTAAAACCCGCAAACGTCATCGTCGGTGAAGACCTGTCACCGACCTTGATCGACTTTGGCTTCGCTCGCGATGGCACCCTATGCAGTGACCTCACCATGTCTGGAGTCGCCGTCGGCACGCTGGCTTACATGGCGCCCGAGCAGGTTAGCAAAGGGATCGCACCGGTCGGTAGCTACACCGACACATACGGGCTGGGCCTGATCCTCTACCGCTGCCTGCTCGGCCGGCTGCCGCACGTCGACCTAGAACAGATCGCCGGGCCGCGTCGCCACATTAAGATTCGTGACGGCAACCGTGAGCAGCTCTCGCGCTCTGCTCGGTCGATCTTGGAGCGCACGCTCCGGAGAGCGCCAGAGCGACGCTATGCGGACGCCGATTTGTTGGCCGCCGACCTGCGCGCGGCCGTGGCCGGCGCCCCGTTGTCGCCCGACCGCCAGGGGCGTGCGGCGGCCGCACGACGGGCTGTCTGGGTCGCCACCATCGCTTGCCTGATGGCGTGGATGTTGGTCGCGCTCTGGCCCGTCGCAGTCGATGTGCGCTTCGTCGCCAATTGTCGGGACGCGGACGCCGTGGTCGAGATCGACGGGTTCGGCACCGTCTTTCTCGGCGATCTCGTCCAGATGACGCCTGGCCGCTATACGGCGCGCCTCGAAGGGGACACGATCCTCTCGCGGAGACGCGACATCGTCGTCCGCGCGTCAGCAGATTCTGGCGTTGTTCAGGTGCCTTTGTTGACGCAATACGTTGATCAAACCAGCTCGACGCGGCTCAGCAGCATTGACGCGGCGATCATGCACTTCATGACGGGCCACTCGCTGCTGCCCGTCGCGCCTGGCGCCGGCAGGGACCGACGCCTCATCGATGGGGATCCGGTCATCGACTATGGCCCATATCCTGAGGGCGCCTTGCTCTCGGCCGGCGAGCACACCATCAGCGCGCGCGACGGCCTCGGCAGGAGCGAATCACAGCTCATCGAGTCGGGGGATACGCCGCTCGACGTGCAGCTGCTGCCAGCCGTGATGTCCGACATCGACGGCAAATATCGAATGACGTGGAGCACCATCCTCTCGCCGAAGCCGAGCGGGCTCGAGGTTCACAATGGCGGCGCGCGATGGTTCGGCGCAGCGGCCGACTCCACGGTCGCCGGCGCGGGGCTGATGTCGCTGCCGTGCGCGTTCACTGTCAGCGAAGTAGGCGCCCGCGCCACGGTGGAGGTCACCGCGCGCATGCCCACCCCCGTGAAATCCGCGGTGATTTTCGTGCGCGCGCAGGTGCGAGGCGCAGCGGACCTCGTGGTAGAGGGTTCGCTCGGAGGAGACGTTTGGCATCCCTGGCCCGTAGAAGAGAACGGCGACATCGCCCCGCGCATGCAACTGGCTAGCGAGGACGGTGCGCAGCACGTCCTCATCCGCGCCCGGATGCGCTCTGGTCGCGAGGTCGCCAGGGCTCGCGCTGACGTCGCCTTCCTCTACGGGGTCGCGTTCGGCGGGCACTGGAAGGACGAGCCGCCGTGCCTCGCCATCGTAGCCGACCCAGGCGCGGCCGCAGCGCTGCCCGAAGACACGGGCGCCGACGCGCTGCCGCCGAGCATAGCGGCCCTCGTCGCGTCGTCTTTGGAGCTGCCGCCCAAAGACGTGGGCGACAGCCCAGGGGACCTCGTCGTCATCCGCACGCCGAGCGGTGACCCGCGGCTGATCTTCTCCAGCGCACGCAAGGGGGACCCCGAGAGCAGCTTCATCTCTGAGTTGACATGGCCAGGCCTAGAGAGGCTGCGCACCGATTCGTGCTCGAAATCGATCGGATCACCCGTGGGAACCGAGGGGCTCTCGCTGACCGTCACGACCAGTCTGTGCCCTGTCCCGACGGTTGATGGCGCAACCTCGTCGCTCCTAGTAGCCGCGGCCAGCTTTCCACGCGAAGGACTGGTCCACGCTGGCGTCGTCGCGCGCGCTGACTTGGAGACTCTCGAGGCGACGTGGGTCGCCCCCGAGGGGGCGCCGACGGGGCCGTTCGGAGACGAGGCCTTCGGCGCAAAGGTCGCCTACGTTCGCGCGCCTGCACTGCCAGACAGGGCGCCCCGCGACGGAGCCTTGGTCCTGTCCCCTGGACACCGTAACCAAGGGGGCGGACTCGTCGGCAAACTGACCCTGCTGGACCTGCGAGACGGCCGGGAGGCGTGGGCTCTCACAGGCGAACAAACGGCCCCGATCGACGCGTTTCACGGCGCCTGGAGCGCGGCTGGTGAGACCTGGGTCCTGATCTCTACTGTCGCTCGGCGTACGGTCACAGCGACGTCCCTGGTAGGCCAAGCGCTGGCGCTGCCCCTGGCTGACCCCAGCCGGCGCGTCGTCCTAGACGCCGGCGGCGCAAAGGTGCTGGCGACGGTGTGCCACGCAGCGAACGCGGATAAGGGCTGCGTGGTCTCGTGCGCAGAGACCCCCGAAAATAGCGTCACCGTGCGGCGCATGTCGCTTGAAGCGGGGCGGTTCGCGCTGGAGGCTGAGGGAGCGATTCAACTTCCGGAACAGATCCAGCAAGAAGACGGGCGACGGCAGGGCGTGATCGCCTCTTGCCCGGACCTAGACGGGGACGGCCTGCAAGACGTCGTCTACACCTCTGGAGTTCGCAGCGAAGCTATCCAAGGAACACGCGTCGTGATCTTCATCTCGTCGGCGACCTTGTCGCCGCTCTCGTACTACGTGCATGATTCGGAATCCTCAGGCGTGCTCGGGCCTTACGCCATCCTGCCTGAGTCAGACGCGGCGGTGCTGGTAACGACCGTGGAAGGTGACGGCCGACGCGCCGTCAACCTGACGACGCTGCGCCTGCGCTGAAGCCCCGAGGCGAGCTCACCTGAACTTTTTGCCGGTGATCGCGAGGTTGCGATCGGGGATCGAGAAGATCAACGCAACGACTGCCGTCGGCTTGCGCCGAGAGTCATCGCCGTATCCAGCGTTGTCCCTGTTCGGCTGGTAGTAGAAGGTCCCATCGTCTGAGCAGCGCGACAGCGTGAACCACCAGCGATTGGCGTCCATCAAGCGCCGGAAGGCCTTGGGGTCGGCGTTCGCAGCGAGCGCAGCGAACGCCATCCCCATCGTCGGGCTTCCATGAGTGTCTGGGAAGCTCTCTGGGTGGTCGCCGATGCACTGCGCGTGCAGCAGCGCGCGCTGCCGGTAGTCGCCGCTCCAAGGGCTCATCAAGCAAGCGAGGCCAGCGGCGCCCGTCCGCCCCATGTCCGCGTATTTGTCGTGCCCGGCGACGTCGTCGCCGTACCAAACGTAGCCGTTTCGCCCGGTGCCGCGGGCCAAGAAGTCATACGCCGCCACTGCGCGCTCTTCGTCCACGTCGACGCCGCATCGCTTGAGCAGCGCGAACGTGAGCGCGCCTTGCCCGGTGATCATGGCGATCGGGCCATAGCCCTCGAAACCCGGGTTGTGCCCCCAGCCGCCCTCCTTCTGACCAGGCTTGGTCGGCACAGCGTCAGGGTGCGACTCGTAGGCCTTCGGGTTGATCTGCTCTCGGTCGGTGTATTGGCTGTAGCAGAGGAAGTCGTAAATCTCTTGCAGCTCAGGTTTGACCCAAGACGCCCCTGACGCGAGGTAGTACTCGGCCAGGAAGATCCCTGCGGACATATAGCGCCAGTTGATCAACGAGCTGTGGTCTTTGGACTGCGTCGTCCTCGCGTGGAACCGCGCCGCTCGCTCGACTGCTTTTTTGTACTTTGTCTCCCCGCTGCTCAGCATCGCGAGCGGCACAAACAGGTTGTCGGGCGCGCTACCGAACGATCCGTCAGCGCGCTGCTGCTTCGCGAGCCAATCGAGCATCTCTCCACGCAAGCGCTCGACCTTGTCGCAGTCGGACGGATAGGAGGCGCCGTAGTCGCCGTGTTTCTTCGACAGCCACAGGCTGACCTCGACCGCGTCGTCACCGCGCTCGAGGTCCAGCGCGAGCTTGCCCTTTCCCTTCTTGCCGAGGGCTCGCTGTAGCGCGTTAGCAAAGTCGAGGATGGGCCCCGTTGGGCCAAAGGCCTTCATGCCGTAGCCGTTTTGATGCGGCGTCCGGAACGCAGCCCCGCCGGCGCCAACGATGTGGTCGCCAACGCGCACCTTCTTGGCAGCAGGTGACCCTTCGAAGACGTGCCGAACCACGAGGTGAGTCGGGGCTGTGGCCACCAGCTCAACGCGCAGGCCAGTGACGCCGAGGTTGTAGAACCAACCGTCTACGACTTGATCGGGCCCGCTGTTGGCGCGCTGCCGCCACGGGCGGCCGTCGTCGTGGTAGTGGACCTGCGCCGAAAGCGCGGCGCACGCGAGAGAGGCCGTCAGGCACGAGAGGAGCCGTCGCATCTCGACATGCTAACGCATGCTGCGCTGCGGTGAAGGCGCTGGATCGCCGACTCAGGCCTCGACGAACGCCTCCATCGGCGGGCATGCGCACACCAGGTTGCGGTCGCCGTGGACGTCGTTGACGCGCGCGACCGGCGGCCAGAACTTGTGCTCCTTGGTCCAGACCGCGGGGAAGACTGCGACCTCGCGTGAGTATGGGTGAGACCACTCGTCGGCCGTGGCCTCCTCGGCGGTGTGCGGCGCGTTCTTGACCGGATTGTCGTCCTTGGGGAACTTGCCAGACTCGATGTCCCGGATCTCGTCACGGATAGAGATCAGGGCGGCGCAGAACCTGTCCAGCTCCGCCTTCGACTCGGACTCCGTCGGCTCAATCATCATCGTGCCGGCGACCGGGAAGCTCACCGTCGGCGCGTGGAATCCGTAGTCCATCAGGCGCTTGGCGATGTCGGCGACCTCGACGCCGGACGTCGCCTTCATGTGTCGGACGTCGACGATGCACTCGTGCGCGACCATCCCGTTCTGTCCGGTGTAGAGCACCGGGTAATGCCCCTTCAACTTCTCGGCGACGTAGTTGGCGTTAGCGATCGCGACCTCGGTCGCTCGCCGTAATCCTTGAGGACCCATCATCGCGATGTAGGCGTAGCTGATCGTCAGGATCGAGGCGCTGCCCCACGGGGCGGCGCTGATCGGCCCCATGGCCCGCTCCTCGTCGCCCGTCGGCGAGCACGGGACAAGCGGGTGGCTAGACAAGAACGGTGCGAGGTGCGCGGCGACGCAGATCGGCCCCATGCCCGGCCCGCCACCGCCGTGGGGGATACAGAATGTCTTGTGAAGGTTGAGGTGGCAGACGTCCGCGCCGAGTTCGCCGGGCGCCATCAGCCCGACCTGCGCGTTCATGTTCGCGCCGTCCATGTATACCTGGCCGCCGTGCTCGTGCATCAGCGTGCAGATGTCGCGGATCGCCTCCTCGAAGACACCGTGCGTCGACGGATATGTAACCATCAGCGCGGCGAGCTCTGCGGAGTGCTGCTCGACCTTGGCCTTGAGGTCCTCTATGTCGATGTTGCCGTCGTCGTCACACCCGACGACGACGACCTTCATGCCGCACATCGTCGCGCTGGCGGGGTTCGTGCCGTGGGCGCTGGAGGGGATCAGACAGATTTTGCGCTGCTCTTCGCCGTTGTGACGGTGGAAGGCCCGGATCGACAGCAGCCCCGCGTATTCGCCCTGGGAGCCCGCGTTGGGCTGCAGGGAACACGCAGCAAAGCCGGTGATATCGCAGAGCCAAGTCGACAGGTTGCGGAACAGCTTTTGGTATCCCTGCGCTTGGTCAAGCGGCGCGAACGGGTGCAGCTGACCGAAGCCGGGCAGCGACACCGGATACATCTCCGCCGTCGCGTTGAGCTTCATCGTGCACGACCCCAACGGGATCATCGACGTGGTCAACGACAAATCCTTCTGCTGGAGGCGGTGGATGTAACGGAGCAGCTCGTGCTCGCTGCGGTAGCGGTGGAAGGTCGGGTGCTCTAGATAGCTGCTGGTGCGCTGCAGCTCGGCGAGACCTGGCGCCTCCGTCACCTGTGACATCGCTGCGCCGAAGACCGCGCAGAGGTCGCGCAGATCGTGGTCGTCGACGGTCTCGTCCAAGGTGACGCCTACGGAGCCGTCGCCGAAGTCGCGCAGGTTGATGCCACGTTGCAAGGCAGCGCTCACAGCGGCGTCAGCGCCCTCGCGAGGCCACACTCGCACCGTATCGAAGCGCGCGCCGTCTTGAACCTTGTTGCCGGCCGCGGCCAAGGCGTCGGCCAAGCAGGCCGCCTGGTTGCGGATGCGTGTCGCGATCGCGCGGATGCCTTCGGGGCCGTGATACACCGCATACATCGAGGCCATAACCGCGAGGAGCACCTGCGCGGTGCAAATGTTCGAGGTGGCTTTCTCACGTCGGATGTGCTGCTCGCGCGTGCCGAGCGCCAAGCGCAACGCAGGCTTACCGGTCTTATCGATCGTCATGCCGACAATCCGCCCGGGCATTTGACGCTGGAACGTCTTGCTCGCTGTCATGTAGGCAGCGTGCGGACCGCCGTAGCCCAGTGGCACGCCAAACCGCTGGCTAGAACCACATACGATGTCTGCGCCCATCTCGCCCGGCGGCTTCAGCACCGTGAGGGCCAGCAAATCGGCGGCGACGACGGCGAAGCCGCCGTTGTCGTGCATGCGCTGGATGGTCGGCTGCGGGTCGTCGATGAGCCCGTCGCTGCCGGGGTATTGCAGCAGGACGCCGAAGTGCTGATCGGTGAACTGCGTGGTGCGATGATCACCGACCGCGACCTCGATACCGAGCGGCTCGGCCCGGGTGCGCAGGACCGCCAGCGTCTGCGGGTGCACGTTCTGGTCGACGAAGAAGGTGGCCGCGTCCTTGCCCTTGTGCAGCCGGTAGCACATGGCCATGCCTTCAGCGGCAGCCGTCGCCTCGTCGAGCAGGGAGCTGTTGGCCACCTCGAGCCCCGTCAGGTCGAGGATCAGCGTCTGGAAGTTTAAAAGGGCTTCGAGCCGACCCTGGGCGATCTCCGCCTGATAAGGCGTGTATTGCGTGTACCAGCCCGGGTTCTCGAGGATGTTCCGCTGGATCACTGCGGGCGTCAGGGTGCCGTGATAGCCGAGCCCGATGTAGCTGCGCATCACGCGGTTTTCGGCCGCGAACCCGGTCAACTGCGCCAACGCCTCGCGCTCGCTCAGCGGCGCTGGCGTCGACAACTCTTTCTGCCAGCGGATGCTGGACGGCACGGCCTTGTTCGTGAGCTCGTCGAGGGACTTGCAGCCAAGCGTCGCGAGGATCGCGTCGAGGTCCGCCTCGCTCGGGCCGATGTGCCGGGCCTGAAACTGGTCGAGTCGTGGGAACGCGGAGGATGAACTGGACATTTGCAGAGGTGGGACGCCTGGGACGACGGCGTATCGCGGTGAAGCAGAATAGGACCCGAAGGGTCTATGTTGAAGGGGCATCCGGTCATCCGTTGCGACACTGTTCACGATCCGCGCGGTCGGTCTATATTGTCCGGGCATGACCGCTCGACGACCCCGCTCAGTCAGATGTCGCCAACTGCTCGCGATGGCGCTCGGGTTCGCGCTGACTGGCTGCGGGCCGGAGCCGAGCGAGCACGGTGAGGCAACGGATCCGCGCGCGCTCGACGCCACG
>MDTG01426614.1_pt1 | contig 13521 bp, 13 predicted proteins | sample 811421 | NCBI WGS metagenome assembly MDTG01 (sample SAMN05326645, study PRJNA326480) | marine metagenome | isolation source: seawater | place: Pacific Ocean: South East | collected 2011 | reverse complement strand
GATATAAAAGGCGCAAACCTCTTAAATTATGATTCTCTATTAATTTCAAATGGAATTCATAAAAATGAAATTAAAGAAAAAGGAATAGAAAAAGTTGCAAAATCGTATGAAGCAATTTGCAATTATATACAATCAGAACTAAAATGGTAAAATTAACAAAAATATATAAAAATTTTAATATTAATTCTCAACACAAAAATTCAATAATTCTAGTTGGTAATTTTGATGGAGTTCACAAAGGACATCAAAAATTATTCTCATTAGCTAAAAAATATAAAAAAAAATATTCACTAAAAGTTGGTGTACTAACTTTTGAACCTATGCCAAAAATGTTTTTCAATAGTAAATTAAAAAATTTTAGAATATCTAGCTTATATCAAAAACTAGATTATTTAAAAAATCTCAAAGTTGATTTTGTTGTTACCAAGAAATTTGATAAGAAATTTTCAAAAACAAAATCAATAAATTTTATTAGAGAAATATTAGGAAAGAAGCTTAAACCAAAGTTTATTTTTGTAAGTAATAATTTTAGGTTTGGAAATAAAAGAGAAGGCAATGTTAAACAATTAACTGAATTTGAATCTTCATGTGGTTATAAAGTGATTAAACCACAACCATTACTAATTAATAAAAAAATAGCTTCGTCTTCTTTAATTAGAAATTTATTACAAACTGGAAGATTAGAAATAGCTAACAAAATTTTAGATAGAAAGTGGTCTATCATAGGAAAGGTTAAAAAAGGAAAACAACTAGGAAAAAAAATTGGATTTCCAACAGCTAACATAGATATAAAAGATTACGTATTGGCTTGTCCAGGTGTGTACGCTGTTAGAGTTAAAGAGCAAAGAAAGGATAATTTTTTAAAAGGGATTGCAAATTTAGGCTATCGACCAACTTTTAATGGAAAAAAAATATTATTAGAAGTTCATTTATTTAACTTTTCTGGAAATCTCTATAATAAGTACTTAATAGTAGAATTTAAAAAATTTATAAGAAAAGAAAAAAAATTTAAAAATGTAGATCAACTCAGAAAACAAATTAAAATTGATTTATTGAAAGCAAAAAAAACTTAATGAGCAAATCTCAAATTAATCTTCCCAAAACAGCTTTTTCTATGAAGGCAAATTTACCTACGAGGGAACCTGAAATTCTTAAACTTTGGAAAAACATAAATCTATATGATGAGTTAAGAAAATCTAGGAAGGGAGAAGAAAAATTTGTTCTTCATGACGGCCCACCATATGCGAATGGAAATATTCATATGGGAACAGCTTTAAATAAAATCTTAAAAGATATAATTGTAAGATTTCATCAGATGGATGGAAAAGACTCAGTTTATGTTCCAGGTTGGGATTGTCATGGATTACCCATTGAATGGAAAATTGAAGAGCAGTACAAAAAAAATAAAAAAAATAAAAGTGAAGTTCCTATTGTTGAATTTAGAAAAGAATGTAGAGCCTTTGCAGAAAAATGGATAGATGTTCACAAAGATCAATTTAAAAGACTTGGTGTAGTAGGAGACTGGGAAAATTATTATTCCACTATGAGCTATGAAGCTGAAGCTCAAATTGTCAGAGAACTTGGGAAATTTTTAAAAGAAGGAAGTCTTTACAGAGGTTTTAAACCTGTTTTATGGTCAACAGTAGAAAAGACTGCATTAGCTGATGCAGAGGTAGAATATCAAGACCATAAGTCTGACACTATCTATGCATCTTTTCCTGTAAAGTCCTCAAATATAAAAGAACTAAGTAATTCTGAAATAATTATATGGACAACCACTCCATGGACAATTCCTGCAAATAAAGCTTTAGCCTACAACGAAAGTTTAGATTATTTATTGATTGAAATAGGCGATCAAGGTGATTTTTATAATAAAAGAATTGTTCTTGCTGAAGCATTATTAGAGTCTGTTGTAAAAGATTGTGAAATAAAAGATTTTAAAAATTTAAAAAAAATTAAAGGAAAAGATTTAAAAGGAACCATATGCCAACATCCTTTTTTTGAATTAGGTTATAATTACGAAATACCCATGTTGGAAGCTCGTTTTGTTACAACAGAGCAAGGAACAGGGATCGTTCATTGTGCGCCTAGTCATGGTCCTGATGATTTTAATTTATGTTTAAATAATGGGATTAAAGCAATCGAGACAGTTGATGGGGATGGAAAATATACAAAAAATGTGAAGCTATTTGAAGGAATTCATATTTTTAAGTCGAATCCTATTGTGATTGAGAAATTAAGAGAGCAAAAAAAACTTTTATCAAATGGTATACTTGTTCATTCTTACCCACATTCCTGGAGATCAAAGGCACCACTAGTTCATAGGGCAACTCCACAATGGTTTATTTCTATGGATAGTCATAAGTTAAGAAATAAAGCTTTAAAAGCAATTGATGAAACAACTTTTTATCCAAGTAAAGGTAAAGAAAGACTTAAATCGATGATAGAAACAAGACCAGATTGGTGCGTTTCTAGGCAGAGAGTTTGGGGTGTACCTCTTCCAATTTTTATAAATAAAAAAACTAACGATATTTTAGTTGATGATATTGTTTTTGAAAATATAGCAAAAATTTATGAAAAAGAAGGATCAGATTGTTGGTTTTCAGATGATCCACAAAAATTTTTGGGAAAAAAATATAAGGCAGAGGATTTTGAAAAACTTAGCGACATCGTTGAAGTATGGTTTGATAGTGGCTCAACGCATTCTTTTGTATTGGAAAAAAGAAAAGATTTAAAATGGCCAGCTTCGATGTATTTAGAGGGATCAGACCAGCATAGAGGTTGGTTTCATTCATCATTGTTAGAATCTTGTGGGACTAGAGATAGAGCACCATTTGAGTCTATTCTTTCACATGGTTTTGTAGTTGATGGTAAGGGACTTAAAATGTCTAAATCTTTAGGCAATGTAATTGCACCTGAAGATATTCTAAAAAAATATGGGGCAGATATATTAAGAATTTGGGTAGCTTCATCTAATTACGCTGAGGATTTAAGAATTGATTATTCTATTTTAGACCAACACGCAGAGTCTTATAGAAAAATTAGAAATACATTCAGATATTTACTTGGAAACTTAAATGATAATTTTGAAGATGGAGATTTAGAGAAAATAGACATTAAAAAACTACCAGAATTAGAACAATTAATGCTTCATAAAATTTACAGCTTAGATTCAAATTTTAATAAATATTTTAAGAACTATGATTTTCATAACCTCTACAAGGAATTATTAAATTTTTGCACAGTTGATCTTTCAGCTTTCTATTTTGATATAAGAAAGGATACTTTATATTGTGATCCAAAAGATTCAGAAAAGAGAAAATCAACATTATTACTGTTAAATATTATTTTAAATTCACTATTAAAATGGTTTGCTCCGATCTTATCATTCACCACAGAGGAAATTTATCAATTAGTCTCGAAACAAAAAAAAAGTATCCATCTAGAAAAATTTTTAAACTTTCCTAAAAAATTTGAAAACTTAGAACTAAACGAAAAATGGATAAAATTATTAAAGATAAGAGATATATGTAATTTAAGTATTGAAGAAAAAAGAGCGAGTAAAGAAATTGGTTCTAGTTTGGAGGCATCTTTGATTTTAAAATTGAACAAAGAGGATAATGAACTAATTAAAGGAGTTGACCTGTCTGAGCTTTGTATTACATCCTCAGTTGAGGTTTTAAATATTGAAAAAGAAGACACAACAGTTGAGACAAGTAAAGCCAAAGGTAATAAATGTCCAGTATGTTGGAAAATAAGTGAGAAGCCTTGTATTAGACATGGTTGAACCAATAAAAAAAAATATTTTTAGTTTAATCTTAATATTGTTGATTTTTTCACTTGATAGAATAAGTAAATTGATCGTTTTAAACTTTGAGAAGCTTTATGGTGCTAAAAATTATGCCGTGACTTCTTTTTTAAATCTTGAATTAATTTGGAACAAAGGGATTGCATTTGGGTTATTATCTTTTGATAAAGTAATTTTCTACCACATAATAACCATTATTATAATTATAATTGTAATTGTTTTGATGTTTCTTTTGACAAAATCTCATGGACTAGAAAAATATTCTTATATTTTTATAATAGGAGGGGCATTGGGAAACCTTTGCGATCGAATTTATTATAAAGCTGTTCCAGATTTTATCGATTTTCACATAAATAATTTTCATTGGTTTATATTCAATATTGCAGATATATTCATTACCATTGGAGTTTTATATTTAATTTGTGTAGAGATATTTATTAAAAAAAGTGATGATTAAAAACATAGCATTATTAATAATAGTTACAGTAACCTTACTTAGTTGTACTAGTGTTAAAGAAACATTATCATTTCAAAAAAAACAGGGAGTTGATGAATTTTTGATTGAGAAAAAAAATCCTCTAGTTCTTCCACCAGATTTTTCAAAGCTCCCAATACCAAGAGATAAAAGTGGCAATGAACCTGAGAAAAAAGATAGTATTGATCTGTCAAAAGTTCTAGATCAATCTAAAAATTCAAATGAAATAAAAGGTTCAAATAATTTAGAAAAATCTATTTCAGATCTTCTTAAAAAGAAATGAAAATAACAAAAAATATTTTTTTTAAAAATTTTAAAAAAAAAATAGTTAATAAAATTGTAAAAAATGAAATTAAATCAATTAATCAAAATAAAAGTGAAATTTTAAATTCATTATCAACAAGCTACAAATACTCATATTCCAAAAAAAAAATATCTAAATTAAAGAAATCTTTTTCAGAAATTCAATTAATTGGTATAGGTGGATCTATTCTTGGAATGAAAGCTATTTATTCCTTTTTAAATTATAAAATAAAAAAAAAAATTCATTTCATTGATAATCTTAAATCAAAATATAAAAAAATTTCAAAATCTAAAAAATTGTTAAATATTGTAATTTCTAAATCAGGAAATACTGTAGAGACAATTTTAAATTCAAATCTATTAATAAGAAAAAAAGATAAAAATATTTTCTTGACAGAAAATAATCCAAATTATCTTCGTAATTTAGCTCAAAAAATGAAAGCTGAAATTATAGATCACAATAATTTTATTGGCGGGCGATATTCAGTTTTATCCGAAGTTGGAATGTTGCCAGCAAGTCTTGTTGGATTAAATGAAAAAAAATTTAAACAATTTAATAGTTTAGTTAAAAACAAAAAATTCATCAATACTTTAGTAAATAATGTTTCCAACATAATATTTTATTTAAAGGAAAAAAAATTCAATTCTATAATTATTAATTACGATGAAGATTCCGAAGATTTATTCAAATGGTATCAACAATTGGTTGCGGAAAGTCTTGGAAAAAAAAGAAAGGGTATATTTCCATTTGTTTCAACAATGCCAAAAGATAACCATAGTCTAATGCAACTATATTTAGACGGCCCACAAAAAAGTTATTTTACTTTTTTTAACGTTAAAAATAATTCAGCTGACAGAGTAGTAAATAAATCTATTTTAAATTCACATTATTTTCTTAAAAATAAAAAATTAAATGAAATATTGGATGCACAAATATTGGCTTCAGAAAATGTTTTTAAACAAAAAAAAATTCCTTATAGAAGCATAAAAATTTTAAACAGGAATGAAGAAGCTTTAGGAGAGTTATTTAGTTTTTTTATTTTAGAAACAATTTTAATAAGTAAAGCTCTAAATATAAATCCTTATGACCAGCCAGCCGTTGAAAGTATCAAAATTAACACTAAGAAAATTTTGATAAATTCTTAGTTTCCAATAATAATTTTAGAGATGCCATAAAGTCTTTCATCTAAAATTTTCAGTTTTTGAGAAATTTTAATAGTATCTTTTTTATGTCTATGAACAATAACTATCCCCCTTTTTTTTAATATTTTTTTATCCAAAATTGTCTCTATTAAATCATTTATATTTTTTTCTTTGTAAGGAGGGTCTATAAAAATAATGTCAAACTTTTCGTTTAAATTATTCAAACCTTTTATATAATTAAAACAATTTTCTTGGATAACGCTACACTTATTTTCTTCTTTGAGATTATAAACATTTTTTCTTAAAACTTTTACTGCTTCTAAATAATACTCTATAAATAAAATATTTTTGGCACCTCTCGAAATGCATTCTAATCCAAAGGAGCCACATCCAGAGAATAAATCTAGAATATTAGAATTTTCAATTTTGATATTAAATTTTTTTGAATGAATTATAAGGTTAAAAATTGATTCTTTTACTAGATCTCTTAATGGCCTTGTTTCCTTGTCTTTTGGTAGGAAAATTTTTTTTCCTTTATAGATTCCACTTATTATTCTCATTATTTAATAACTTTAAAGCCAATATCTTTTCTAAAGAATCCGTTAGACCAATTTAATTGATCAATCAATTCAATTGCTCTATCTCTGGCTTGTTTTAGATCTTTAGACCTGATGACAAAATTTAATACTCTTCCTCCATTAGAAAAAATTTTAGATTTATAGGATTTTGTACCTGCATGAAATATAAACTCATTTTCATTTAAATTAATTTTATTTAAATTATTTATTTCAGAGTTATTTTCATATTGGTCTGGATATCCTTTAGAACATAAAACAATACAAATAGTCTCTTCTTGATACCAATTAATCTTTAAAGATTCTAAATTATAATTTACACATGACTCAACTATATCTATAAAATCTGTTTTAAGCTTAGGCAATATTGTTTGACATTCTGGATCTCCCATTCTTACATTATATTCAATTAAAAAAGGTTCATCTTCAACAATCATTAAACCTGCGTATAAAAATCCTTTAAAAGATGTATCTAATTCTTTTAAACCTTTTAATGTGGGTTCAATAATTTTGTTCAATATCTTTTCGTTTAATTTTTTATTTTCTAATCTTGAAGGACTGTAAGCACCCATCCCACCAGTATTTTTTCCTTTATCTCCTTCAAAAACTCTTTTGTGGTCTTGTGCAGTTCCAAATTGTTTAAAAGTTTTTCCATCAGAAATTATAAAAAAACTCATTTCTTCCCCAATTAAAAATTCTTCTATTAAAACTTGATTAGCTTCTCCAAATTTACCTTCAAAAATTTCAATTACAGCCTTTTTAGACTGCTCTTTATTTTCACATATATATACGCCTTTTCCAGCAGCTAACCCATCAGCCTTAACAACAATAGGATATTTACAATTTTCAAGAAAATTTATTGAGTCTTTGGAATTTTGGAATATTCCAAATTGAGCAGTTGGAATATTATATTTTTTACATAAATTTTTTGTAAAAATTTTTGAACCTTCCAATTGTGAGGCTATTTTATTTGGTCCAAAAACTTTAATTTTATGATCCTCTAAGTAATCAACCAAACCATCTACCAAGGGTTTTTCCGGACCTACAATAATTAAATCAATTTCATTTTTAATTGTAAAATCTTTTAATCCTTCAAAATCGTCAATTTTTATATCAACATTTTCAGCAAAAATTTTTGTTCCTGCGTTACCTGGAATGCAGTATATTTTATCAACTTTATTAGAGTTTTTTAAAGAAACACAAATTGCATGTTCTCTACCACCACTTCCTATTACTCCAACTTTCATATATTAATATATAAACTAAAAATGTTAAAAAAATTAGCTAAAATAAAATATTTACCAAATAATTTTCAAATTATTGAAAATGGTGATCATGTTGTTTGTGCGATATCAGGAAAAAAAATTTCTCTTGATAATTTGACCTATTGGAACGTCGATTTACAGGAAGCGTACTATTCTCATGTAGAGGCTTCAATAAAAAGAGATCAGGATTTAGATAGTTAAATTATTTCCATCTGTTATGGGTCCAGATCCATTGCTCTGGATTAGCAATGATCATTTTTTCCAAAATTTTGTTTAATTTAACTGTAATATTTTCAATGTTTTCATCTTTTTTAAAACTTAAAGGTTCAAAAATTTTTAATTGAAAATTGTTATTTTTTAATCTTTCTATGTAAATCGGAACTACTTGAGCATCAAACTTTTTCACAAATTGAGCTGGGATAGTGGTTGTAAGAGCCTTATGGTTGAACAAATTGCAACTAATGCCTTCAGAAACCCTTTGATCGATCATTAAGGCAATAGATCCACCATTCTTAAAATGTTTAAGCAATTCTTTTGTTCCAGATTTACCTTTTTTAATTTGATTTTTACAAATATATTTTTCTCTAATCTTTTCCATTATAGGATTCAAAAATTTATTATTTAATGGTCTGTAAACCGCAGCAAGATCAATGCCTGATTTTTCAATATGCATAGCCATTAATTCAAAGTTATTAAAATGACCTGAAATAAAAATTACAGGTTTTAAGTTTTTTTTTATTTTTTCTAATTCTTCTTGATTTTCAATTGATACTTTTTGTGAAATTTTAGGTTTTTTTCTAAAATCTTTTATAAACATATACTCTGCAAGAATTCTCCCGTAATTAAACCACATTTTTTTTAACAATTCTTTTTTTTCTGAGTCTTTCATATTAGGATAAACAATAGACAAATTGTAATTACAAACTTTTTTTGATTTAAATATGAAACCAATCAAATTCATAAGATGAGCCGATAGTATAGTAGAATATTTTAATCCCAATAATTTAAAAATTGAGAATAAAAATATTATAAAAATAAATTGTAAAAAATATTTGATATTATTCATTGAGCTTTTTCAAAATAAAATTCATTAATTCTTTTTCGTTTTTTACCAATATATCCACTTTGGCAAAACTTAAATCTTTATTTAATTCTTTTGGAATTTTTACAAAGTCTTTTTCAGTTGTAATTATTTTAGCATTTTGTTCTAAAGCTATAGATTTTATTTTATCAATATCTTTTTTACTATATTTATGGTGATCTGGAAAAATTAATTCTTTAACAATATTAAAATTTTCTCTTAAGAGAAGATTTTTAAAATTTTGTGGTGCACCAATACCTGAAAAAATTAAATATTTATGAGATATTTCAAAATTATTTAGATTAGTAATTTCATATTTTGTATGGAAAATTGGCATCTCATAATTATATTTTTTAATTATGTTCAATATTACATCAATATTAGAGTTGATATTTTTAAGAAATATAGCATCATATTTTTTTAGACTATTTAGTTTTTCTCTTAAGGGACCAGATGGTATAAGGCAGCCATTTCCAATCCAGCTTTCAGAATCAAAACAAACAAATTTAATATCATAATCAATTTTTCTTTCTTGCAATCCATCATCAAATAAAATTAATTCAACTTTATCTTTAATTGCTTTATTAACGATATCTATTCTTTTGCTTGCTGAGAAAAATTTAGATCTATTTTCCAAAATTATTTGTTCATCTATATGTTTTAAGTAAAGTTTTTTTGCAGTCACAGCTTTGAATTGATCTTTGAGTAATTCATATAATTTAATTGTGGTAGGTGTTTTTCCGGTACCTCCAATATATATGTTTCCTAAACAAATAGTTTTAACTTCTTTAAATTTTTTCTTTGATCTGAATTTAAGAAATAAATTGTTAACTCTGATTGGAATTGTAAGTGGAAATAATAGGTATGATAAAAAATTTGGTTTATTTAAATCCCAAAACTTTGGTTTTTTAATCATCTTATATAATTAATGAATCAATTTCTTTTATATTATTTTTTAAAATTTTAAGCCCAATTAAATTAAGTTTATTTTTAACTTTCGAGGTATTATCTTTATTTTTCAACAGAAATAATATTTTTTTTAAAAATTGATTATTATTTGTAATTTTAAAAGAAATTTTCTGTTCATCTAAATAATTATATATTTCTCTAAAATTTGATACTTTTGGTCCGTGTAATATATGGCAATTTTCTCTCGCAGCTTCTAAAGGATTTTGCCCACCTTCAGCAATTAATGATTTTCCCATAAATACAATTTTACATATTTCAAAAAATTTTTCAGTTTCACCATAAGTATCAACTAAATATATCTTTGTATCTTTATGTATTTTCTTTTTTTGACTATGCACATGGGTAATCATTTTAAAATCTGTTAACTCTTTTTTTAGATCCTCAGTTCTAAAAGTATGTCTTGGAATAATAATTAATAATAGATTTTTGTATTTTTCACACAACATTTGATGAACTTTAGCACAGATTATTTCTTCTCCAGGATGAGTACTTACTGCACACCAAATCTTCTTAGATTTAAAAAAAAATTTAAATTTTTTATCCAAACTTTTTTTTAATAAATCATTTTGAATAAATTTAAGATTACCAAGATATTTCAAATTTTGAACACCCAATTTTTTTAGATATTTTTTTGATTCTAAATTCTGTGGATAACAATAATTAAATGTTTGAAAAAGGTTTTTTGAAAATGATCCTAATTTTTTCCATTTAAGATATGATTTTTTTGATATTCTTGCGTTGATTAAAATTCTTTTAATTGATTTCTGTTTCAAATTTCTTAACATGTTAGGCCATATTTCAGAGTCTACAAAGATTGCTAAGTTAGGAGACCAATATTTTATAAATCTCTTTGTTAAAAAATTATTATCTATTGGAAAAAATTGATGAATAGCCTTCTTAAATCTAAAGCTTTTAAATAATTCTGCTGAACTTAAAGTACTTGAGGTTATTAGAATTTGAGAAATGTTCACATCATTATCTAGTTTTCTTAAAAGTGGAATAATACTTTTTAATTCACCTACACTCACTGAATGAAACCAAATTAATTTACCCTTCTTTCTTTCTTTCGAAAAAAAAGTAAATTTTTCTAAAAATCTTAACGGGTGTTCTTTTTTTTTCAAAAGTCTTATTAAGATTATTATAGGGGAAAAAATAATTATTATATTTAGAATTATTCTATAAATATAAATCATTAATCTTTTCTTAATTGTTTTTCATAGAAATTTTTATAAGTGTCAGATATTTTTAATAGAGTTTGGTGGTCACCATTTTCTAGTATTTTACCATTATGAATTACATAAATTCTGTTTGCATTTAAGATTGTAGATAATCTATGAGCTATGACAATAGTAGTTTTATTTTTAGTTAATTCTTTAATTGCAATCTGAATTTTATTTTCTGTCTCCGCATCTAATGAAGATGTAGCTTCATCAAGAAGTATTATAGGACTTTTCTTAAGCATTGCTCTAGCTATAGATAATCTTTGTTTTTCACCTCCAGATAATCTTACACCATTTTCCCCTATTAAAGTTTCATATTTATTTGGCAATTTTTCTATGAACTCATGTGCAAAAGAATTTTTTGCGGACTCAAAGATTTCATCATCACTAGCATCTAACTTAGCATATCTAATATTATTCTTTACAGTATCATCAAATAAAGTAGTGTCTTGGCTAACTAAAGAAATATTTTTTCTTAAAGAGTATAAGTTCCTTTCATAAATAGACTGATCATCAATGTATATGTTTCCAGAAATACAATCATAAAACCTAGGTATAAGATTGAGAATTGTCGACTTTCCAGCTCCACTTAAACCAATTAAAGCTGTCATCTTTCCACCTTCCATTGATAAATTAGCTGACTTTAGAGCTGATTTTTCTTTCGCGTCATAAGAAAAATTTATATCGTCGAACTTAATATCAGCTTTATTGATAATTAAATCGGGTAAATTTTCATCATCTTTGATTTCTGATTTTCTGTCTATTACAGGTAAAACTCTTCTAGCAGCACTTATGCCTTGATTTATAGCAATATTTAATCCTGCTAATGACCTTACAGGTTGATAAGCCAACATCATAGCAGCTAGAAATGAAAAAAAATTGTTAACTTCTAATTCATTATTTTGAATCAAGATTCCTGAATAAAAGATTAATATACCAATCATTATACCTGTTAATGTTTCCATAATAGGTGTATTTCTTGTAAAAATTTCTGTCATTTTGATTGCTTTTTCTTTTAAGTTTTCAATATCTTTTGATGATCTATTTCTCTCAAACTTTTCAGCTTGAAAACTTTTAATAATTCTATGATTCTTGAATATTTCTACTAACCTAGAGGTAAATAGTGCAGATGTATCCATAGTTTGTTTGGTAGCTTTATTTATTCTCTTACCTAGGGACCTAGCAACAATAGTTGCTAACGGTATCATAATTATAGCAATTAATGAAAGTTTCCAATTTTGAAAAAACATTACTCCTAATAAACCTATTAAACTAAGAGTATCTTTAAATATATTTAGTAGGGCAGTACTAATTAAACTGACCAGTAAAGAAACATCAAGAGTTAAATTAGAAACAAACTTTCCTGTATGAATGCTATCAATAAACTTAGTGTCAGTTGATATAAGAGATCTCATCATATCTTTTTGTACTCCAGCCTTTAATTCCTGCGATACACGTATCATGATAACTCTCGCCATATATAAAGAAATACCTTTTAAAAAAAAGACAAACATGATTACAAGTGGAATAACATACATTAAAGTTGTGTCTTGATTTATAAAAATTTTTTCTATTGCTGGATCAAGGAGATAAGCAATAGCAGAAGTACTTCCAGCAACCAATATAGAAAATAAAATTGCTAAAATTATTTTTTTATAATGAATTATCGTATAGTCTTTATATAAACGTTTAATAATCTTGAGGTTATCTTCCATTATAATAATTTTCCTAATAAAATATTTAAGTATAATATAAAACCTAAAAAATTGTTGTTCTTAAAAATTTTTAAACAATTAGATACATCATCTTTTTTAAAATTTAAAATTTGATAAAAAAATAAATTATAAACAATTATCAAAAGTAAGAAAAAAAAGATAAAGCTAAACTCCATAAGTGATCCAACTATTATTAAAGAAAGTAAGAAGAAGCTATACGCCATTAATAAAAATTTTTTTGGATATTCCTTAAATTTAATTGAAGTTGATTTTATTCCAATAATTTCATCATCATTAATATCTTGATATCCATATATAGTGTCGTATCCAAGTGTCCAAAATATGGCTCCAAAATATAATATAATTGGGATCAAATTTATCTGATTGCTAATTGATGTCCATCCTAGAATAACACCAAAGTTAAATGTTATTCCAAGAAAAAGTTGAGGCCAATAAGTAAACCTCTTCATATATGGATAGGTAAAAGCTAGTGGCATCGAACAAATTGCTAAAATAATGGTTAAATTGTTAAAATTTATTAAAACTATAAAAGCTATCAAACATAGGATTAAGGAATAAAGTAATCCAATTTTTACTGAAATCTTTCCTGATGCTAAGGGTCTATTTTTTGTTCGAAAAACTTTTTTGTCATATTCTTTATCAACAATATCATTAACTATACATCCCGCTGAACGCATTAAAACTGAACCCATAAAAAACAAGAATAAATACAAAACATAGATTTCTAAATTTTTTGAAAAATCATAAGCTAAAGTAAGTCCCCATGCACAAGGCCAAAAAAGCAACATATATCCTATAGGTCTTTTTAGTCTTGTAGCTTCAATAAATAGATTTAATTGGTTCATTAGAATTTACTTGTAAATAGCAAAGGCAAGATTGATAATCAAACTGATTCGTATGAATATAGATTACACAGTCACAGCCCTAATGTTTCCTGCTATTCCTT
>MDTG01068091.1_pt1 | contig 13521 bp, 14 predicted proteins | sample 811421 | NCBI WGS metagenome assembly MDTG01 (sample SAMN05326645, study PRJNA326480) | marine metagenome | isolation source: seawater | place: Pacific Ocean: South East | collected 2011 | reverse complement strand
TGTATGCTCGTAAAAGTTCATATTTATTAATAAAAAATGAGGATATACTATTATAATTCTTTAATTACAATACTTAAAACTATAATAAATAAATAAATAAACTTATGTTTTCTGTTATTTTTCCAGGTCAGGGCTCTCAAATAGTAGGTATGGGCATGGATCTTTTTAAAAATTATGAAAGTGTAAAAAAATTATTTAGTGATGCGGATGATATATTGGATTTTCCAATTTCACAAATGATCCTTGAGGGTCCAAAAGATCAATTAGATTTAACAGAGAATACCCAGCCAGCAATATTTTTAGTTAGCTATTCAATTTTTAATGTCGTTAAGAATGAATTTGGAATTAATTTAAATAATGCAAAATATTTTGCTGGTCATTCCCTTGGAGAATACTCAGCGCTGGCATCATCAGAATTTTTAAGTTTTGCAGATACTTTAAAAATACTTAAATTAAGAGGTAAGGCAATGCAGACAGCAGTACCAAAAGGAGATGGAGGTATGTTAGCTATATTAGGAGCTGATCTAGAAAAAGTAGAAAAAATTATAAGTCAATTTGATTGCGAAATAGCAAATGATAATTCAAATGGTCAAATAGTTGTAAGTGGTAAAACTAATAAACTAGAAACTTTAATTTTTGAATTAAAAGCAAAAGGTATTAAAAATATTAAATTACCAGTGAGCGCACCATTTCATTGCAAAATGATGCATAAAGCAACAGAGATAATGAGCAAAGAAATAAATAAAATTAATTTTAAAAAGGGTAAAAATGAATTAATTTCAAATGTGATAGCAAGAAATATATCAGATCCAGAAGAAATTAAAAAATTTCTTATACAACAAATAGAAAGTAGAGTTAGATGGCGAGAAAGTATAAATTTTATGATTAACAACGGAATAAAGCAATTTATTGAAATAGGTCCTGGAAAAGTATTATCAGGACTGATAAAAAGAATTAATAGAGATGTTAAAGTGTGTGCAATTAATAATGAAGAAGATATAAAGACAATTAATATTAATGATTAATTTTAAAAATAAAAAAATATTAATTACAGGTGCAACTGGTGGAATTGGTAATGATCTAGTTAAAAAGTTTTATGCTCTTGATGGAGATATATTGGCGACCGGGACAAATAATATAAAGCTTGAAAATTTAAAAAAAAATTTTCCGAAAATTGAAATACTTAAATTTGATATATCTGAACATTCTCAAATCGAGAAATTTATTGATGAGGCTTTTTCAAAGATCAATGGACTTGATATTTTAGTTAACAACGCAGGTATAACTTTAGATAATTTATCATTAAGAATGAAAGATGATGAATGGAAAAAAGTAATAGATATTAATCTTAGCTCAACGTTCTATATGTGTAAGCATGCAATAAAAAAAATGTTAAAAAATAAGTATGGTAGAATAATAAATATAAGTTCTATTGTTGGGCACACTGGAAATTTGGGCCAGTCAAACTACTCTGCATCAAAAGCTGGCATGATAGCACTATCAAAAAGTTTAGCCATAGAGTATGCAAAAAAAAATATAACGATAAATTGCGTATCACCTGGTTTTATTGAAACAAAAATGACAGAAAAAATTAATGAAAGTTTTAAAGAAATTTTATTATCAAGAATTCCAATGAATAAATTAGGTAATGGTGAGGATGTATCAAATACTGTAGCATTTTTAGCATCTGACTCGGCATCATATATTACTGGTGAAACAATACATGTTAATGGGGGCATGTATATGGCTTGACAAAGTTGAGTAATAATTTATTAACAAATTTAAAACAAAAGGATTAAAATGTCAGAAGATGTTTCAAATAAAGTAAAAAAAATCGTTGCAGACCACTTAGGTATTGATGAGGCAAAGGTTACTGATGAGTCAAGTTTTATAGATGACCTTGGTGCTGACAGCTTAGATACAGTTGAATTAGTCATGGCCTTTGAAGAAGAATTTGGCTCAGAAATCTCCGATAGTGAGGCAGAGAAAATTCTTACAGTAGGAGATGCAATTAAATTTATCGAGAGCAAAAGTAATTAGTTTAGTTTAATGTTCTCAAAAAATGATGGGATAATAGTAATATTGTCGTCACCATCAGGAGCTGGAAAAACTACTTTAGTTAAACTTTTATCGCAAAAAAAAAAATATATAATTTCAATTTCCCATACTACAAGACAACCAAGAAGTAATGAGATAAACGGAAAAGATTACTTTTTCGTTAGCAACGAAAAATTCAAAAATTTAATCAAAAATAATGAATTTTTAGAATATGCAGAAGTTTTTCAAAATTTGTATGGAACAACAAAGAAACCAGTTTTTGAAAATTTAGATTCAGGAAATAATGTTATTTTTGATATTGATTGGCAGGGAACTAAACAAATTAAATCAAAAAATATAAAGTATAAAATTATTACTTTTTTTGTTCTTCCACCTAGTAAAGAAGTTCTTTTTGAACGATTGAGCAATAGGGACATGAAAGATAAACTCATAGCTTCTGAAAGAATGAAAAATTTCTATTCAGATATAAAACATTGGGAAGATTATGATTTTGTTGTGGTAAATGACAATTTAGAAAAATGTTTTAATGAAATAAATTATTTAATTGATGGATCACTTTCTCATGAAAAAAATTTACAATATGACAAAATGTTTGTTAAAAAACATGTGAGAAAGTTAATAAATTAATTTCTCATATTCATTTGTTATGTCGAAATATGTTTGTATAGGAATATTTTGAGGTCGTAAATCTAAATCTAAATTAAATTTTTCAATTATATTTTCTTTATTTTTAAATAAAATATTAAACGGTTTTTTTACTTTTTTTCGTCTTTGATTAAAAAAAACTCTTGTTACATATTCTAAATTTTCTGGCTTTTTAAATTTAAAAAAATTTGTTCTGGGATTAAAAATTAAAAGGGAACTTTCTACTTTTGGTCTTGGCTGAAAACAATTCGGGCTTATATCAAAAATCTTTTCAATTTTAAACTTCCAATTTGATAAAATTGAAATCCTACCAAAATTTTTTGAGTTTTCTTTAGATAAAATTCTTTCCGCTAATTCTTTCTGAAACATAAATATCATTTTTCTAAAATTTATGTTTTCATTGTTTATAATTAATTTGATAAGTATCTGAGATGATATGTTGTAAGGTAAATTACCAAATATAATCAAATCATTTCCCATACTTTTAAAATTTGAAAAATTTAAAAAATCATTATTAAAAATAATTACTTTATTGCAAAATCTTTTTTTAAGTATCTCACAAAGTGATTTATCTTTTTCGATCAAAAATATTTTTTTTGGTTTCTTTTCAATTAAAAACTCTGTAAGATTTCCAGTTCCTGGACCAATTTCAAGTATTTCACTATTTTCTGTGATATCTACAGTATTAGAAATTTTCCCTAATATATTTTTATCTATTAAAAAATTTTGTCCCAGACTTTTTTTCGATTTAATTTGCACTTAATTTTTCTATAAATCTTATTGCTTCAATAAAACTATCAGGATTTGATTTTTTCTTACCAAGCATATGATTATTTGGTCCATGATCAGGCGTAATTCTTATAAATGGCAATCCTAAAGTAACGTTAATAGCTTTAAACCCATATAAAGTCTTTATTGGGGTTAAAACCTGATCATGATACATACCAATTATTACATTATAATTTGGGTAATTTTTTTTTAAAAATAAAGTATCTGCAGGGTACGGGCCACCAACCTTAATTTTTCCTCTTTTTAATTTTTTAATTGCAGGAGAAATTATTTCTTTTTCCTCAGAAATCTTGTTTGTAGTCTCGCAGTGTGGGTTTAAACCAGTAAAAGCGATATTGGGGTTTATTTTTAAAAATTTCTTATAAAAATCTTTTATTATTTTTGCATTATAAATGATTTTTTTTATGGTCAAATTTTTAGTTACCTCTCTAAAAGGCAAATGTGTTGTAACAGGACTTACAGATAAATTTTTGCTGTAAATAAGCATTACTTCTTTATTTTTGCTCTGGGTTTTTGCTGCAAAATATTCAGTCATACCTAAGTATTTTTTATTAAGAAAATGTTCTTTTGATATTGGTCCATTTATTAAATATTTTAAATTATATTTTTTGATCAACTTTAAAGCTAAAGAAAAACAATTATCCAAATATGTATTTGAGTTAGTTGAAATTTTATCAAATACTTTATGGAATTTAAAATCAACATTTAAAACATTAATATTTCTGTTATTATTAGATAGATCTGAAACTTCATCAAACGTTATTTCATTGACAATAAAATTATAGTTTAATTTCTTCATTTGTTTTTTTAACAAAGCACATGAGCAGATAAGCAAAATTGGATTATTAAAATTTCTTAGTTTACCTTTTTTAAAAGCTTTAAAAAATATTTCTAGAAAAACGCTATAGGGTTCACCAGCAACAATAATAACAGGTTTATTTTTCATAAATTTTTGTATTAAGCTCAATTTTTTTAAAAAAAATTTGTGAGAACTGATCAAGCTGTTTTTCAGCCTCATTATTAATCATTTTTTGTAACTCTTCATCAAAAGAAACCTTTTTTTTTATGCTTCTTTGATCTTTTACCATTAAAATTAATATCCCATTAGGTGTATTTATAGGATCAGATTCCTTTAATTTCTCTAAATTTTTAATTTTTTTTAAAATTGGTATAGATAATTGGTTTTCACTTACCCAGCCAATTCTACCACCAAACTTAGAGGTATCTGATATACTTAATACACTCGCTGTATTTTCAAATCCTATTCTAGAAATACTATTTTTAATCTCATCATATAACAAATTTAACTCTTTCTTTTCATTTGCTGAAAAGAGTATTTCATAAAGTAAATATTCTATAGTTTCCTCTTGTGAATTTTCTAATTTTGATAATAAATCATTTTTAATTTTTTCTTGGTCAACATAAACTTGATTAATAAATCTTTCATAAATTAATTTATTCCACAATATTTCTATTTCTATTTTTCTATAAATAAAACTTCTGCTAAGATTTAAATCATCAAGTAGTTTTTGAAAAGATTCATCATCATTAATGTTTAATTTATTTCTAAAACTTAATATTTGGTCATTAATAATTTTATCATTTTCATTAAAAGAATAATTTTTCCTTAACTCAATTTCTTTAATTTTTTCCCTCAATATTGATTTAATAGAATATTCAACTAGTAAATCTTTCTGTAGTTCTGAAAGTTGATTATTTACCAGTAACAAATAATTAATCTCGTTTCTAATATCCACATTCGTAATTGTAGTATTCTCAACAATATATTTAATTTTTACACCTTCGGATGAACTTAAATTTGGGAAAAACAAAAATAAAATTAATATAAATCTAAAAATTTTTTTTTTTTTCATTAATTTAAATTTGTTGAATTTATCTTCGTAAATGGAATGATTGTAATAGAGAAAAATAATTCTTCCTCAGGTTTCAAATCATCATCAGTATAAAACTGTTTATTGTATTCTAGTGCTGCTCTCAAACAATCATTTTCATATTGATAAACAATATTATAAAATTCTGTAAGATCAATTTCCCTATTTCTTCTTGTAGCAAACTTTATAGAATTTTTATTATTAAATTTAAATGATGTATTGTTACTAAAAAAACTTTTTGTACCTACTAAATTTTTTTCTTCTAAAAATTCAAAATTTGTTACAAAGTTATTAACTTTTAACTCAGCTAAAATTGAATTTAAGTTTGTATCTTTAAGATTATTATCTGCCATAAAATTATATTGAAAATTTAAATTTTCCGAAGTATTTATTTTAATTTTTCCAATTATATCTGAATATTTCTGATTTAAAGTTGATTTGCTTGGTAAATCATGGTTTTTTTTGTCTCTAATTACTTGAAAAAGTTCAAAATTAATCTTTTCATCTCCATCTAAATCAGATCTTTTATAATCAAATCCAATAGTAGCTGATTGTCCACCCTCAACACCATCTGCGTCACCAATTCTATTAAAGGAGTTTACATTACTGACATCTAACCTTAGATCGTCATTAGACAAATTTTTTGTATTATTTGGACTAAATCTGAAAGATAAAACTGGTTTGAAGATATTATTGTTTAATTCACTTTGTTTTTTTAGTGGATAGCTAATATTATACAATAATTGAGATAATAACTGACTTTTTGACTGACTACTTTTTTCTGATCCAGTCCTATTTCTTACATTTGGATTTTTTAAACTTATTATAAAATTAGTTAAAATTCCTTTATTTGAAGATCGTTCATTTGAATCAAATATTATTTCATTTACAATTGATTGTTCATATTTATTTGTTTCAAATTGTTTTTGAAATAAATCTGATGAAAATGTTAAATCACCATTTTCAGTAAGCATATTATTAAAATCCTTTTTAAAGGAAATATTCGGATATATATATTCATATCTATCATTACCTTTTACAGATAAATTTTCATACGCCTCCACATCTATTGATAAAGTGCTGTTTTGAGAATATCCATCAAAACTCAAGAATGAATGCATAGTATTGTTATTTTTGATTAAAGGTGATTTTAAATCGTATTTTTTTAAATACGTATCATTAGATACAGTTTCAAAGTTTATTTCTAAATTGCTTTCATCAAATAAATTATCTTTAAAAGAATAATTTGTATTTGAAAAGAAATGAGATTTTGAGTTTTGCTCCCCATCAGATAATGTAGATGTAAAAAAACCAATATCTGTTATATGATCATAATTCTTTTCGACTCGCCTATATTCATTCTGCAATAGAAAATTTTTATTTATAAAGATTCTTGGTGTAAATGTTAAATCTTTATTATCAGATAAAACTTTAAAATATGGTATTTGAACTGAGGATCCTATATTTCCACTATCAGCAAATGTAGGTATCAAAAAACCAGATTGTCTTTTTACAGTTGGATCAGGATGAAAAAACTTTGGAAAATATAAAATTGGTTTATCATACAATTCTAACCATGCATTTTTATATTGAATAATCTTTTTTTCTTTATCATGTAAAACGTTTTCAGCTTTAATTTGCCATGGGGGGCATCCATCTCTTTTTTTACATGTTGTAAAAATACCTTTTGAAAGAGAGGTTTTTTTTTCGTTGCTTTCTAATGTATTTCCATAAAGCCTTGGATCATTTTCCGAGTTACCAAAAGATTCTTTGCTAAACAAAAATTTTGCATCTTTTCCATAAAACTCTTTAGTATTTAAGTTTCCAAAAAAGCTTTCAAAGCTCCCTAAGCTTCCATCAAGGTAATTAATTTCAACTTTTTTTGCTTTTAAAATTTTTGTTTTAACTAAAAATTCTAAGTTTTCAGAGATGAAAATATTTTTATCAGCATCTTGAATTCTAGTTTTACTATTAGATATAATTTTATTGGATTCTCTATCAAATACTATTTTACCAGTTTTTATAATATAATTATTTTCTATTTCAATAATAGTTTTATCAAAAGTTTCAATTTTCTCTTTTTTTCTATCGTAAAATATCTTGTTTGCATTTATAACTGTTTGATTATTTCGATCATTTATATTTACATTACCTTCTAAAATTAAGATTTGTTTAATTTTATCGTAATCGAATTTTTCACTTGTAATAATTATATTATCACTAGAAGTAATTTTTACCCCTTCTTTAGATTGAAGCTTATTCCCATTTTCTAAAATTAAAATCTCATTACCTTCAAAGAAAAACTGTTCTGCTTTAGCCGGCAAAGCAATTAATAAAAAACATATCAAAATTTTTATTTTTTTTATAAACATTTTCTATTTTTCATTAATTCTAACTATGCCCATTAAACAAAATAACGTTATTATTATTAAAGGTAACCAAATTGAAAATACTAAAGGTAGCTTTTCATTCTGTCCTAATAATCCCGAAAAGTAACTTATATAGTATATTAAGACAGAAAATAGAGTTCCCAATATAATATGAAAAATCTTTGACTTATTCCTTTTAATATTAAGCATAACTATGGATCCTAAAATTGTCATAATAGTAAGATAAAATGGGTATGAAATCAGCTTATGTATATGTACATTGATATTACTTAGAGTATATCCGACTTTTTCATAATTTTTTCTTATTTTACTCAGCTCTATAAAATTTAAGGACGATAAATCTGAAAATAATTGATTAATCTGATCTGCATTGAAGTTTGTCTTGAATGAATAGTTTTCAATTGTATCTAGACTAGTGTTATTTTCAGTAAATTTTCCTTTTTTAATTACCCATGTGTTTTTCTCTATATTTATTTCTTTGGCTAAAATATTTGAAATTATTTCATAATCTTTTGAAAATTGATTGATAGAGACATTTTTTAATATTTTATCATCTAGGCTTTCAGCATTAATAATATTAATTTTATCGTCAATTTTATCTCTTATCCATAATCCATTTTCAGTAACCACAGCTAAATATTTATTATCCTTTGAATATTTATTTTTAATATCTAAATAAATAAATTTTAAATTAGATGATAGGTTATAAAATATAATGATAATGAGTCCTGATATTATTAAAGAAAAACCTGAAAGTATCATAATTAATTTTGTATTACTTAGGCTAATTTTCTTAAATATATCAAGTTCTTCTCTATCTAAAAGTCGAATAAAATAAAACTGTGTTGATATGAAAAATATGAAAGGAAATGTTTCATAAATTATAGCAGGTGTATTTAGTAAAGTCATATATAGCGGAAAAAGCAAACTTACTTCCGTATTTTTAAAAAAAGATACTTCTTCAAAAATATTTAATATTACAGTCAAAAATAAGAATATAAAAAAAACATATGAAAATATCTTTGAAAAAGATTTTATTATATAACTTTGATATGTTTTTATCATGTTCTATATTTTAATTTGTGTAAAATAAAAAAATAATTAAATATAAAAATTATAATTGGAATTATGAAAAATATTACAAAAGAATTATTACTCTCAACCCATCTGGCTAAAATTTCTGAAATAATTATTACTGACACACCAAAGGTAAAGATAAAATATTGTATTCTTGAGTAATTAAAATAATCTTTATTAAATAATACCATTATACAGGATATCAAAATAATAACTGGAATAAAAAGTGGTTTAAAAATTCTTTTAAATATTTCCTCTTTTATAGAAATTTCAACATTCTTATCACAAACTAATACATCATCAGCCCTATAAAAATTTATATCAGAATTTAACTTGAACAAACATTCTAAAAGAAATTTAGTTTTTATCTCTTGTACTTTTGGAAAAGTTGTAGATTTGGTAGTATATTTAGACAAATCAAATTCTGTTTTTTTAAAAGTAAATGTGGTAATTTTTTTTTCATCAACATCTATAAATTTTCCATCTTTTAATATAAGAAAATTTTTATTATCTATATTTTCAATCTTTCCTCTTTTTGCATAAATAATTTGTGATTTATTCTCATTTAACTTGTCTTTTAAGTAAACATGTTTGAAATTTCCCTCATTATCTTTACTTTCTACATAAATTGTTAAATTAGAAACTGTGTCGATAAATTTTTTTTCTTTTACTAAATTTGGAAAAAAATCAATATTTGATGATCGAATATAGTCCCTTGCTAGATTCTGAGAATTTGGAACTAGGAATGCATTCAATATGATTTGAATCAATAAAAAAAATAAAGAAAGAAGTATTAAATTATTTATAAATCTAATTTTGTTTATACCTATATTCCAAAAAATTAATAATTCATTTTTTGTCTCGTATTTATTAATTATATAAAAAGTGGCTATAAAAATACAAAATGGTATTATTCGACTGAATATTTTAGGCAAATTTAGTGCTGTAATTAAAAAATACGTTTTAATTCCATGCCCATCTTCTGATATGTAATCAAGAAAATTAACTGCTTGCACTACCCAGATAATTAGAGCTAAACTAAGGGATATTAGCAAAAAAAACTTTATTACATCTAAAAACAATTTGTTAAAAAGAATTTTTTTCATTGAATTTTGCCATGATAATATTTATATAAACCCAAAATTAAGCTTATATTTTAAATACAACCTATAGTACATACAAATTAAAATGTCATTGAAAATATTATATAAAAACAGCATATCGGACAGTCTTATTAAGAATCACGTCCTTTTTGCTGATGAGAATTTTAAGATACATGGATTGAACAAGTTATCTTTAAATAAACAATCAAACCAAATTAATAGAACTATAAACTCATATAAATCAAAAAAAAAAGAGTTTATTATATTTAATTATAGCCCAGATCAAAAAATAATTTTAATTAATATCAAAAAGGGTCAAACATCGACTGATAATGAAAAAAAAGGAGCAAACTTTTATAATTTTACAAAATCTAACTTACTAACAGATCTTACTTTTTTTGATATTAATATCCATGAAACTCAAACTAAAAATAAAATATTTTTGGAAGAATTCCTTCATGGTATGCAACTTAAGTCGTATGAATTTAACAAATATAAAACCAAAAAAGTATCCACACATATAAATATTAGTATTATCTCCAAAAAAAAATCTTTTCCTAAAAATAAAAATAACAGATTCAATTCTTTATTAGAGGGAACAAATTTTACTAAAGACCTTGTTTCAGAACCAGGCAATATTCTTCATCCAGACGAATATGCAAAAAGAATACAAAAATTAAAAAATATTGGACTTAAAATTAAAGTATACAACGAAAAAGAACTTAAAAAATTAGGCATGGGTGCCTTACTTGGGGTTGGTCAGGGAAGTATTAGAGGTTCTTATTTAGTTACAATGGAATGGAATGGTGATAGAAAAAAAAGTAAACCTTTAGCCTTTGTTGGAAAAGGTGTCTGTTTTGATACAGGTGGTTATTCTCTAAAGCCAGCAAGATTTATGGAAGATATGACTTACGACATGGCAGGTTCAGCTGCAGTGGTAGGTTTAATGAAAACATTAGCTTTGAGGAAAGCAAAAATTAATGCAGTTGGTGTTGTTGGACTTGTTGAAAATATGGTTAGTGGAAATGCTCAAAGACCTGGAGATATTGTAAAATCCTATAGTGGAAAAACAATAGAGGTTTTAAATACTGATGCAGAAGGTAGATTGGTTTTAGCAGATGCTTTGACTTTTACGGAGAAAAAATTTAAGCCAAAATTTATAATTGATTTAGCAACATTGACTGGAGCTATAATAGTATCATTAGGTTCGGAGTATGGAGGTCTTTTTTCTAATGATGACAAATTATCTAAACAATTGATAGACGCTGGAGAAAAAGTTGATGAAAAATTGTGGAGAATGCCTCTTCATAAAAATTTTGATAAACTTATGAATTCTAAAAATGCTGACATGCAAAATATAAATTATGTTGGTGGAGCAGGCTCAACAACTGCAGCACAATTTTTACAAAGGTTTATTATAAATAAGACTCCCTGGGCCCACTTAGATATAGCTGGTATGGCTTTTTCAAAATATGGTGGTGCACTAAACTCAGGTGGTGCAACTGCATATGGAGTTAGATTGTTGAATAAATTAGTGGAGGATTATTATGAGTAATGTTGAACAAACATTATCAATTATCAAACCAGATGCTGTAGAGAGAAATTTAGATAATGAGATAAAAGAATTATTTAAAAGCAAAGGTTTTTCAATAATAAAAGAAAAAAAATTACAACTTGAAAAAGCTGAGGCTGAAAAGTTTTATAAAGTTCACGAAACTAAGCCTTTTTATAGTGACCTTTGTAGTTATCTCTCTTCAGGTCCTATTGTTGTTATGGTACTTGAAAAAACTAATGCTATTTTAGATAATAGAACTTTAATGGGCGCTACAAATCCTAAGGAAGCAGAGGAGGGTACTATTAGAAAAAAGTACGGAATTTCTATTGATAAAAATTCGGTTCATGGATCAGACAGTACCCAAAATGCTAAGATAGAAATAGATTTTTTTTTTAGAGACTAAATATCCTTAAAATGGCTCGAGGATACAATTTGTGCTCCTCCATTAATATTTTTTTTTTAAGTGTTTTCACAGTCTCAGTTTTACTTATTTTAACTCTTTTCTGTAAAATAATTTTTCCAGAATCAAGTTTAGCGTTTACAAAATGAACTGTGCATCCTGAGTACTTCTCATTATTTTTTAGTACTCGTTCATGAGTATTAAGCCCCTTAAATTTTGGAAGAAGTGATGGATGAATATTTAAGATTTTACCATTAAAATTTTTAACAAAATCTTTTGATAAGACCTTCATAAATCCAGCTAAACATATTAAATTTATTTTATTTAATTTTAAGAATTTAAGTATTTTTTTTTCAGCTGACGATGAGGTCTTGTAATTAAATATTTTTTTTTTAATATTATAAATGTTTCCAAAAAGTAAACCCTTTGCATTTTTATTATTTGAAATTATCAAATTTATTGAGATAGGTGAAATTTTTAGTTTAGAAAATTTAATAAGAGATTTTAAATTACTACCTTTTCCAGAAATAAAAACCGCAGTTTTAACTTTATTATTTCCAAATGATTGAATCATTTAACTTTATTTTATTTTTACCTTTAGTTATTTTACCAATTACGTAAGGTTTAAATTTGCTTGAAAAGTAATTATTTATTTTGTTAAGCTTTTTTGGATTTATTATTAAACAAAAGCCAACACCACAATTAAATGTTTTTAGCATTTCCTCTTCAGAAATTCCATTACGTTTAAGCCAATTAAAAATTTTAAGTATTTTAATTTTGCTTAAATTTATTTCTGCTGTAAGATTGTCAGGTATAATTCTTTTCAAATTATCAGCTAAACCACCACCTGTAATATTAGCACAACCATTTATTAAATTTCTATCTATTAATTTTATTACTTCCTCTACATATATTTTGGTTGGTTTAAGTAATTCATTTTTTAAAAAGTTATTTCTGCTTATATTAATTTTTTTTTTTTTTTATTATATATCTTACAAGAGAATAGCCATTTGAGTGCAATCCACTTGAAGGGATGGCCAATACTAGATCTCCGGATTTGATTTTGTTCTTATTTAAAATTTTTTTTTTGTTTACTGCTCCAACCGCAAAACCTGCTATGTCAAACTTATCTTTAGCGTATGTGCCAGGCATTTCTGCAGTTTCTCCCCCAACTAGTTCACAGTTAGCTTCCCTACAGCCTCTTAAAATTCCTTTAATAATTGATTTTAATTTTTTAAGATTTATTTTATTTATAGATATGTAATCTAAAAATAAAATTGGTTTAGCACCTTGTACTATTAAATCATTCACACTCATAGCAACTAAGTCAATTCCAATCGTGTCAAATTTTTTTAGTGCATTTGCAATTTCAATTTTTGTACCTACACCATCTGTACATGCAACAATTTTTGGTTGTTTAATATTTTTTGGAATGTCTGAAATAGAACCAAAACCTCCTATATTATTCAAAGAGGAACCTTTTTTTTTTCTTTTTGTTGTTTTTGATATAAAATCTACAAATTTATCTGCTGCTGATATATTTACGCCACTTTTTTGATATGTAAATTTATTATTATTCATTACAATAATGTATGTATTTTAAAAATTTTTT